>Ga0255354_1000655_pt1 | contig 21522 bp, 18 predicted proteins | sample HBST50metaG_FD_189942 | JGI IMG/M metagenome (GOLD analysis project Ga0255354, IMG submission 189942) | Peat soil microbial communities from Stordalen Mire, Sweden - H.B.S.T50 | ecosystem: Environmental > Terrestrial > Soil > Wetlands > Peat | place: Sweden: Norrbotten County, Stordalen Mire...
GGTAGGGGGGGGTGGGGTGTTCGCTCACTTTCAGACAGATTCGGGGGCTTCACAGGCTGCGGAAAAACTCGGGATTTTTGGGCGAAATTTGCGCAAAACGTCCATCCGTGGCTGAAGCCATCGTTGATTCTGTAGCTTTATGTGGGGGTTAAAACCCCGCCTCCCTCCGGATCGCGTTTTTTCGCAGCCTGTTCACCCACATCTCTTCCCATCTGTCATTCTGCGCCAAGGGAGGGTAATTATCGGCAAGTGGGGTCGAAAGAGAGGCACTGCCGTCGGTCTTCGTCCAGCGCGTAGATTTCATTTCACGCCAAGGGCTGTTGGCGCCAAATAGGAGCTATTCCGGGTTGCCGGTCACACACTCGGAACTGCGCTGATTTCTCGGAAAGCATTCTATGAGCCTACTTGCTGGTACCGATCTGAAGAGATGCTCAACGCGCTTCATGGCTTTCAGCGTCCGCCCTAACCAAGACACTCCCAGCGATTTTGCGTTTTGGGATCCAATCGTAAGAGCCTTTCCAGCTCGACACGTCCATCGGAGGGGAGGGAGAAAAGATATGATTCGCTCTCGGGCATCTGGTAATACTCGAAACCTTCGTAGGGCATGCCATTGTCTGCGTAAAGGCAATACAGATGTGGAAATGGGTAATACTCATCCCCTCCGAGATCGTAATGCCGAATGTTCCTCCAGGGGATTCTTCCTGTCTTGAATACTTTAATGGGCCAAAAACCAGTTGGGAAGGGCTCTTTGGCCCGGTCTTCCGGCAAGGTGCTCCAACTCTTTGTGAACTCCGAAACAAGGGCATACTCGATGTCGAGGATCCCTTCGATACCGTTAAAGTAAAAGTCGAAGACCTCAAGCTTGAACCATCCGCTAATTCCGGGGCTGTCGTCAGATTTCGGGTAAGCGGTGTCGTCTAGCCTGTGAACGATAAACTCGCTTTCTGCAAATTTGCGGTATTGCGGACCGCCCCGAGGCAGTGCCATCCGCTCTTCCAGGCTTTTAAGAAATGCCCTTGTCAATTCGTCGCGCACGCGGTGATTGCGTTTTAACTCTTGCTCAGCTTTCGCTATGGATCGCTTGCTAGAAGCCTGATTCGTCTTCCCAATTCTGTTCCTCGCATCACATTCAGCATCCGCTTTCCACTTGTTCAAGACCGCTGTTGTGAATCGAGGAGTGTCACTGTCAATCAACTTGGCGCACGTTTGGCAAAGCCATATTCCGTTTGCAGCACTCCGACGCTCTCTTTCAGGCAAGGCGCTGTCAAATCTAGGTCCTCCCGATGAAGCCGCCGTTATATGTGCAGCTACACCGACATTCACCGCCCTTCCGGGATCTGTTTGTGGCCCGCTCGTTGCGGCTCGGCACTCAGGATTGGAACAATGTAAGCCAACGCGTTGCGCCAACAATCTACAAACGAATTGAGTGAAATCGTCTCGCAATGCTCCCTCAATGAAATAATGATAATAGTCTACAGAGTTGCAGATTCACAGAGCAGATTCCGATATTCGAAAGCGTGGCTACCGAGATTTCGGTAATGGGGTAAAGCTTGGTTAGTCGCCAACTCGGAGATTACCCCATCCGGCCCCACACCGGCAGCGGCCGCAACCTCACCCTCGCATCCGGGGATTGACCCAGCGATAAGCCACGTCGGTCAGCAGGTTGACCAGCACATAGGTCAGCCCGATCGACAGCAGGCAGCCCTGCACCAGCGCATAGTCGCGATTGGAGATGGCACTGACCGTCAGGCGGCCCAGGCCGGGCCAACTAAAGATGGTTTCAGTCACGATGGCGCCGGCCAGCAGCGCGCCAAACTGCAACCCCACCACGGTGACGATGGGAACCAGCGCATTGGGCAGGGCGTGGCGGCAGACGACGGCAGTCTCGCTGAGGCCCTTGGCGCGGGCGGTGCGGATGTAGTCCTGGCCCAGCTCCTCAAGCATGGCGGTGCGCACCATACGGGTGAGAATGGCGGCCAATGAAGCGCCCATGGCTATTGAGGGAAGAATCAGGTAGCGCCAATCGATCGAGTTGCCTCCGCCGGCGTTTGCGCCGGAGACCGGCAGCCAGCCGAGAGTGATGGAGAAGACCAGGATCAGCACCGGGCCCAAGGCCAGGCCGGGAACGGAGAGGCCGAAGAGGCTCACCACGGAGAGCACCTGATCGAGCCAGCGGCCTCGCCGCACGGCAGCCAGAATGCCGGCCGGCAGCGCCAGGGCCAGCCCGGACGCCAATGCCGTGAGCGTAAGCGCCAGCGTGTAAGGGTAGCGCGCGGCGATCAGGTGGGCCACCGTGTCGTGGAGTCGAATGGAACTGCCCAGATCGCCATGGAGGACGCCGGCCCAGTAGTGGATGTACTGCGCCCAGAGCGGCTGGTCGAGGCCGTATTGGCGGCGCAAAGCCGCTATATCGGTTGGAGCTGCGCCCTCGCCCAATATTTGCAGGATGGGGTCGCCGGGAACCAGGTGGATGAGCAGAAAAACCAGCGAAACCACCAGCCAGACGACCGGAAGCGTGAGCACGAGGCGGGTGAGGGTCTGCTTCATGGGCTTGCTTCCAACGATAAACCAGCGAGCAGAGATCAGGGAGCAGGCGCCGATAGATTCCCAGGTCCTGGAATCGGGATCTAGGCGCCCGAAGAGAGCGGTTTTCTATCGATACACCTGCGGAATGAAGCTCTGCTCGTGCATGGGGGGACGCACGTATTTTGTCTTGTCGAGCGGGGGCAGGGCCAGCGGCTCCGGCGTCAGGTCACGATAGTCGATCATTGACAGCAGATGGCGGATGACGTTGAGCCGGGCACACTCCTTGTTTTCAGCGTTCGCCACAAACCAGGGCGCCTGCTTGGTGTCAGTCACTGCAAACATCTCGTCTTTGGCACGGGAATACTCCGCCCAATGCCGGCGCGACTCCAGATACATGGGGCTGAGCTTCCAGCGCTTGGTTGGCTTGTTCATGCGGTCCTGAAAGCGCCGCTCCTGCTCCTCATCGCTGACGGAAAACCAGTATTTGATGAGGCGAACGCCCGAGCGCACCAACATGCGCTCAAACTCCGGGCAGCTCTGCATGAACTCCAGATATTGCGGATCGCTGCAGAAACCCATCACGCGCTCAACGCCGGCGCGGTTGTACCAACTGCGGTCGAAGAGCACCATCTCTCCCGCAGCGGGCAGATGAGCGACATATCTCTGAAAGTACCACTGCGATTTTTCGCGCTCGGTTGGCGTGCCCAGCGCCACCACCCGGCAGATGCGGGGATTGATGCTCTCGGTGATGCGCTTGATGGCGCCGCCCTTGCCGGCCGCATCCCGGCCTTCAAACAGGACCACAACCCGCAGGTTGTCATGGCGAATCCACTCCTGAAGCTTGACCAGTTCAACCTGCAACCGGCGCAATTCGCGGTTGTAGTCGCAGTCCTTGCCCAGCTTCAATGCGCTGGCTTCGGCCGGCGCCGGCAGGTCTCCACCATGCTTGGTGACGCCAGGAGCCGCGCCATCGCGCTCAATCTCCGGCTGTTTCTTCGCGTGCTTCTCTTTCATCGGTCTTTCCTCCAACCCTGTCGGCGGGATTCAGCGCAAGCACCCTCACAGGCTCTTGCGACTCTTGCGCATACCCGCACCCCGCCATTCTACCTATCGGCGAGATTTCAGTCCTCGCTACGACCCTTATGCTCGATGCCGTAAGAGCGCTGCCGGAGTGGACACAGGAGCGGAGGCCGGCTGCCCGATTACCACGGCAGCGGCTGCCCCAGGTGGAAGAACCCGCCCGTCGGCCCGTCGCCGGGCAGCGTGGCGAGCGCTGCGCTGGTTTTGCCTCCTTCGCTGAGTTCCATGGTGGCTTGCGGACCGCCCATGTCGGTCTTTACCCAGCCGGGGTGCGCCGAGTTGACCTTGATTTTGGTATCGCGCAACTCCCATGCAAGGTGGACCGTGAAGGCGTTGAGCGCGGTTTTCGATGCATCGTAGGCAAATGTCTTGGTGTTGTAGATTGGGGATTTTGGATCGGCGTGGAGGGTGAGCGAACCCAGAACGCTGGAAAGATTCACAATGCGGCCGGCAGCACTCTTTTTGAGCAGCGGCAGCAGGGCTTTGGTGAGCGCCACCTGCGCAAAGAAGTTCGTCTCAAAGACCCGGTACAGAAGATCCAGAGGAACCTCGGCAGCGGAGTGTTCGGGCCCCTCGCCGGGGAAGCTGCCACCGGCTATGCCCGCGTTGTTTACCAGGATGTCGAGGCGGCCGTATTTGGAGTTGAAATAGTCATAGGCGGCTTGGGAATCGGCTGGTTTGGTGATGTCGAACTGGAGCACGTCTGCGTCCACTCCCGCGGCGCGCAATTTGGCCACCGCCTGTTCTCCCTGGCGCAGGTCACGGGAGCCGATGACGACTTTTGCGCCGGTATCCTTGAGTTCGAGTGCTGTCTGGAATCCGAGTCCGCGGTTTCCGCCGGTGATGAATGCGATTTTCTGAGGCATGGGGAAGTTTCTCCTGTGCAGCTTTGGATTCGCCTTGCGCCGTTTTCGATTCACCGGGACCTCGGCGGCGCACCAAAAATTTGCGCCGTTCGAGGCGGCTCAACTGTGAAGTATTTGCCTTTTTGGCGGAAAATATTCCGTTTCTGGGTGAGAATGGAAGTGTGATCCTGAAATCCCTGATTGTGTTGCTTGCGCTCGTTTTTGCGCCGCGGCTGGTCCCTGCCCAGTCGTTTGCCGTGCATGGCCCCTTCGATCCCGGCACATACAAGCCGCTGGATGGGCCGCAGCGCTGGCAGCGATGGGTGAGCGAAGACGGCGCTTCCGGCGCGATTCATGTGCAATCCTTCGCCTCCGCCGCCTACTTGCAGGCCATCGGCGACCCGGCTGCTTGGAGCAGGACGGCAGGCGGCTTTGTCCGCCGCGCGGGCTCCAGCTACGGAAGCAATTTGATTCAGAACTCAGTACACGAAAGCCTGGCCGCGGCCGAGGGCGCCGATCCGCGCTACTTTGCCTGCGCCTGCACAGGGCTTTTTCGCCGCTCGGGCCACGCTCTGAAAATGACCTTTTTCACTTACTCCCACAGCGGTCACGAGACGCTGGACCTGCCTCAACTCTCCGGAGTTTATGGCAGCTCGATGATCGAGGCCATGTGGTGGCCGCATCACTACACCGCGCTGGTGCAGGGCGTGCTGACCGGCCACATCCAAGTCGGACTGACCGGCGCAATCCATCTGGCGCAGGAGTTTTCTCCGGAGTTGAAGCGCTTTCTTCATCTGCGGATTGGGACGGCTGCCGGCACGCAGTAAATGCCACCGCCCAAAAGCGCTCCCCGAAAAAATCGTCTCCACGGTACAATGCTTTCATTCGCTGAATGGAGGCTTCATGCGCAAAACTTTTCTCGCCGCTCTCGCCGTGGTCTTTGTCTTTTGGTTTGCCGCCCCGCTCATGGCCCAGGGCGCGCCGCCGCAAGGCAGCGCCGACCAGCCTTACACCGTCGAGTACTACTACAAGTGCCAGTGGGGCCATCAGCAGGAGTTTCTGCAACTCTTCCTCAAAAACCACTACCCGCTGCTTGAGAAGATTCAGGCCACTGGGCGCATTCTCTCGGTCAAGATCGACTCGCCCGCCTATCACACCACCGAGGACGGCCGCTGGGATTATCGCGTAACCATCCGCGACAAGAACTCGACCGTGGCCACCACCTCCAATCCCGACGAAGAGGCCTTCATCAAGGAGTTATGGCCGGACCATGCGACTTATCAAAAAGAAGAGCAGCGGCGGTTTGAGATTCTGCTCGGCCACATTGACCTGCCAGTCACCGACATCACGCCGGCAAAGAAGTGAAAGGAGAGGGAGTAGGGAGTGGGAGAGCACGCGCTGCAATGAACAGCGTGGTGCAACCAAGAAGTCCTGAATGAGCAGCGCCAGCGCCCTGGGAATACAAGACACGTTCTCGACGAACGCGCAACCTTTTCCCTATTCTCTGTTTCGCCATTGTTGCACCAGGTTTTCCGCAGCCTCGGGCCATGAGGGAAACTCGAACAGGAAGCCTGCGTCGAGCAGGCGGGCGGGAACGGCGCGGCAGCTTTGCAGCACCAGTTCCGCCTCGGTGCGCATCAGGAATGCACCGATGTGGATGAACAGCGCAGGCGCGGGCAGTCCGTTGGGCATCTCCCAGGCATCGCGCAGCGCCTGCATGAATTCGCGATTGGGCAGAGGATTGGGCGCGGCGATGTTAATGGGACCGGAAAGGTCATCGCGGTCGATGAGAAACTCGACGGCGCGGGCGTAATCAGCCTCGTGAATCCAGGAGACGAACTGGCGGCCGTTGCCTTGCTTGCCGCCCAGGCTCAACCGCACCAGATTCGACAGAACGGCAAACAAAATCAAAACAAACCGATCGGAGAATCGAATGAGGAAAGCGAAATTTACATGGACTCTATTGGCGCTGACGGCCATCGCCGTTCGGGCGCAGGATGCAAGATCTCTGAGTCTTCCGCTCCACCAGATTCCTGATAAGGATGGCGTGTACTATTTCGGCCACGAGGTCACTGCGCCCCGGTTGCTGAGCACCGTATATGTACCATACCCTTCTGGCGTACCCGCGAAAGAAATTCAAGGCATGGCCGTGCTGGCCATGGTGATTGACGCCAACGGCATTCCGGCACACATTCAAGTGCTGCATACGCACGGCGAAGCGTTCGATCAGACCGCCATTGCGGCTGTGAAGCAGTCGAAGTTTGAGCCGGGAAAATTGGGAGATAGACCTGTGCCTGTATGGATCGATGTGCGAGTTGTCTTCCGCCCCAACCGCAGCCAGACCGTCCCCGAAGTTCTTATCACCGAGAGAGACCTGCCAGTGCCGGATGCTTCAAAATCTGAAGACAAGCATCACCATCCACTTTCGTACACTGCGCCTATCCCCGTCCACACGGTTGACGCGGACTTCGTCGATCCGTTCGTAAAGCATCCGTGGGTGCAAGTGGCCATCGTTTCGGTGATGGTGGGAGCAGATGGATTGCCGAAGGATGTCCACATCCGGCGTGGCCTCGGCTTTGGATTGGACAAAAAGGCCGAAGCCGCCGTCTGGCAATATCGGTTCTTCCCCGCCACAAAGAAGGGTCAGCCCATTGCCGCACGTACAGAGGTCATGGTCGATTTCGCCAAGTTCTGATTCATGACCACTTATCAAGGCTGACACGTAATGTGTCATGCGTGGGTTGAATTGCAGTTCGATCGCGCTTCAGAATGCTGGCAATAGGCGATACTGAGCGGCAACACAATGCTCCTTCACCGTGGCGGAGTTCTGGCGGACAGGATGAGCGTTGGCACGGTAAAGAAGTCCATCGCGGCGATGGCCTCGCGATGATTGGTCAGAAAGGCTGCCCATCGCTTTGCCGGCTCGGGATTCCTCGGAGCTTTCCTCATCCAGCGCTGCACACTTCGTTCGGAAATATCGAAGCCGAGCATTTTCAGTTCTGCATGAATTCGCGGGGCACCCCAAGTCGGGTTCTCTGTGACCATGCGAAAGATGAGTTTGCGCAATTGCTCACTGACGCATTTTCTTCCCACACGAACCCGATACCGCGAGAGCCACGTCCAATACAACTTGAACCCGGCTCGGTGCCAACGAGCGACTGTTTCCGGCTGTACAAGAATCAGCGCCTTCTTCCATCCCGGCCACAGCTGCCGCAAGATCACCCAAAACAGTTTTCCGGAAGTAGCAAACCGCGGCTGCGGGTGCTTCTGTTTCATGACACTGAGCTGTTGCCGAAGAGCTAGGTTTTCCAACAGCAGGTCGCGGCGGGAACGTATCGACTCCACAAACAGAACGAACAGAAGTTTCAGGGATCTCGGCATCAACCAGTTGTAGCAGAAGAGTAAGTGGATGCCAACAGGAAGATAATAATTCGTTCACTTTATCGCAAAGATGGATTCTGGTGCTGTAAGATTCTGATGTAGCAAGTAGCCGGCAGATTTGCACCCTCAAATTGGAGGTCTTGCATTGATCCGCAGCAGCAGGTTCGGCATAGCGCAAGTTATGTTTATGGCGCTTTTCTCTGGAATAACAACGGCCAAGACTGACCGGCCTCGCCCCGTGAAAGCTCAAGTCCGCTTTCTTGCGACCAGTTCATGCATTCGTGGAACCTGGGGCAGCAATCAGGATGTTTATCTGACTGAAATAGTTCTGCACGCTGGGAGTGAGCCGGTCCTGGCGCGTCTGATGGATGAGTTTCTTCCCTTTCAACTTCCGTTGTCGGTTGATAGCCTGACTTCGACCGCCGGAACAATTCTTCGGATCAGAAGGGATGAGCAGTGCGATATGCCATATGCGAAGATGCAATTTCGCACCGCGCCGGGCGATCCAATGGCCATCATCCCCATAAAGCTTCACTACGAGCCAATACTTCCGAGAACACCGGCGCCGGATGAAGTCTTGCCTTGTTACCGGATCGTACGGTCCTGAGAGCCTCATGCTGTTCACATGAGGCATATGGACCTACAGTAATACCTGAAACGTCCAGGCTAATTTCCCGCCGAAAGTCTGTCAGAAATTCGGGCTGTAGTCGATTTTGTAGCGGTCAAAGCCTCCAGAGAATTCACGCTGGATTTCGTTGTGGATTCTCCATTTGTCTCGTCCGCGCAATCGTGAAGTAGAGCCCCTGTTGAGGATAGACTGGAACATGAGGCGCAGTCGCGGGAGTATGGCTCGCCATCATATATCCCATGAAGCTAGTGTAGGCCGCCATAAATAGAGTCTTTTATGTATCGAAGGTCATCTCATAAGATGAGGGAACCTCTATATGCGTGTGGCGGCGGCGATTACATTATCCGATGAGACTCGGCTTCGGCTGGAAAAGCTGGCGCGTGGGCGCTTGACGCCGGTTCGCATCGTGCAGCGTAGCCGAATTGTTCTTCTGGCTGGGGACGGTCTTCAGAACAAGCAGATCGCAGAGCGGATGGAGGTTGCGCCTCGGATGGTGGCTTTGTGGCGCAACCGTTTCCAGACCCTAGGCGTCGATGGGCTTCTGCGGGACGCCAGCCGACCGGGTCGGACTCGCTCCATCTCGACACAGACGGTGACTCAGATCATCGAGAAGACGACACAGAGCAAGCCTGCCAACGCCACGCACTGGTCGCGCAGCACCATGGCACGGGAAGCGGGCATTTCCGAATCCAGCGTCGGGCGTATCTGGCGCTCACAGGGCTTGAAGCCACATCGAGTGGCGAGCTTCAAAGTCAGCAACGATCCGTTTTTCGCAGACAAGCTGGAGGCCATCGTTGGGCTCTATCTCAACCCGCCGGAGCACGCGCTGGTGTTGTCGGTGGATGAGAAGAGCCAGATCCAGGCGTTGGATCGCACGCAACCAGGCCTGCCGATAAAGAAGGGTCGAGGCGCCACCATGACGCACGATTACAAGCGCAACGGCACAACCACCTTGTTTGCTGCGTTGAATGTCGCCAGTGGCGAGGTCTACGGCCTGTGCCAGCAGAAGCACCGCCATCAGGAGTGGCTGAGGTTTCTGCGTATGATCGATCAGACCGTACCCGCTGGCAAAGAAATTTATCTGATCTGCGACAACTACTCGACGCACAAACATGAGCGAGTGCAACGCTGGCTGGCCTCGACGAACCGGCCCATCGCTTCCAAACTCAGCTTTTCTTGGTCGTCCATGCGGATGTTCACTACCCAGCATGACCCGCCCCTTCAGGCTCATCTTGTGTTGGAATCAGATCCCGCCTTCAGGCTCTTCTTGTATTGGATAAGAGTTCCAGTTGACGGGTCACTCAGCCCACGCTACAGTAAATGTATAATTCTCTCAATGGCAAGCCCTGCTCTCTAGGAAGTCGAACGGGAAACCAGCGATCCAACGAAGACATTCGTGAACAGGTCTTGTCTGCGCGTTTCGGCAGGTACGCACCGAGGATTCGCTATGTGTTCAGCGGCGATCTCTTCGAACATTTCATCAACGCTCAGGGCTTTGAAGCCGCAGCCTCAAGGTTCTCCAACACAGTGTCGGAAGTTCTGAATCTATGAAACCTGCATGCGCAATCCCGGCAATCGCTGTTTTGACCGCATTCGCCCTGGGCTTGTCTTCGGCAAACGCGCAAGCGGCGCTGGAAGGCGACGCCGCATCATCGCCGGTCGGGTATTCCACATTGCAGCACATTACCCGAAACGACTCGAGTCAGGTGATCATCCAGAAGGCGTCAAGGGTTCTACCCCGCCAGAACCAAGCGGACTGGATGCGCCTAGAGCGCACATTCTTCATCCACTTCGGCCCGAACACCTTTCGAGGCGTTGAGTGGGGCAACGGTCACGAAGACCCTTCCGTCTTCAACCCTACACAACTCGATGCTGATCAATGGGTACGCACCGTGAGAGACGGTGGCGGCAAGATGGTGATCCTCGTATGTAAGCATCACGATGGATTGAACCTGTGGCCAACGCGATACTCAAATCACTCGGTTGCGTTCAGCCCCTGGGAAGGTGGAAAGGGAAATCTTGTTCGCGAAGTGGCTGCAGCAGCGCGGAAATACAACATAAAGCTTGGCGTGTATCTCTCGCCCGCAGATCTGTATCAGCTGAAGACCAATCCCACAAATCCAAACGGCTACTATGGCAACGAAAGCCCAAAGCTGCGCTCGGTCATTCCGACAGATCCCGCCGCCTTCAACACTGATCCATCCAAGGGTCGGAAACAGCCTGTGGGCCTTGGCAGCTTTACGTACCAGGTCGACGATTACAACCGGTACTTCCTGAACGAGCTCTACGAGCTCCTGACGGAATACGGTCGGATCGATGAGGTCTGGTTCGATGGTGCAAACCCTGATCCGAGCGTGCAGGAGACGTACGACTACAACGCCTGGTACGACATGATCCGTCATCTTCAGCCGCATGCGATCATCTTCGGCAAGGGACCCGATGGCCGCTGGGTCGGCAATGAGAGCGGCGTCGGACGAACGACGGAGTGGAGCGTGATCCCTCTTCCCACGCCGCCGGACCAGTTCCGGTGGCCGGATATGAGGGAGCAAGATCTGGGCAGCCGTTCCAAACTTGTCCCTGGATCGTACCTCTGGTGGTATCCGGCAGAGACCAACGTGCCGATTCTACACGGCTGGTTCTGGGCTGCAGATAAGAGTTCGCGAACCGCCGCTGAGCTCGTCGATATCTACTATCAATCAGTCGGTCGCAACAGCAACTGGCTGCTGAACCTGTCGCCCGACAATCGCGGCTTGATCCCGGAACTGCAGGTTGCCAACGTTCGTCTGATGAATCAGGTCGTCAGCGAGACGTTCGCGAAGAACCTCGCTAACGGCGCCCGCCTTACGGCTGACTCAAGTCAAAGGATGCACCACCCCTCGGACGCTCTCGACGGTAATCTGGACACGTGGTGGGAGGCCGCGCCTGGTCACAGCACAGCCGTCGTGACGCTGAAGCTTCCACACCCGATCTCGTTCGACGTCATCTCCCTACAGGAGGCCGTGGACCATCGGAGCCAGCGAATCGAGTCCTTCGCCGTGGATGTTAAAGAGGGAGAGCATTGGAAGCAGGTTGAGGAGCAGACCACAGTCGGCCACAAGCGGCTCTTGCGACTCGTCTCGCCGGTTACCACCGATGAGGTGCGTATCCGCATCAACGAATCCCGAACGGAGCCCACTCTTGCCGAAATAGGTCTGTTCAAACAGGCTGAGCTGGTCCAGGCGCCGGAGATCGGAGACAGAGATGCTCGTGGCGACGTAGGCATCAGCAGCCCGACAGGTTTGCCAGTTGTTTACACTCTGGACGGCACCGTGCCTACAGTTCAGTCGACCGTCTATCGTACGCCTATCCCGTTGGCGAACGGCGGCAAAGTGCTGGCGGCATGCATTGCTCCTGATGGGCGGCTCGGCATGTTGGCTCTGAAAGATATGCCGGGGCTCACGCCTATCGGCTGGAAGATTGTCAGCGTATCGAGCGAGTCGCCGGAGCATCCCGCAGTCAACGCGATCGATGGAAAGCCGAACACGTTCTGGGAGACCGGCGCGAACGCAATGCCGGAGCAGCAGATCACAGTCGATATGGGAGGTGTCCACCGGGTCAGCGGCTTCACATATCTGCCGCGTCAGGATCGTGACCATGCTGGCGTCGTAGAAAGGTACCGTTTCGAGACCAGCGCCGATGGGAGGACCTGGAGTACGGCTATCGCGTCGGGACGTTTCGAAAACATCTCCAACAATCCCGAACTGCAAAAAGTTTTTTTCCCTTCGTCGGACGCCCGCTTCTTCCGGCTCACGGCATTGCAAGACACACAGAGTGCTGACAGAGCAAGTGCAGCCGAGATCTCCGTCATCTCAACCCCCGAGACGGCGCCTCGCAAAGAATGACACGGCTGTGAAGCTGTGGCGCTATTCCTCGGACCTCGCCACAGCGCTGCCAATTCTCTGCTCCCTGATGAGTGCTTTTACGTTGACTGCAACGTGCCAACAATGTGGCATATATCCCAGCGAATCTGTATACGGCCACCCGGTGTCGCCACCGAAAAAGACTCCAACTCCGATCCGATAGCGGAAATCTCCGCCCCTGACGACTCACCCATCGGGTGACACCCCCTATCACTAGAAAAGCCCCTACCAGTCCACCGTTTCAGACGTCTTCGGTGGCTCAACTGCCGAATAGGGGATCAACGTGAACTCAACCTTGCGCTGGTTCCTTAGGCCGCTCAACTTCACCCGTTGGCCGGACTTGCACGAGTTTGTGATCGATCGCAATTGACCTGTGCTTCCCGCGGCGTTGCCATTCGCCTCAAGTAACAGGTCGTCCGGCTGTAATCCCGCAAGCGCAGCAACAGAACCTGGAGGCACGGTTTCCACGATCACTCCCGTCTCCGTTGGCGCCCCCTTCTCGGAAATTTCACCTTGGCCTACCAAGTTGCGAACAGTTGCACCCATCCAGAGCATCGTGTCACGTTCCCTTGTGACAGCGAGTGTGGCCGATGGCGTGGCGAGCCACTTTGCGATATCCGGACTTTGAGCAAGTATCCGCAGCTCCTTCGAGCGGACTCCGTATTCGCCAGGTGAGAGACTCGCAATGCCGAGACGGCGCGCCGGAGATTCCTCCCGCAGAGAGAAGTCGCCTCGTACAGGGTCGCGGAACAGCGCATCTCCGTCGAGGGAGACTGCATCCTGCCCGGAGAGCCTCTGCAAATCCTCTGCACGCTTTGTTGCCGTCGCGCCATCCCGTTGAAGGAAGTTCAGGTCGATCAATTGACCCCAGCCGCGCACTCGAATCGGCTGATACGGGGCGAAGACGATGTTTCTTTCAATCACGTCGCCGGTATGCGCGGGCCATACGTGCGGATGAAACGTATTGTTCACAAGAACATTGTCCATTGCGGTTCGCAAAAATCCCTCGCGGAACTTGATTCCACCACATAGGCAGAGATTCTCTGTAATGCGATAATTCGACGATCCATCGTCCAAGTCGATGTCCCATCCGTGGGCGCAAGCCCAGCGCGTGCGGGTGAGAACAATGGGCAGCACCGCGTCCAGCGTGGGCAGATCAACCAGTGAACCCGTCAGCAAGCTATCCTCGGCCGCGCCATGGAGATGCCACCAGCGATCGCGGCCCCAGGAGTTGAAGGCGCCATGATCGCTCGTCTCGAGCACGGTGTCGAACACATCGCAGCCATCCACCAGATGCCCACCGAATGTGCCATCGCCGACGTTGATGCCAGCGCGGGGTACTCCGTAAATCGAGCAGTTCGTCACCCGGATCTCGGAGCTGGTGGAGATGTGAACGCCGGCCGATTGCTTTTCGAAACGTCCGGTTCTCGCAATGAGACAGTCATCCACGAAACAGTCGCGCGGATATTCGTCGTCCTTCGGCCCCGGCGTCCGGCCAATCTGATCGAGAGACGCTTCCTGGTAGTAACCCAGCAAAGCATTGCGCACCGCGCCAGGCCTGCCCACGAAGCAGACGCCGCTCGAGCCCGCCTCTTCGATGCGGCACGTTCTGAACCCCACCCGTCTCGCGTGGCCGCTGACGAAGGCTGCGTTGCCGCCAACCTGATCAAAGAAGCAATCTTCGAAGTTGATGTCTTCGGCGTTCTCTATCATGAGTGCGCCGCCGCGAAAGATACGCCAGTCGCTGCGCAGCAACTGTTCCCGCGTTTGCATGAAGGTACGCTGAGTATGACGGAAGGTGAGGTCGCGCAGGCTGATGCCGCGCGCGGTGGCAGTGTGCTGCGAACCGATTTCGATGAGATTGACCAACCGAACGATATCCACGGTCGCTCTGTTGAGATCGATGCTACCGGGAGGGTAGAAGTAGAGTGTCGAGGTTCCTTCGTCGAGGTACCACTCGCCCGGCGCATCCAATTCCTCGAAAATCCCTTCGATGAAGCGAAACTCCTTGTGCATGGGCTGGTCGCGATCGATTTGCCAGCCGCCTTCCATGGCTAGAGAGCCGTCCGCGTTGCGACCGGTTACACGATAGTGCAGGCTCCCCCAGAGCGACGCCTGCAAGCCATGCACGTACGCGCCTTCCGGATGTTTCCATCGGCGCACGCGTTCTGGGCTCAAAGCATCGGATGCAGTCCCGTTGAGATAGCGGGCATTCTTGTCGAAGTTCGGATAACGCGCCAGGATTTGCCGTTGTCCGTTGACAAACAGTTGATCGGTCTTGGTATCGCGAGGGACGGACGCCCGATAGATTCCATCGCGGTATGGCTTCCATTCGAGATGAAGACGGGAGCCTCCGCTCAGCACGGCCTCGCCGTCTCCGAATGCTTCGATGCGTAGCGGACAGGCTGCCGTTCCCGCATCGTCGCTCGTAAGCCGGAGCGTCGCGGGCAATTCGTAGACGCCGCCATGCAGAAGAAGTAAAGCGGGAAAACCGATTTCTTGCTTTCGTTCCCGAGAGAGTTGCAATGCCCGGGCCAGCGTCCGAACAGGCGCAACATGCGTGGCTGGATTGAGGTCGTCACCCGACGGGCTGATGTGTATCTCCGCTTGCACGCCGGGGTTTTCTGCGTTGAGCGCAAGCGGTCCAATCACTGCCGCCGCTCCCGCGCTTCGAAGAAACTGTCGTCTGTTCACTTGAACCTCTGCCTACCCTGAATCTCAATTCATTCTGTGGAACCGGGAACTCCGTTCGTGGAGTCCCGGGATTTTAGCAGACGCCAGTACACTCATCACCCTCTTCGAACGACTGGCACCGCGGGCCGTAGCTGCACCCGCTTGGTAGCGATGACCAATGAGGCAGGTATCAACTCCGGACCGGCCGATTCTTCTTTTACCGCTTTGACGTGAATGTTCCCGGACTCCATGGTGCTCTGGACGATCGCCTGAGCCAGACCATTGAAAACCGAGCGCCTCGGCTCCTTGTCGCACTCCTGGCAGTTTGGATCTCCGTTTCCAACACCGATGAGCACGCCCTCACCGGAAACCTTGAAGACGATCTTGTTGTTTGCGGTCGGTACGGGTCTGCCCTGCCGATCGAGGATCTCGACCTTGAGGACGGCAATGTCTTCACCGTCGGCATTAATCTCGGTGCGGTCGGCGGTGAGCCGGATGGAGTCGGGTGCTCCAGTGGTCTCTCGCTTTTCGATCAGGACAACCTTGCCGTCCTTCGATCCGCGCGCTTCGATCACGCCGGGCTCGTACTTTACTTTCCACTCGATATGGCTCAAATGCGGAACCTTCTGGGTGCCGACAGACGTGCCGTTCACCAACAACTCCACCTCGTCCAGGTTGGAATACACCCAAACCGGGATTTCGGCACCTTCCTTGCCGCTCCAATTCCAATGCGGAAAGAGATGCAGCGAAGGCTCTGGACGCCACCATGCCTTGTAGTAGAAGAAGTAGTCCTTTGGAAATCCGCAGAGGTCCACGATACCGAAGTTGGAACTGACCGACGGCCAGCCGAACGGGGTCGGTTCGCCGCGATAGTCGAAACCGGTCCAGGCAAACCCTCCTGCCGTCCAGTCTCTCTCCCCATAGAACTTCCACCAGAGTTCAGGCAGCTCATAGACGCCGTGGTAGGCATCCACCACATTGCGCTTCCAATCGGTCGTGTATTCACCGCGCGTACTGACAGCGCTCGATGTCTCCGAGCCGAAGATTGGGCGCGTCGGGTTGTCCTTGTGAAAGGCATCCGGAAAATCCAGATGGTAGTTGAAGCCGACGAGGTCGACAGCATCGGAGATCCCGCGTCTGTTGTCGGCGTTGACAGCGGCGGTAACAACGCGAGTCAGATCCAGTTCATGACACTTGCGCACCATCGTGGCTGCGATTCTGGCTCCTTGTTCGGCCATCGGCCCCTGCAGCTCATTTTCCTCGTTACCAATCGACCAAATGATCACCGAGGGAGAGTTGCGGTACCGCTTGATCATCAGTTCAAGCTGTCCGAGACCCTCCGCACTTGAGCTCGCCTGCCGGGTTTCACACATCAACATCATGCCCATGCGGTCACACGCCTCGACCCACTCGGGTTCGACACCGTTGCCGGACCGTCCCTTTCCAATCGGAGAATGACAGCGATCTGAGACGACGTGAAATCGCTCGCTCCGCCGTGCTGTAGCACCTGCCGTTTGAGTTTCCCAAAGGTGGTGCGCAACTCTGCTGCAAGCTTGGATGCAAGTGCCGTATCGGTATTCGGCAACGTTTCTACCATAACGAAACTATAACAGATAGACAGTTGATATGTACAGGTTAGCTGTATATTTGCCACTCCGGCTGCTTCTGGCGGTCGAAAAAAGGCTTCCGCCGCGCACAGTCGCCAAACCAGTTTCGAAACGGTCTCGAAAACGTCGTCCTGCCGCGGAGAGGGCGGGCGTCGGCCTCGGCACGGTCTACCGCCATTCCCCGCAGCGCTCGGATCTCATCATGGCAGTTTTCCAAATTCAAGTGGATGCCTGCGCCCATGCGGCTTCTGCACTCGCCGGCAAGTACGAGCCTGGTGAAGCTCTGGCTCACTAGATGCAACGCTATGTTGACTTCATCATGACAAAACGAGGTAAGCCGGCCAGTGTTCGCCTATCTGCCTGGTCGGGATCTTGGGTTGACGAGCCCTTACCACTCGGCGATTCCGTTCGCAGCCAGTTTGTCGCTCCGGTCGGTTGAGGATGAAACTTTATTATCCCTCGACAGCCGGGTGCTCTATGCTCGTCAGTGAAAGGAGTAACCTATTTAAAATGCTATATGTAACCATAAAATGATGCTGCGTAGTCTCATTACGATGTATTCTCATGTCGATATATCCGCATAGTAGGCGGAAATAGTGAATATGTAAATTGCAGTCGCATGTTGACAAAACCGCTATAATAGCGGATATATATACATGAGGCATTATGGGCGCCGAACTCTCCTCTCATCTTTCGGAACTGCTCGCACGCGGCGAGGTCATCTTCTCCAGCCAGGAGGCGGAGCAGAGCCTCGGGGTTGGCCACGGCGCATTCCTGGATGCTGCGGAGCGTCTCCAAAAGCAGAAAAAACTTGTCCGGCTCCGGCGCGGCAACTACGTGGTCGTTCCGCCGCAATTCGGCTCGTGGGGCGCGCCGCCGCCATCCTGGTACATTGATGCCCTGATGCGGCATGAGTCGTCGCCCTATTATGTTGGCCTGCTGAAGGCTGCGGAGATCCACGGTGCAACCCATCAGGCAGTGCTGGAGTTCCAGATCATTACCGAGAAGCGCGTGCCCAACATACAAATTGGGCGGTCGATGCTCTCCTTCTACTATCGGAAGCAGATTGCTCCCGTCTCACAAGCAATAGCGGACCACAAGACGGAGACGGGGTCGATGAAAGTCTCCTCTGTCGAACTAACCGCCTTGGACCTGTTGCGATACCCGCAGGCATCCGCTGGCCTCGACAATATAGTCACGATTCTTGCCGACCTTGGAGAGAAGATCGATTCTGAAAAGCTGGCATCCGTGTCGGTATCGTTTCCAAAATCTGTTGTTCAGCGCCTCGGGCATCTGTTGGATCAACTTGGCTATGCGGACGCTACGCAACCGATGCTGCGCGAACTCCTCCGCGAGCAACTGCCTCCCTGGGTTGAACTCGATCCAGAAGAAGTTGCCGAGCCTCAACTTGCGCCAAAATGCATTGAGAGAGATAAACGATGGAACATCGTCGTTCGCCGCAAGCCGGAGGTTGATGAATGATTCCAATGATGAACATTATCGCCTGGAGCCATCGAGCGCCTTGGCCAGAGATGCGTCAGGTCGAGCAGGATCTGATCATCAGCCGGGCCATCGTCGCGATCTTCTCCGATAAGCCTCTTCAGAAACAACTTCGCTTTCGCGGTGGCACGGCTCTCAACAAATTGCACTTTCCTCAGCCGTTTCGTTACTCCGAAGATATTGATCTAGTACGCACCGAGTCCGGCCCCATCGGCCCGGTGCTTGATCGCTTGCGCGATGTGCTTGAGCCCTGGCTCGGCAGAGCGAACTTCGATCAAAGCCCCGTCGCGCCGAAACTGCGCTTCAAGGTTGCGGCGGAAGATGCAGCCTCGTCTGCGCCAATACGCCTCAAACTCGAAATCAATACCGCGGAGACGCGGGCCTACGATCCGCCTCGCAGCGTGCCCTTTCGCATCGAGAATCCTTGGTTTACTGGTTCGGCAGAGGTCATGACGTTTACAACGGAAGAGATGCTGGCGACAAAATTGCGCGCACTGTTACAGCGGGAAAAGGGGCGCGACCTCTTCGATCTTGCTCATGCCCTGGAGGTTTTCAAAGACCTGAATCGGGCGCGCCTGCTTGAATGCTTCAATCTCTATTTGGAGAGAGCCAACGTGAAGATCCCGCGGGCTGAGGCAGAACAACGAATGTTGGCGAAGCTGCGACGGCCGCGCTTCCTCGATGACATGAAGCCTCTGTTGCCGGCCGCTGCCCTGCATAACTTCGGAGATGAATCGACGCAACAAGCCTTCTTGACGGTATTCAACCAGCTTGTCGTGATGCTTCCAGGGGAGCCGTGGGCAAAGACAGAGGAACTCCTGAAGGGACATGGAATGCTGTAAGTATCCACCGGCAGAGCCGGTGGCTTTACGGTTGCTGGCCCCTCAAAGGGGCCTTTTCGCAACCGTCCGAAGCAAAAGCAAGAACAAAAGCAAAAACCTCGTACTGCTGTCTTCACTGCCGCAGCACGGGCAATTCGAGGGAGAACATACTCCCGGAATTCTCAAAGTTCGACTGCCACCCCGGCAGAGCCGGGGGATCTCCCTTTTGGATTAGAAGTTGCGTCCTTATCCGATCACGTCCAATTCAACTGGTGACGCTGCAATACGCCGAAAAGCGGACTCACAATCCGTCGAAGGTTAGGTCCACGCTAGGCTTGATTCATTCTCACAGCGTAATCAGATCGTACTGATCATTGCCCATCTGCAAAGTCTTCATGTATTCAAGCTGGTGCAATCCGCTACGCGACTCGATACGTTCCATCATGTCGTGTCGTTCCAGTTCAGGCTGCGCGTAGATCAGATCAACGGAGGCCTTATCGATGGCTAGAATATCCCGTGAACCGAGAATGCCGATGTCGTTGCAGGTCGGTTTTACTCCGTGCGGGTCGCAATCGCAGTCCACGGAGATATTCTTCAGAACATTGATATAGGTGATGTGCTCGCCGAAATGTTCGGTGGTCCCTTTGCCTGATTCGACCATACGTTCCAGAAAGAGCGGTCCTATAGGCCATCCTTCGCCGTGAATCTGCCGCTTGCCCACCTGTCCGGACGCACAACCAATGGCGATGTTCTTGAGCGACCCGCCAAAACCTCCCATTATATGGCCCTTCAAATGTGTGTAGACGAGGAGGGAATCGTAGTTCAAAAGATGTTTACCCACGGCGATCTCAGTGAGATGTACGCCCGGTGTAAAGGGGTGTTCCGTCAACGTGGGTGATGAGTACTTATCGAGAAAGTCGCGCATACCCGGAATCGGCAGCATCGCATCGCCATCGGCGTCCATGATGTCGACCGGGCAGAAACTGAATCCATTGGTTTTCAACGTCTCCCGATGAGTTGCCGTGTTTTGCCTTGGGCTTGGATAGAGGACGTTACATTCCACGATGGTGCTGTTTGGAATCTGAGCCTGCAAATTCTTGATCAGTTCAATCGGCAACAGGTTCGGCCCATGCGGTTCGCCACTGTGCAGCTTGATGGCGATCTTTCCGGTCATACCCTCGTTGATTTTGGCGTAGATCTTCAGCAATCCGCTGACGCTTATATCTTTTGTAAAAAATACCGGAGATTTATTCGTTTCCGCAGCAGCGCTTGCTGTATGGGGCGAGTCGATTGCGGCATCACCGCTCAACGTGATCGCTGTACTCTTTAGAAAAGTGCGATGCGGCATTTGGTTCTCCATGTTTGTCTCTCTTTCAGTAGGAAGCCAGCTTCAATACTTCTACCCAGATCAGCGGCCAGTCAGCTTTTCCATGGCTTCCGGATACCAGTAGTTTTAGGAATGGATTGGGTCGAACCATCTCGTATTGAATTGCGAAAAATTCGTTTTGTCGGCTACTCGGGTTTGAGAGAAGCCATATCGATGAAGAAACGGTATTCAACATCGGACATCACCATTCTTTCAAATGCTTCGTCGGCTTTCTGTATAGGAATGCTCACGGCGTCTGCGGTAATGTTGTGCTGACCGCAAACGTCTAACGTCAATATGCGCCGCGTTGGACGGCGAAGTTGGCCTGCAAGGGAGATTCTCCGGCCTTACTCCGCTGGTGATCAGTTAGTAGAGAGAAGCATGGTTATGCTGCTGCTCAATTACTGATTCAGTCCGTCCAGACGAATTCGCAAGATTTTATGTCAAACGCACAACGACACATCGGGACCGATGATTGGTCAAACGCACAGTGACATATCGGGATCGGTTTTTGGTTAAACGCACAATGACATAACCGGACCGATCATTGGTCAAACGCCCGTCAGGAAGGCCTCGCGGATCGGGTCACGATTGGAACCTGAATCGTACCCACGCACACCGACTCGAAGCGGCCAAAACATAGGACTGAGCAGGCCCACACACGGGCACAAAAAATGCCCCAGTCCTGACGCCGGGGCATTCAATACGGATAACGCAATCCTATTGGCCAGCCACTCTGTGCAGCCCAGCCTGGCTCTCTTCATGCTTAGTAAAGACGATGTAGATCTTCGTGTCGGCCGGTACCGAGACGATAATTTTGCTGGTTGCGTTCAGGCTCATCAGTTCCGAGTCGCCGGCGTTGCAAACGTTATCCGCCACTCTTTCGCGCAGTAGGTCGCCCTCAGAGAACGCGGCGCTGGAGTTATTGCCGACCAGCATCGCGGCCAACGACCCAACGCCCGAAGCAGCCTTGATCAAGAAGTTCTTGCCCGTGTTCTTCCCGTATACGGTTCCCTTGATCGGCCCAAGATCAAGACCCGCGCCGATGGCCTCGATCTTCTCCCGCTGCCCATCCAGCAATTCAATCTCATCGAACTTTACTCCGACAAACCCAGACCGATCCGCCTGCTGCAACTGCCCGTAGACTCGTGCGCCAGCAGGCACAACGACGCGGTCGCCGATCGCATAGGTGTACT
>Ga0255354_1000657_pt1 | contig 21458 bp, 18 predicted proteins | sample HBST50metaG_FD_189942 | JGI IMG/M metagenome (GOLD analysis project Ga0255354, IMG submission 189942) | Peat soil microbial communities from Stordalen Mire, Sweden - H.B.S.T50 | ecosystem: Environmental > Terrestrial > Soil > Wetlands > Peat | place: Sweden: Norrbotten County, Stordalen Mire...
GGCCTGCAAATCTTCGCGCCGGTACTCAGCTCGCAACAACTCGCAGCGGCAATTGCGCCGCAGCTCACGGGGCGGGCGGGAGAACCTCCAGCTCTCATCGTCATCCATCAGGAGTACGAGTTCGCCAGCACGCTTGGCTTCTATCTCCGCCGCCCCGGCTACACGCAGCAGAACGGCCAGCCCGTCGCGATCAACCCGGTCCACATCCTCGAAGGCCGCAGCTCCAACCTCTGGTACGGCAGCTTCTTCCCCGATGCGCCGGCGATCTTCGAGACGCCACAGTCGCTCGCCGAGAAATGGCCTGGCCCGCAGCGCATCTTCCTATGGCAGGACATGGCCAACCAGCCCAGCCCGCTGCCCGCGCTGCCCGGCCCCATCTACATCATTGCCCGCTCAGGCGGCAAAGAAATCGTCAGCAACCAACCCAGCCAGCCTTAATCACGCCCGCGAGATGCGGCCGTTGCGCAGGTGGAAGCTCTCGCCGCGCCAGACGATTGTGTCGGACGCATAGCTCCACGCCCAGAAGCCGAGGCCGAAGAAGTCGCGCAGCGGCAGCAGCCAGATGTCGCGCAGCACCTGCGCATCGCCCAGCAGGCCGACGCCGACCGTCAGTGCCACGGCCACGCGCGCCAGCACGACGAGGCTCAGCAGGGTGAAGCTCCACAGCGCGAATCCGCTGGCCACGCAGTTCAGCACGGCCCACGGAATGCAGTAGGTGATCCCCAGCCCCAGGTAGCCCCATCGCCTTGAATCGCGCGTGGTGCGCGCCCAGCGGATCTGGTGCTCGCAGAAGCCGCGAAAGCCGTACGCGGGCACGGCGGTCTCGACCACCTCGCCGCACAGCTCGACGCGGTATCCCGCCTGCGCGATGCGCGCGCCCATCTCGTAGTCGTCGGCCAGCGAGTCGACCAGCGGCTCCAGCCCTCCCGCTGCCGCCAGCGCCGCGCGCGAGACCGCCAGCGTCGAACCCAGCCCAAAGCGAATGCCGCCCTCCAGCCGACGCGCCGCCAGCACTCCCGCCATAAAGTCGGTTGAGATTCCCAGCGCCTCCAGCCGCGACCACAGCGTCAGCGCCTCGCCGTCAGCGGCGGTCCGCCCGCGATAGAGCGCCGTGACCATGCCCACCTTCGCATCGGCAAAGCCGCGCATCACATGCGTCAGATACTTGGGCGAGACGCAGATATCGCTGTCGTTGATGAGGATGTGATCGTACTTCGCTTCGCGCAACACCTGGACGAGGTTGCTGACTTTGCCCGAGGTCCCCAGCCGCTCCGTACACACGATCAGGCGAATCGCGCACTGGGGAAACTCCAGTCGCAGCCGGGTTATCTCTTCCACGGCGGGATCGTCCGCGCTGCCGACGCCAAAGAGAATCTCGAACCGCCCCGCATACTGCTGACGGCAGTGGCTCACCAAGCCCGTATACATCCGCGCGTCCACGCCCTTCACCGGCTTCAGGATGGAAACATCCGGCGCGAACCCCGCAGCATTCGCGCCTGTCACGGCAATCCGGCGGCAATCGCGCGCAAACTGCCGCGCGCCCGCCAGCGCCAGCAGCATATAGACCAGCCCGCCCACACTCAGCAGAGTTGTTACGATCTCGACCGCCGTCGCCATCATGCAACCAGTCTATCTAACCGGCGCAATGCGAGGCCCCGCTATTCGTAGCGCAGCGCCTCGATGGGGTCGAGGCTGGCCGCCTTCCACGCCGGATAGATGCCGAAGATCAGCCCGATCGCGCAGGAAGACAGGAATGCCGTCGCCACCCACAGCGGAGAGAGCAGAGCTGGAAACCAATGATTCACCGTAAGCGCGATCAGGCTTCCGAGCACCACGCCGATGACGCCACCCACGGCGCACAGCGTGATCGCCTCCAGCGTGAACTGGGTCAGAATCGTCCGCTTGGTGGCGCCGATCGCCTTCCTCACTCCAATCTCGCGGGTGCGCTCGGTCACGCTGACCAGCATGATGTTCATCACGCCCACGCCGCCCACCATCAGCGCCACGCACGACAGCGAGAACATCAGCAGAAACAGCCCTCCCGTAATCTCGTCCCACAGCCGCGTGATGGTGTCCGTGCCGAAGATGGCGAAGTTGTCGGGCTTTTCGTTGAGCACCTTGCGCCGCCTCCGCAACAACTCCGTCAGCTCATCCTGCACCGTCAGCCGGTTCTTCGGATCGTCGTACTTCAATGTGATCCAGTAGTCCAGTTGCTCAGGGTGCATGTAGTGAAACGTCGTAATCGGAAAATAGGCCTGGTTGTCGTCCGGGTTCTTGCCTCCGCCGAAGGCCTGCTTCTGTTTGTCCAGCACACCCACCACGGTGAACATCATCCCGGCGGCCTCCACCTCGCGGCCGATCGCGCTCTGCCCGGGGAACAACTGCTCGGCCGTGTCGTAGCCCAGCACCGTCACTCGCGCCGCGCGCTCCTGGTCCTGTTCGTTGAAGAAGCGGCCATCCAGCATGTCCAGATCGGAGACGTCCTTCTCGTCCGGCGTGTTTCCCGTCAGGATCGTGCCTTGCATGTTCTTGCCGCCGCCCTTGATCGCGGTCACTCCGCTGCGCCCCGGAGCGGAATTGTCCGTATATTGCAGCGCCGGCGAGACAGCCACCACATGGGGTAGCAGGCGCATCGCCATTGCGTCGTCGTAGGTCATCTGCTTGCGCGTCAACATCTCGGTGGTTGGACGTCCGGTGAACGCGGGAAAGCGATAGATAAACAGAATGTTCGAGCCAAGCGACTGCACCAGGCCCTCCACGCCGGAGTTCAACCCATTGACCACCGACGAGATGGTAATCACCGTCATCACGCCGATCACGATGCCCAGGATGGTCAACCCGCTGCGCATCTTGTTGGCGCGCAGCGTGCCCAGGGCCATCGTCACCGTCTCTTTGAAGTCGCCCATCCGCATCTAGTTCTTGCCTCTCACTTACCACTGACCACTTACCACTGCTTCAAAGTTCCGCCCGCAGCGCCACAATCGGGTCCAGACTCGCCGCCTTGCGCGCCGGATACACACCGAAGAAGATCCCCGTCGATGCAGCCATCACCAACCCCAACATCACGCTCCACAACGCAATCGTCGATGGGAACCCCAGCGCCAGCGTTACTCCCTGCGCCACTGCGAGGCCAAGCAGCACGCCGAGAAACCCGCCCACCAACGCCAGCGCGCACGATTCCACCAGAAACTGCAGCATGATGTCGTGACCGCGCGCGCCCAGCGATTTGCGAATCCCAATCTCCCGCGTCCGCTCGGTCACGCTGGCCAGCATCATATTCATAATCACGATTCCGCCCACCACCAGCGAGATCAGCGCAACCCCGCCCATCACCGCGCCAAACATCCCCGTCACCTTGGAGAAGAACCCCACCAGCGTGTTGTTGACGTCCAGCTCGAAGGAGTCCTCCGCGCCCGGAGCGTCGTGCCGCCTGGAGCGCATCAGCACGCGCACCTCGTCGCCCGCCGCCTCCAGCACCGGCCCCGCAGACCCCGCCTTCACATAGATGGTCAGTGACTTCATCGTTCCGTAGGTTTTTTGGTAGGCCGTCAGCGGCACCGCGACCCAGTTGTCCTGGCTCTGCCCGAAGGTGCTGCCCTGCTTCTGGGCCATCCCCACAACGGTGTAGGGCATCCCATCCACGCGCAGCTCCAGGCCCAGCGGATCGACCCCTGGAAACAGGTTGTCGCGAATGTCTGTCCCGATGATCGCCACCTGCGACGCGTGCTCCTCGTCGACCGCCGTAAATCCGCGGCCCTCGGCGATGTCCAGGTTCTGTAGCTGTGGCATCTGCCATGTGTAGCCGCGGACCATGGAGTCGGTCACCGAGTTCGTCCCGCGCACCACCTTGGCCACGGTCGACTGTACCGCGCCAATCCCGGTGCAGCGCGTGCAGTTGTCGCGCACATAGGTGTAGTCGTCGAAGAGCACGTTCTTCCGCCTCTGATAGCGTTCGTAATCCTCCGAGTTGAAGATGATCGACGGCATGCGCGACACCGTGAAGACGTCCGCTCCATAACGCGTGAACTTGGTGGTCACATAGGTCCTGGCGCCGTTGACCAGCGTCGCCACGGCGATGATGCTGGCCACGCTGATCATCATGCCCAGCAGGGTCAGCACCGTGCGCAGCTTGTTCTGCCACAGGGACTGCAACGCCAGCTTGATCGCCTCTTGGAATTCCATCGCTCTTGGTTGATTGTACGCACCCGCCGCGCGATCAGTTCACCCGCTGGCGGTCGCTCCACAGTTCTGGCTCGAAGCCGTCGTATCGACTTACCCAGCCAATGCCCCTTCGTCCATCAACCGGATGTAGTCGCTGTAGAGAAACAGTCGGCCACGGCGTCCAGCTACCTCGTAGACGATTTCCTTACTCTTCAATATCTCCAGCGACGAAACGACTGTATTAATGCTGAGACCGGTGGAGTCGGACAGTCGCCGAGGCGAGGTATAGGGCATCTCCTGCAAGCAGGTTAGAACCTGTAGAGCAGACGCACGCCTGCCTCCCACGTCCTCCAGCTTCTGTTTGTCCCGTTCAAACAACAACAACAAGTCCTTCGCCAGTGCCACGGCTTTCTCGGCGGTAGACGAGACCCCGCGCAGGAAGAAGAGAATCCATGCCTCCCAATCACCGTCGTGCCGCACACGCTGTAGCAAGGCGTAGTATTCATCCCGGTTTTGCTTCAGGTAAAGGGACATGTAGAGCAGCGGCTCAGCGAGTACCCCGCGCTCGACCAGCAACAGCGTTATCAGCAGTCGCCCCATCCTGCCATTTCCATCCAGAAATGGATGAATCGATTCAAATTGAACGTGGATCAGAGCACACTGCACCAGCACAGGGAACTCCTCTGCGCCGACGTGAAGAAACTTCTCCAAACGATCCAGCGCCTCATTCATCTCCTTCACCGGAGGAGGCACATACAGCGCGTTTCCGGGACGAGAGCCGCCAATCCAATTCTGTGACGTCCTGAACTCTCCAGGCGTAGAACGGCTGCCTCGACCTGAGCGGAGAAGCACCTCGTGCATCTCGCGAATCAACCTGAGAGACAAAGGAAAGCCCGATTTCAATCGCATCAGTCCATGGCGCATCGCACGAACATAGTTCGCCACCTCCACCGTGTCTTCGGTTCCCGTCTCTGGCTCCATCTCGAACAAGAGCAACTCGGATAAAGTTGACTGCGTTCCTTCAATCTGGGAAGAGAGGACTGCCTCTTTGCGGATGTAAAAGCTGATCAACAGGTCAGGGTGGCGAATCAGAGTCGATAAACCGTCCAGGCGACCCAGCATCTGGTCGGCAAGCGAACACGCACGACGAAGTTCGCTCGTCTCAGCCAAGGGTGGCACGGGAGGAAGAGGATTTGGGAGAAAGGCGTCAAATGACTCTTCAACAATTCCATGACGAAATGTCGTGCCCTGCGGTTCGCGTTTCATAATCCAACCATACCTATACGATGTCAAATAAGCTATAAAATTGACACTCAACGCGCGTTCATGTCAAAGCTTGAAACGAATCTCTAGCTTCATCCCTCTCAATCGCAGATGTGTCGCGTGGCAACAGCCTGTCGCAGAATCCTCTTGACATGAAGACGCTTTAGTACTACTTTGTAGTCCATATGAATCCCGAACGTACTCTCGGCGAATTCGAGCAGATTGTCCTGCTGGCCGTCCTCCGCCTGGGCGATGCGGCCTACGGCGTCACCATCCTGGAGGAGATCGCCGCCAAGACAGGTCGTAGCCCTGCTCCCGGCGCTCTCTACACCACGCTGCATCGCATGGAAGATAAAGGCCTGGTCACCTTCCGCGACGGCAGCCCGACGCCCGAGCGCGGAGGCCGCGCCAAGCGCTTCGTCCAGGTCACTCGCGAAGGCCGCAACGCCCTGGCCAGCGCGCAGTCCGCCTACCAAAGCCTGCTGCAAGGCCTCGACCTGCTCGACGCAAAACTTCTCGGAAACCGGGTGCCCCATGTCTCGATTTTGAGACTTGGGTTTGGAGGCGCATATGCCTGAGTCCATCTCGTCCGCGAGAACTTCCAGCTCCGCAATTTCCGAGTGGCTCCTCGCCCGCGTCACCGATCCCACCCGCGCCGCTACAATTCTCGGCGACCTCACCGAGATGGCCGCAACACGCGGCAGGCTCTGGTTCTGGACCGCTTACCTCCGCACGCTGATCTCCCTCGGTTGGCGCACGCCTGTCGCAGTTCTCGCCGCTGTCGTCAGCGTCAAGTACCTTTGTCGCAGAGCGGTTCACCTACTGTTATATGTAACCGGGTTCATCCACTCTCCTATAGTGTTCGCCGGGCGGTACTCCCATTTAGCCGTTTTCTCCTGGATCGTCTCGGGTTCGGTCACGAGTTTTCTCTGGATCGTCTTCCCCTATGTCACATTCCGTTTCGGTCTGCGAAATCGCCTTACGTACCTTGCCGGCACTTTATTCCTGCTCGCATTGCCGATGTACACATTGCGTCCCCAGATCTACCAACTCACCGGTCTTGCCTGTACGCTCGTCATGGTTGCAGCGCTCGCGTCCGCTCTCTGGCGCAGACAAATGATCTTTTTGCTCGCCTGTTGCGCCATAAATAAGCTCGTTTACTTCGCCTGCTATTACGCCGCCGTCGCCCATTCTCCGGCCGCTTTCCGCGACAACCCTTTTCCTTTGTCCCTCTTCGGAATGCGCATCGACGACCCTGTTGGTATCGCAGTGACGGTCATGATCGGTCCTCCGCTGTACCGCTGGCTGCTACAGCCACGAAGCGCGAAGGTCGCCCATGCCTAACCTCGCCGAATCCTTCCTAGCCCGCTACGCCGGCCCCTCTCACGCTATGAAAGGCCCATCTCACACTATGAAATACTCACGGAAATCTCTGCTTCTCGCCGCTGCATCCATCGCTCTTGCCTCTCCGGTGTTGCTGGCCCAAAACAACACCGCACCCGGCACAGCCTCGCCTTCAACTCCGACGACAAGTGCGAACCCAGCACCTGCGTTCGATGTGGCTACGATCAAGCCGTTTCATCTCGGTCCGGGGACGACGTTTGTGGGGATAGAGAATACGCCCGATGGAGTCCATGCGTCGGACGCAAATCTGGCAATGCTGGTGGTTTATGCGTACGGCCTTCGTACCGAGGACCAGGTGACCGGCCCAGACTGGGCGAAGACTGAGCGGTATGAAGTTGTGGCAAAGATGAGCGCAACGGACTTCGCTGAAATGCAGAAGCTGAGCTCGGCTGAGAGCACTGCGCGGCGCCGGCTGATGATGCAGACTCTCTTGGCGGATCGCTTCAAGCTGAAGGTGCATCCCGAAATCAAACAGGTGCCGGTCTACGAGCTGGTAGTCGCCAAGGGCACCTCCAAATTGATTGACTCAGCGACGGATACGAATCCCAAACTGGACAGGGGAGAAGATGGCAAGCCACGGATGGGCATTCAGTCAATGAGGGTAACGTCCATCGTGGAGGGGTATTCCATGACAGCGTGGGCAGGCTTTTTATCCCAGCCAGTGTGCAAGCTTGGGCGTCCCGTGCTGGACAAGACAGGACTGACCGGCACCTACGATTTCCCTATCAACTGGTCGGTCTATATGAATGACCCGGCTTTACCCGAGGATGAAGGTGCGATCTTCGACGCTCTGAAAGAGGTTGGATTGCAACTGCATCCAGCAACCGGGCCGATTGACACAATCGTCATCGACCACGTCGAGAAGCCTACGGCAGACTAGCCGACGCATAACAATTCACCGCCAGCTCACCTCCCGCGATACACTTACAGAGCAGGCGGCTGGATGATCGCTGCCTCCCGCGTCCAGGCCTCTCGCCAGGCCGCTCGTCGGGAGGGGGAGGAAAGTCCGGACTCCGCAGGGCAGTGTGCCGGATAACGTCCGGGATTTGTGCTTCAAGGCACAAAGACGGCCAGTGCAACAGAAAACATACCGCCGCATCTCGCAAGAGGCGCGGTAAGGGTGAAATGGTGCGGTAAGAGCGCACCGGACAGTCAGTAATGACTGCCGCATGGTAAACCCCACACGGAGCAAGACCAAATAGGCAGGGATCGCGCCCGCACTCTCCAGCGGGCACGAGCGTATCGGCCCGATGCGCTCAGGCGGAGAGCTTGGTTTGGCTTCGGCCAGACAGCCGGAACTTGCGGGTAGGTTGCTGGAGCGGCGCGGTAACGCGTCGCCTAGAGGAATGATCGTCTAAAACAGAATCCGGCTTACGGGCCGCCTGCAAACACCGTGGCCCCGCTCTCCGCAAGGACTGCGGGGCCACCCGATTTTATGGCCGTGGAACAATTTGAAAGAAATGGACCGAAGTTACCGAAAAGCTGTCTTCTTGCGGGAAGTTCGACAGCCTAATTCGGAGAAGGCCGCTCGATATGGTCGATTACCAGCGTCTCCGTCGATCCCTTTGCCGACTCCAGCTTCAATCCAAGGGCCTCCACCGTCGAAAAGACCGTAGGCGCGGGTTCCGCCGCTTCCTGCGGCCCAGCAGACGGCATGGCCACCGGATCGGGCTTCTGCAGCACAAAGTCATACTTCCCGGTCAGGCCCGTCTTGTCCTGAACAGGGCGCGCGGCCCAGCCCGACAACAACGATGCCAACGTCGCCATGGAAGCTTCGTAAAAATGATACGAGTGGCCTGCATTCTCGGGAACGAGCACACCGCCGCCGCCCGGAAGCGCCATGCCGACCGGATGGGAAACGGCGGGATTTGTCTCCGTGAATTTCGGCCCGTTTTTGCCCATAACGAGGGAATATACCGATTCCTCTTTCGTCTCGCGATGCACCGCCAGCTTGAACCGGTCTGCCAGCATCGCCTGCATCATGGCCCGCAGCATCACCTTCTGCGAGGCCGGATTCCGCCACTCCGGCAAGTCGGCCTCGGAAACCTTGGCAACAATATCGTAGTTATCGCTCTGAGCCCATTCCGGCAGACCGAGCACATTGTCGGGGGTGAACAGTGCGTAATCGCTGGACTGCGGAACGTAGGCCGTGATGATTGCCAGTAGCACCGACTTATTGGTTATGCGAAAGCCGTCTGGCGTCGGACCGAAATCGTCATGGACGCCTCCAGAGATATTCTGCCGGATCGAAACTACATCGAACGCATACGCCTTCGCCGCCGCTGTTACTGGAACTGCTGGAGCAACCGCTGTCTGCCCCACCGCCATCCCTACACATACAAACCCCACCGCCAGAATCTTCCCAATCATGAAATGCCTCGCCTCAAAATCTACGCCAGCTTACACCCCAAACTCCTGTTAAGTCGGCTTTAGAGCAAGTTCGAGCCACCAGCCCTGCTGAAGCGAAATTTCCGACAGTGAGGTTGCTTCCGATGGCGGGATGGATTGAACCGGGTGGCGGGTTTCGTCCGAACCGGGTGGCAGGATAATTGTGCAGCGCTTCGTCGCTAGTGGCGGCATGACGTTGCAGCCAGCAGCGAGAGACAAAGGAACGATGAATGGGCGCCCGGACTGTTGACGTTTCGAGCTTTGTGATAGCATCCGGGGGATGAAAAATGATGGATTCGTCTCCCGCAGGGACTTTGTGAAAACAGCATCTTTGGCGGCAACCGCGATTACGACCGGCCTCGGTCTGGAGCCGATGAGCGCCAGCGCTGCCGCTCCCGACGCCCAGCCCACGCTGGCGAAGCCCCTGATCGGAATTCAGGTCGAGGTGAATTCACTCCAGAACAACCTGGTGAAGTTTCTGGACGACGTGCAGACGCGGTCCAGCGTGAACACGCTGATGATGCACTGCGTCCCATTCGAGGCGTCGTGGGCGGGACTGGACCGTACAAGCAACCCACTGGGGAACTTTGCCACCGCGCATCCGCAGTACTATCGCGATATCAAAATGCAGCCGAAAGCGCTGGACGCGGGCGACTTCAACCTTCCCGACGAGTTTCAGAAGATCCGCGAAGAGACGAAGAAGCGCGGGATGAAGATTATTCCGTGGATGGAGGAGGACAATCGGGCGCGGCCGCAGATCAAGGGCTTTGACGAGTTGTATGAAGTCGATCTCTACGGCCGGCGAACGTCACACCATCCCGGAGGCCCGTGCCTCAACAACCCCTACTTCCGCAACCTTCTCGTCGCACAGGTAAACGATTTCGTCCGTTCCTACGACGTGGACGGGATTCAGCGTGGAACCGAACGGCAGGGGCCATTGGGCAACGCTCTGGGAGCCTGGCATCATGGCGGAGATCCTGGGCACAGCGATCCCGGCCAAACTTCCTGCTTCTGCGAATATTGCGCGGCCAAGGCGGCCAAGCAGGGCATTAATATGGATCGGGTCAAAAAGGCGTATCTCGCGCTGGAGCCTTTCGTCAGGGCAGGACGCGCGGGCAAGCGTCCGGTGGATGGCTATTTCGTGGAGTTCTGGCGGCTGCTGCTGCGCAACCCGGAACTGCTGATCTGGGAAGAATTCTGGTCGGAGAGCATGCGCGAGACGCAGCGGCTGGTTTCCACCACGGCGAAAGCGGCCAAGCCGGGAATACCCGTTGGGTATCACATCTGGCAGAACATCTCGTTCAGCCCGTTCTACCGGGCCGAGCAGGATTACCACACCTTCACGGAGTATGCCGATTTTCTGAAGCCGGCGACTTACGACAATCCGGCGGGCGAGCGCATGGCCTCGTTTGTGGACAGCGTCACGCAAAATATATTCGGGGACCTGAGCCATCAGCAGATGCTGGACTTCGAATACAGCGTGATGGGCTTGAAGGAAAAGTCGTATGCCGAGCTGACCGGCCGGCCCGCGCCCGGTACGCAAGCGCAACAGGCAGGACAGCCGGCCGCGGCAACTCCGCGCGCGGCGGGAAATCCGCGGTTCTCCAGCGATTATGTTTACGAAGAGACAAAACGCGCGGTGGATGGGGTGGCCGGGAGCAGCACTCGGATTACTCCGGGACTGGGGATTAATATTCAAGAGCATAACAGCACTCCGGAGAGCGTGCGCGATTGCGTTGAAGCCATCTTCCGGGCCGGCGGCAGCGGGCTGGTTCTGTCGACTGCCTACTCAGCCATGGGACCTGAAAACCTCAGCGCGGTGGGAGCGACCCTTCGCGAACTCAAATTAGCGTGAACTTCACTCCCGGTGAGCCGGGGTTACTGGCCTCCGTTCGACTTCGCTCAGAACAGGCTATGGGAACGCTGTCCTTCCGGGGGTTGGCGGTTGACGCAGGTGTCCGAGGTCGCGCGGAGGTCCGATCCCACATCTCAGAAGCGACATGTGTGGTACCGGCATCCTATTTAGATTGGTACCGAAGGGCAGATTTCCGTTCTTCCAGAGGGGTTAGTGATAACGTCGAATGGGTAGAGGTGGAAACATGGATGATCTTCGCCAGTTGATTGAGGAGGCGCGGCTCCGGCCATTTACGGCTGAGGAGCGGCAGACGCAGCGCCGCAGCTTCGCGTATGGGAATACGAAGATCGAGAACGACCTCATTACGCGTGAGATGATCGCCGAGGCGGATGAGAAGATCGAAGCCGAGTTGCAGGCACGCTAGTGGCGGACGGCCCGGGGCTAAAGCCCATTGAATCCATTGGCTTTATTCAGGGAGCTGAAGCCCCCTGCTCCCTCCGAAAGACAAAACGAGAGCATTTCCGCAGCATTTGAACGCAGGCCCTTCCGGGGGGTTGGCGGTTGACGCAGGTGTCCGAGGTTGCGCGGAGGTCTGATCCGACATCTCAGAAGCGAGATGTGGGGCACCCGGCCACCTTAGCTAGATTGCGAGTCGTTATCGTCGTTTGCGGCTATGGACGATATGGGAGTGTCCCGTGGTTTCCCGAGTGGATTCAGTTGCCGAAACCTATCTCCTACCCATTTGAATACAGTCATGAAGTTTGATTGGGATAGATGACCAGAGAAGAGGGCATACAGTGAGACGATTAGTACTGCCAAGGTAGTGATTATTAAGACCAGTTCTAAACCTGTCTGATTGGGATGGTTGACCAATACGTACCAGCAAGCGACGCCGGCGGCGGTGACCATGATGGTTGCCAGTAAAACCGCCAGAAATGGGGAGATGTTCTTTTCTAATCGTTGTTGTTGTCGCTGTCTCTCCCGAGCCATTTCCACGGCTATTTTTACGATTGCTGGGTTCCGTGAGTGATCGGCCAAGCGGAGAAGTTCCATTGCCTGTTCGTGAGCCAGTGAACTAAGGCTTTTGTGATCGCTTTTGTCTCGGCTCCGAATTAGCGATCTTTTGCTCATGCTGCTTCCTGAACCCCGTTATTTTCGCTATGGGGTCTGAAAGCCAGCTCCAATCGGAGGCCTTCTGGTTTGTGGTCGCTATCACAGTAGTCACAGTATGGGATTTGATCTAACTGGTCCTCAGTTGGTACTGTTGCGAGCAGCATGCCACTCGATTTGCAGTAAACGTTGAAAGCACGATCAAGCAAGCCAACTTTTACGAGGATTTCGAGTAAGACGTAAGCTTCACCGTCACTGATACACAGTTCGGCACCTGCTAACTTTGGCAAGATGAAATCTTGCCCTCGTTCCGTCTGGCGACGGATATAGCGCATCAGCTGATCGAGAAGCCCTGCAAGCTCTGGCTTCTCTCGTTTAGCGAGCTCGAATCTGGGAGACGACATAGTTAACCTCTTCGTCGCTGCAGTCCGCATTGACCTTGATGTATCCCTCTTCAGCGTTCATATGGGAATATATTTCACGCGTGAGGAACCCGCTCGATACTTTTGGCAGCCAGTAGAACGACTGAGCGTCCCAGGCCCATGATGGGCCATTCTGCTTAAAGCCGAGTGCCCAATCAGGATCATCTCGCACATCTACCTTCGTAGACTTCGTCTTGCTTTTTGTATTGGTTTGATTTGTGTGGTCGTCTATCTGAATCCTAACCACTCGTGGGTTCTCCTCTTCGACCAGATTCTCGATTACTGGCCTCAGTTCCACAGGTAGGAGCTTGCAGTTCAATATCTCTGCGGCTTTGTCTTTATACGAGTTGTAGTATTCGTCGCTTGAGGATTTACCCGCTCTATCTTCGTGTGAGTGTCGATTCTCCGGAGGATTTAATCGAAGCTCAGCGGTCTTTGCTTGCATATCCGCAATTAAAACTATGCGTTTATCTACAGGCTCTTTTTCGACGCTCGCCGTCCTCTCATTGAGCGTTAAGCTTGTATGCTGTTCGGCCCATTTGACCCGTAATAGGTCGCCCTCTAATCTCGCGTAGACCGGGGACATTGGTTTGATCTTTGTTCCTGCAAAGATTCTTTCTTTGGCCAGCGCAAAGCCCGCCTTGAGTAGGCGAGTCGGCAACCAGTTGCTTACCTTTCCTTTCGGTAGTTCATCGAGCCGAAATAGATAGATCCGCATCTCACTTGCTTCTTCAAAGCCAATGAGGGCTTTTTCGAGTGCATCCTCAGCCAATCGCCCATCTGCGATCTCTTTGGCAACGAGTTCTGTTATGGCCTGCCGTGTATATGCTGCGCTCGGCAGCGCGATTGATCGAAGCCATGCCCGCAGTCCGCGAACGGCAACCTTATCTAAGGTCGGTTTGATACGATTGCGTATCTCATCGGTTGAATCGGCATTCTTGCTCATAGCAGACGTAATCCTCTTCAGCTGCTTGATTCAAACTATACGGATAACGCCTGATTATTCCACTGATGGCCTGGAGGCGGACAACAATATCGAGAACAGGCCCCTTCGCAATTCGTTGATTCTGCTGATCCATGAGGTCGGCCAGTACACCTGAATAACCAGAACAGACAAACCCACAGCCTGTCGCCCTCTCTTTCGGCGGACAATAATATCCAGAACAAACGGTCCAGACCGTAAATTGGCAAATTATGCAAGTACACACAGATCAAATGCGGCTATGATCTGGGCTCGAATCCGCCATTGTTAAGCAGTCAAGCACTGCACCTCCAACCAGCCGGAATGTGCGCACGGATGCCCGCCTATGTCTCTGCGACGCTGGACGCTGCCAAGGTCGCAATGCCATGCGAACATGTGTTCAGAGATGATCCCGGTTTGAAGGTGACTTTCTAAGCAGATCAAGAACCCGTTTCAGCCCTGATGAAGTTTTCCTAAGCTGATGCGGAGACCGATTGCCGAGAGCCGGCGATGAAGAATGCATCCACTTCTCTGCATCTTCTCCGTGCACCTGGCTGGATAGCGATTTCACCTCTTTGTAGAGCGCGTGCCATTCCCAGATGATTTCTTGGATTCGGTCCAAAACGTCGGGAGGCGGAACAAGCGTGGCTCGCGACCGCCAGGCCGCTACCCAGTGGGCGGGTGCGCCGATTCGCTTTCCTGCTGCCGAATCGCTCCATCGATTGGCATCGGCATGAATTACAAAAGACGTTACGTATGCTCGATGATCTCTGCGTTTCGGGTCTTCTTCAAAAACGTATTCGCGCACTGACCGTACCTCCTGAGTTACACCTCAATCGTTTAGGCGGACGGCCCATTTCCGCAGCACTTTGCGAGCCACGCCGCCACCAAACGTCTGACAAAGTCTCAGTTTTTCCGCTGCCTAGGCCGCTTCTAGTAAAGTTTCCGTAACTGACGATTCTGTATTATGGCTGCCCGACGTACATGCCCAAGCGTCACTTTCGCGCTGTGCAGCCTGCAATGCCGAATGGAAGCGTGGATCGCTCAGCCAATCTTTTTTATGAAGCCCGGCGTGATCGGCCCAAGTCGCAGAGGAGGCATTAGGAAGGTCCTTGGCAATCTTCCGAAACTTTCGAAGAACGAACTCGAATGGCGTTTCCGCTGCAGCTTCAATTGCCGCTTTCAGTTTCGGGAAATCAGTTACTCCACTTCCTCGAACACCTATCCCTCGCCGCAAGCGTGCGATCGAAAGCCTAATAGGTGGTCCTGGGATATTCTTGAATTCCTCGGCAATTATCGGAATTTGCGCAGCTAGTCTCGCATCTCGTTCTTGCCAGTTGCGAGCTCGTGTGCCCTTTGTTCGACCGGAAGGTTTGCTCTTTTCCCACGCTGGCAGATGCCGGTTCAGCCATTCTGCGTCCCGCTTGCGGAGCCACATGATGGCCGAGGGATACATTGAATAAACTTCTGATCGTTTCGCGTCGGGATGCATGTTCGATGCAGGACTAAACTCATCGTTCACGCAACCAAGGGTTTCCTGGAACTCACTTCCTCCGTCTCGCGAAGTGGGCAAAGCATTGTTCGCTACAGAGGCACAACAAAAGATAGATGAAGGAACAAGCAAGCTGAGAGCGCACCTGGCTGCTGCCCCTGTTGCTTGCGGGTGGTTGGAATCGTTCGACTCAATCAGTGCTTCAGCGCCGTGCATGGGTCTTATAGCGTCAGCATTCTTGTGGTCTGAGGTGGCCTCGTATGCAGCGGGAGATCGCACCTATTGCGAAGGTTCGTTGTCGGTCTGGTCTCCCATCCTTCCCCCCCCATGAAATCCGTCGTCCATATGGATAGCACGCGTACGAAGAGCGCACTGGTTTGTGTGGGCCATGCGGATGCGGCCAGGGAATTTGAAAAGGCTGTCAACTCCGCGATACCATCAAAGAACTACGCACTAAAGAATTCCTGAATCGGGTGAGCCAATCGGCCAAAAGGTGCCGAGCCGGGATCGTGGGTTGTCTATTGGGCACCTTTCTCGGTGGTATGCGGCATCCACTGTGGCGATGTCCTACAATATGGGCTGTCCATGCCCAAGCTCGATTGGCTCACACGTCCCGAAGATGAGAAGACCGCCGCCAGTGTCCCCTACCACCTACTGGAGGCCGTGCCGGAGCTTTCCTATGGGGATGAGCAGACGGAGAACATGCTCATCCAGGGCGATAACCTGAAGGCGCTCAAGGCCCTGCTGCCTTTCTACGCGGGCCGGGTGAAGTGCATCTTCATTGACCCGCCCTACAACACCCACAGCGCCTTCGAGCACTACGACGACAACCTAGAGCATACGCAATGGCTGGGCATGATGTATCCCCGGCTGGAGCTGCTGCGCGAGTTTCTCACCGAAGAAGGAAGCATCTGGGTCACGATAGACGACAACGAAGCCCACTACCTCAAAGTCATCATGGATGAGGTTTTCGGACGAAATAATTTTGTAGCGAACGTGATCTGGCAGAAGTCGCATACCCGTGAAAATCGCACGGATGTTTCGACTGTCCATGACAATGTTCTTCTTTTTGCCAAAAACCGGGAACTATGGAAAGAGATTAGAAATCCACTACCAGCCTCACAAAGTCAGTTGGGGCGATACGAAAATCCCGACAACGACCCAAGGGGCAATTGGGCATCTTTGCCAGCACACGCAAAAGCCGAGAAAGGACGCCGACGCGAACAATTCTTTACTGTTACAACTCCCTCTGGGCGCAAGGTCGATCCTCCCAATGGCCGCTGTTGGCTCTATACAGAGCCTCGTTTTAGGGAGATGATCGCGGACAATAGAATCTGGTTTGGTGCCGACGGCAACAATGTTCCTCGTGTGAAGAAATTCTCGACTGAAGTTCAAACCGGACTGGTTCCTTCTACAATCTGGTTGCATACGGAAGTCGGCACAAACGGCAACGCTAAAGCAGAGATTACCAGCCTGTTTCCAGATACCGTTCCCTTCTCTACACCAAAACCTGAGGCGTTGATTTCACGTGCGCTCCATGTTTCTTCAAATGTAGGAGACTTAGTCCTCGACAGCTTTCTTGGCTCCGGTACGACCGCCGCAGTCGCGCACAAGATGGGCCGCCAGTACATCGGTATTGAGATGGGCGAGCACGCGGAGACGCATTGCGTTCCCCGTCTCCGCAAGGTTGTGGACGGGGAACAGGGCGGCATATCTGAGACAGTCGGCTGGGCTGGCGGCGGCGGATTCCGTTTCTACCGGCTGGGCAGTCCCATCTTCGATGAGCAGGGGCATATCAATCCTGTGATCCGCTTCGATCATCTGGCCGCGCACGTCTGGTTTGCGGAGACGCGCACACCACTCCACCAGAAACGCAAGCGTTCCCCCTTGCTGGGCAAGCACGGCGACACGGCCTATTACCTGCTCTACAACGGCATCCTGGGCGACAAACGGCCCGATGGGGGCAACGTGCTTACGCGCAAGGTTCTGGCGGAGCTGCCCGCGCACGATGGGCCAAAGGTGATCTATGGGGAAAGCTCGCGCCTGAGTGCGGTTGCGTTGAAACAGCTTGGTATCACCTTCAAACAAACTCCATACGATGTGAAAGCCCGCTAATGGACATCAGGCTCAAAGACTTTCAAACGGCGACACTCGATAAGCTCCGCGAGTACCTGGGAGAGGTTCGTTTGAGCCGCGATCCTGAGCAAGCCTTTCTCAAAGTTGCCCGCACCGAGAGCGGAGGCGTTCCCCGCTACAACAAGATTGCGGGTCTCGAATCCATTCCCTATGTCTGCCTGCGCTTGCCCACGGGCGGCGGGAAGACGATTGTCGGCGCGTACACAATTCGCGTCGCCGCCGAGAGCTACATTGAGAAAGACTTTCCCGTCGTGCTATGGCTTGTTCCTTCAAACATGATCCGGATCCAAACCGCCGACGCGCTGAAGAATACCGCCCATCCGTACCGCATCGCGTTGGATGAGGCGTTCGATGGCCGGGTCCGGGTCTTCGACATTTCGGAGATCGAGAACATCCGCCCCGCCGACATCGCACAGAGCGTTTGCGTCGTGGTTGCGACCATTCAGACCCTCAGAGTGGAGAAGACAGCGGGGCGGGACGTTTACTCACATAAAGAGGCTTTGGAGGATCACTTCAACCGCGCGGTTCTCGCCACGCCCGGCCTAGAAACCATCGAAGATGGGAAGCCAAACGCGGGTAAGGTAAAGTATTCTTTCGCCAACCTGCTCAAGTTCCATCGTCCCCTCATCATCATGGATGAGGCCCACAACGCTCGCACTGCTCTGACCTTCGACACCCTCAAGCGTCTATCTCCGTCGTGCATCGTGGAGTTGACCGCTACGCCGGCAACGGACGCGCACTTTGGTAGCAATATCCTCTATCGCGTATCCGCCGCGCAACTGAAGGCGGAAGCGATGATAAAGCTGCCCATCGTGCTGACTGTACATGACAGCGGATGGCAGACAGCGATTGGCGATGCCCTACGGACCCGCAAGAGGCTTGCCGAGTCGGCGCTCAACGAGGTGGACTACATCCGTCCAATCCTCCTGATTCAAGCTGAGAACAAGGACAGGCCCGCCAATGTGGAGGCAGTGAAGCAATATCTTCTCGAAAGTGAGCAAATCCCGCCAGAAAGTATCGCGGTCGTCACCGGCGACCAGCGCGAGCTAGACAAGATCAACCTCTTCTCGCCAGATTGCCCGATAGAGATTGTGCTTACCGTGCAAGCCCTGAAAGAGGGCTGGGACTGCTCTTTTGCCTACGTCTTCTGCTCGACTGCGAACATCAGCAACAGCAAGGACGTGGAGCAATTGCTGGGACGAGTATTGCGGATGCCCTATGCACGCCGCCGCAAAGCCTCGGAGTTGAACAAAGCCTATGCCCACGTTTCGAGTGCGCACTTCGGAGAAGCGGCGAGGCAGCTTCGCGATAGCCTGGTAGACATGGGCTTTGAGTCGGCAGAGGCCCCGCTGTTGATTGAAACGTACCAAGCTGGCGATTCACTCTTCACGCCAGTGTTCATGGTCGAGAGAGCGCCCGATCTATCAGGTTTATCCGAGGTAGAGCAGAGAGCCGTTGTCGTGGTCACAACCTCATCAGGCGAGACGCAAATCAAGCTCGCAGAACGGGTGACGGAGGCGGTCGAGGTGCGGGTGCTGGCAGTCGTCTCGGAAGCGGCTAGGCCCGCCGTGAGACAGCAGATCGCAGACCACAACGCTCTACTGTATCGTGAGCCGTCGCCATCGGAGCGCGGTGAGAGCTTCGCCGTTCCGCGCCTGTGCGTCGAGTACGACGGCTCCTTGGAGCTATTCGACAAAGAACTGGTTCTGAATGCGACGAACTGGAATTTGCTCGACTATCCAGCAGACCTGAGCCTTTTCCAATTCAATGACTCTTCCAAGACCTTTGAGTTTGACGTGGAGGGCAGCAAGGTTGTGTACAAGCTGCTGGGACAACAGCAGCTTGACCTGAATCTCCTGGCCGCCGATTGGACGGAGGTTGATCTTGTCCGCTGGCTTGATCGTCTGCTCCGGCAAGTGGACGTGACTTCGGGGACTCTCGCCGCTTGGCTATTGCAGGCCGTTACCGGACTTCTGCAAAAGCGCGGGCTTGATCTTGCCACGTTGGTGAGAGCGAAGTTCATTCTCGCCCGCAAGCTGGGTGAGCTAATCGAACAGTCCCGGCAGACTGCATACAACAAAGGCTACCAAGCTCTATTGGAATTGGCCGTGGCGGAAGAGCGAGACGAATTTGCCTTCCGTTTCGACCCGAACGTCTATCCTGCAAACTCGTTCTATCAGGGGCCATACAAACTCCCGAAGCACCTCTATCCGCTGCCGGGAGAGATGAAGTCTAGTGGCGAAGAGTTCGATTGCGCTCAGGTGATCGACGGAAACGCAACGGTAAAGTATTGGGTGCGGAATCTGTCAAAACAGCCGATCGCATCCTTCTGGCTACAGACCGCAACTGATCGCTTTTACCCTGACTTCGTGGCGCTGCTTACCGATGGCCGCGTCCTGGTGGTGGAGTATAAGGGCGATGCCTATGCAACGAATGATGACTCCAAAGAGAAGCGGGCGCTTGGGCAGCTTTGGGAGAAGCGCAGCAACGGCAAAGGACTCTTTCTGTTCGCGGAGAAGAGCGTTGCAGGCTCTAGCGTTGCTTCTCAGCTTGCCAGCAAAATTTGCTAGCGCAGGGTACTGCTGAATGCAATCAATTCTGCCACCCGGAGCAACGCTATGCTGCCGGTCAGCACCTGCGGTTCAAGCGGTGTATCCGCCGCTCACGGCACTCTCGGGCTGGCGGACAGTCCCGAGGTCAGATCGTCGATGCCATCTCTATCCGGGAAAGGCCTGCAGAAATTGAAGACCGCGCTATTCCCGGTCATTGGGAGGGCGATCTGCTCAGCGGCACCCAAAATAGTCACATCGCAACCCTGGTGGAACGACATTCGCAGACATTTGATACTAAAGCGGTTATTCGCAGCGCGTCTTGAGGCCGCAAAGACACGGGCAGAAGTATAGCGAGTTTTCGGAGTTTATCTGAAATTGCTAAACTGCGTAAACTTGGTATAAATGAGATCAACCGGTTGAGTTGATTCCGATCTGATCTGTCTCCGCCCATGATCTTTGTTCCGACGTGGCAGGCGAAAACTCTCGTCAGCAACGACATGCGGATGTCCATGGGCGTGAGGTGGCAGACGCTGGCATCATGAGCAAAACCGCGCACGCACACTACGAATAAGCGTGCAATGTTCAGGCACAGCGGATGGAAGCACGGCGCATCCAGACTCGTGTGCGCGACGCGCGGGCGGGCACCACGGGGGCATCTTCGCTATGGCCCTTTGAGCTGATTCAGAACGTACACGATTCGGGGTTCTCACACTATTCTTGCTCAATCTCACGAGGGTGGTGCCTTCGCTGGAAAGCTGCGTACAAACTTCAACAGCTCTGTTTCTATAGCTACATTTCTTGACGCCAGCTGAGCTTCTTTGTGGCAGTTGGGGCAAAGCGCGACGCAGTTGTTGTAGCGATCGATCTTTACGCCGGCAGCGATGATGTGATGAATCTCCAAGAAGTTTGCGAGTTCCCAGCTAATCCCACATCGCTCACATCGTCCCTTCGCTCGTCTCAAAACCTGCTTTCGCACTGTGGGATCGGGAGGCACGTTGGAGTGAACGAGTACATAGGAATCTATTCGTTTCGTTCCCTGTATTCCTTGCCCGGACATCCACCTATCGTCGCTAATCCGGAACCAACCCGCCGGTGCCATGCGAATATAGTCTTGTCGAGCCCTCCTGCGCGGCCACGCGCTTCACAGCGGTACCGACGATCTCGCCGCCTACGCCTCCTCGAACAGCCTCGCCTGGCTTCCGCACTCTGCGACATCGCCCTCTCCGCCTGACGGATCGTGGCCGCGCTCCTCGTGATAGCGTCGATTCTCAGAATGGAACCTGCTGGCGTACACCGTGCGGGCATCCATCTGATTCCGCACCACGAACGTCGACATCAACCCCCAAAGGGGTGGGCCAAAACAAACCGCCGAAGTGGGCCAAGCCAAGTTGCCAAACTCAAATGGCTGACAATGGATGTATGCCAGAGAGAACCATCCAGCGCGGCCGGAGAGACCACTATGTTCCGCGGTGCTACTTTGCGCGGTTTCATCGACCGCGCATCCCGGAATCGACCGCTGTGGCACTGTGATCTTGCTTCTGGCGAATGGTCTGAAAATAGCCCGAGCGAGATTGGCTGGGATAATGTTGTCTGGTTCGGGGTTATGTTGTCCAGTTCGAGATAATGTTGTCCGTTTCCATGGCCCTTGGGACACCAGTTATTAATTACTCGACGGTGACGGATTTGGCTAGGTTGCGGGGCTGGTCTACGTCGC
>Ga0255354_1000658_pt1 | contig 21455 bp, 20 predicted proteins | sample HBST50metaG_FD_189942 | JGI IMG/M metagenome (GOLD analysis project Ga0255354, IMG submission 189942) | Peat soil microbial communities from Stordalen Mire, Sweden - H.B.S.T50 | ecosystem: Environmental > Terrestrial > Soil > Wetlands > Peat | place: Sweden: Norrbotten County, Stordalen Mire...
AATTCAAAATACATAGCCTTCCATGAGGGCGGCTTCCTTCAAGTCGCTGTATCAGAAGCGCCCCTTGAGCGAATGCAGCTGCACACTGTTATCTGGCGGGCGCTCCAGATACAGCACTAAGACTTCGATGTACGGAATAACTTTACAGTCGGCGCGACTTGGAGTCTTCCTTCTGTTCAAAGCCAAAGGCTGATTAACGCGCTTTTGAAGCATTGGGATGTTGATGGCCGTTTTTCAGCTCGAACCGGATTTCCGGTGACGCTTTACGGCAACTATTTTACAGACCCAACAGGAGACACATACTACGGCAATCTGAATTTGGTCTCCAATGAGCCAGTTTACCTCTATGGATCGGTTTACCCAGGGGGGCGAGCAATCAACCCTGCAGCGTTTAGTTATCCAGTAGGAAGCGGAGTGGGTACCGCACCCCGGAATTTTGTCCGTGGATTCGGGGCTGAGCAGATGAATCTGGCTGCGCAACGTCAGATTCCACTCCATGATCGGTTGAACTTGAAATTCCGCGCCGAGGCATTCAATCTGTTCAATCATCCGAATTTCGGCTATATCGATCCTTATTTGACGCAAGCACAATTTGGTCTAGCCACCGAGATGCTGAATGAGAGCCTAACAACGATGAGTTCGCTCTACCAGCAAGGCGGTCCACGCTCGATGCAATTCTCGCTGAAGCTGGCCTTTTGAGTCTTTGCCCAGGATAGCTCCAACCCCGCCGTGCCGCCGGTACCATGTGCGCCTCATGTGGCCCGCATATAAGGATTATTGGCCAATGCGATGGACCCATTATCTCTGTTTGCCCGTACTCGGTCTGCTGGTAAGTTGCGGCTGGTCGCAAAGCCATGGATTTGCCGTCTTGGATTCCATTCGAATGAGCCGGTTCAGCGATCCTCCGGAGTGGTATCCACAGGCTTCCTTGAAGTACTCGCCCGACCGGAGGCATTTCCTGGTCGTTACATCTCGTGGCGAGGTTGAATCGGATCAAGTCGAATCTTCCTTGTGGCTGTTCGACTCGGAGAAGGTGCGCAAGTTCGTAGAGATGGACAGTCCCGCAGATGCGCTCAAGCAACTCAAACCAAGATTGCTTGCACGGCTGGCCGCCGTGCCACTCGCAGAGTCCGCTGTACCGTATGCTCCGGTTTTATCCGGTGCCCGCTGGTCCGGAGACTCACAGACTATCATTTACCTCGGTCAAGTGCCGAACGGCAATCGCCGGCTTTACAGAGTGAACACCTGCGGAGGCGTTCCCAAGCCCCTCACGCCCGAAGACCAGGATGTGCGCCAATTTGACTACGCGGGGAATGAGATCGTCTATACAGCCCTTGCCGCCAGAGCCAATGCGCCCCAAAACGAGCGGGCCGGCGTCCCCATCAACCGAGACGCCCGCGTGCTGACAGGGCTTTTCCTGGACGAAATTCTCTTTCCCAGCGAAGAGAATGGCAGGACGGGCGCCTACCGGTTATGGAGGATCGCCGGCACCCCTCCCCGGCTAGTCGGCGATCCAAAGTCCGAACAACCGGAAGAAGTCTGGAACGATGGCGGCATCATGTCGCTTTCGCCCCGTGGCCGCTTCGTTGTCCGGCTCTTACCGGTCCTGCGCGTGCCGGATAATTGGCAGCTCTATGAACCGGCGCGTGGATTTGAAACACGCAAAATTCATTCTGGCGATGCGGCTTTGATCGCAGCCTCAAACTTCTTTCGGCTCAGGCAATATGCATTGTTGGACATGGAGAATGGAAAGTCCACACCTCTGCTCAACGCGCCTGGTGGTTCCTCCCTAGCCTATTCAGACGAGAATTCGGCCGTGTGGTCGCCGGATGGTACGCGATTGTTGTTGACTAACACCTTTCTTCCTTTCGATACCGCAGCCCCAGGCGAGAAGATGCGAAGAACACGCCCTTGCGCGGCTGCCGTACTCGAGATAGCGACCCGTGCAACGGAATGCTTGACATTCACTCATATCGACTCGATCGCGGGGCATGGAGAGTCTCTGACGCCGCTCCGGCTGGAATGCGCCTCTTTCGGGGCCAATGCCGATGAAGTACTTCTACGATTTTCCCGAAAGAGTTCGCACGTAATGGAACGTTTTCGTTATCGGCAGCACACTTGGAGCAAGGACGACCGACCACCAGCTTCCGATTCTTTCATCGTCGGCATACGGCAAACGCTCAACGAGCCTCCAGTTTTGTGGGCGGACGATCTGGAATCGGGGCATGGCAGACAAATCTGGAATCCGAATCCTCAGTTTGCATCGGTGAAATTCGGTCATGCGTCGATTTACCAATGGACAGACGAGAGCGGTCATACTTGGACAGGAGGCCTGATCGAACCGCCGGACTATGTAACCGGGAAGCGATACCCACTCGTGATCCAGACTCACGGCTTTAATCCGGAACAATTCTTGACAGATGGCGCATTCCCGACCGCGATGGCCGCCAGGCCGCTGGCGAGTGCTGGAATGATCGTGTTGCAGATCGACGAAAGAAGAGATCATGCCATGGAGCCCATGGAAGCCTCCGACCAGGAAGCGGGGATAGAAGCCGCTATCTTCCGGCTGGACGCGGATGGACTGATTGATCCTGACCGGGTCGGCATCGTCGGATTCAGCCGGACTTCCTGGCATGTGGAGGAAGCTCTGCTCCACTCGCCCAGTGCGTTTGCGGCGGCAGTCATCGCAGACGGCGTCGATATGAGTTATATGCAATATCTTCTGTTCGGCGAAGAGAATCCCGAACTCAAGGCCGAGTTTGAGCGCATCAACGGCGGCGAGCCGTTCAGACGGCGAGACCTGCAACGGTGGATCGAAAATGCGCCTAGCTTTTCCCTGGATAAACTGCAAACACCACTCAGGATCGAATCGCATGGAGGCAGTAGCATTCTTCAGGAATGGGAAACATATGCCGCGCTTCGGCTACAACACAAACCGGTAGACCTCATTGACATTCCCGGCGGGCAGCATCTTCTTCAGAAGCCGTTGGAACGGCTTGCTTCCCAACAGGGGGTGGTCGACTGGTTTCGCTTCTGGCTCGAAGGCTATGAACGCCCCGGCCCACAGGATAAGAGCCAGTACGCCCGGTGGCGTGAGTTGCGAATATGGGACATGCTAACGCCAATAGATGCCGGCAGCCACCGCTAGTTATAAAATGAAAGCGCACAGTCTCCGGCCGAGAGACAATGCGCTTTCAGGTTTCATTCATCGTGCTGTTCGCGGCTACTCGTCCGCATCGTATGCGGGATTCTGCGACAGCACACTGGGGTTATGGCTATCCACGGCCGTCATCCCCTTGGGGGAACTGATGGTTTGGATGGCATTGATGGCTCTGGTTGAGATGCGAAGTTCGGGTTTGCTGTAACGCATTGTTTTCCTCTTTTCCCTTCGAATTTCCATGCAAGTCGAGTCTGTTCCTACCCAGCCTGCGTGGAGCTTGTGAGTTCCCCTGTCGGGAACAGAATGTGCTGCGCGTGTGTGGCAACGAGCCTTGAATCCCCGAGACCGGCCGCATGTCTGAGCCACAGTTCAAACGCGAGGGCTCTGAAGAGTGCGAGCGAACCATCCGGTGACTTGCCAACTCGAATCAGGTTCATCCCCGAACGCAATCGGTCAGCGTCCACGAAACCGTACTGAGCCAGCAAGGAATGATCGAGAAGCATCTCGATCTTCTCTGACGCAGCATCGATCGCCGCCGATGGGCCGCGGACGAGGTACCCTTTCCGCCTGCGCTCCAGAACCTCATTTGGGACTATGCCCCTCAAAGCACGGCGCATGAGGGAACGCCTGCGTCCTGGGCGGACCAATTGCTCCCGTGGAACACGAAATAGAAAATCAACCAGATCGCGGTCAAGGTATGGGTAGCGGTACTCGCGACGGACCAGTAATCCCGGTGTCAGGTGAGGCATGGTTTCGATCAGAGTCCACCAAGTCAGCCCGTTGTGGACGGCGCCGGGAAAGAATCCCCAGTGCCCATGACCAACGAGATCCTGCCTCTCCCTTTCGATGCATAAATGCCGCAGTCTTAGAGAAATCCACTCCGGAAGGTGCTTGGATCCTTGCAAAGTCTTGCCGTACATGCTGTATGCAAATCCGGCCGTGGCAAACAGCCTGTGAAATACAGGCGTCCGGTCCTCTAAGCACCATTTCGCGATTTGTCTAGCCAAATTGATTAGCTGTCCCGAAATCAGAAGGTCGGCCAGTTCCGGCAGCGCGTTCGGTAATCCACCGAGGACCTCGTCTCCACCGATCCCGGACAGAATGCTTCGGTAGCCTCTCGCACCGATGATCTCCTCAAACTCCTCTTCCTGGTCTGCTGACGCACTGTCCGCTCCAGGTTGCAGATACACTCCGCACTGTGGGTCGGGAACCTCGAAGTTATAGCGCAGGAAGGATGTTTGGAGATGAAATCCGGATTTTCCACGTCTTGCTTCCACGAGCGAGAAATATGGAAACTCATTCCAGTTCGGCTCAGTGTCGTCAAAGAACGAGACGGTATCTAACAATTCGGTTGAGGTGCCTGCGTCGCCGGACCGGATACAATCCGACATGCATACGATGGATGTCGAGTCCATGCCGCCGCTGAGTTGGGCGAGGATCGGGGCGCCAGGCCCGGTGCGGCGTTCGACCGACTGCCGAAAGAGCGAGAGAAAATGCTCTTCGTACTCAGCATCCGTCCGGTAGCAGACCTTGTCTTTGACCATCCATTGCCAGTGCGGCCTAGGAGCGATTCTCCCCTCGTGGAAAACGATGTAGTGCGCCGGCGTCACGGCTCTGATTCCTCTGTGCGGGGTCAAGTCGCGGATCGGCCGGCAGGCGAGATAGCAAGCGGCAAACTCTTCGTCAAACCCGCACGCATTCTTGTCAGCAAAGAAGGTCTCGATATGCGTTGACCAGAGAATTCGCTCACCAGTGACCTCGAAATAGAGCGTCCTCACGCCTGCGTGATCGCGGGCAAGATAGAGTGACCGGTCAGTTTGCGACCACAACGCCAGCGCCCAATCTCCTACAAGCCGGGAGAAGCAACCCTCGCCCCAATGTTCAAACGCCGCAAGTACAATCCGCGAATCGGCGATTTGCCCATCGCGTATATCCAAAACCGCACAAAGCTCTTCATAATTGTCGATCCGCCCATCCAGGGTCAGCATATTGCCACGGGCATCGACCACAGGCTGCGATTCAAGTTTGGAACGCCGATGGGTATAGTAGGGCTGAAACCCCATGCCCAATCTGCCGCCGGCATGAACGAATGTCCCGTCCGGAGCATAGCGATTTGTCGGTTTGGCAAGATCGACCAGTTGCCGGTCAACGACAATGTGATCTTCGGCCTGGCATATCCCAAAGAGAATGCTCATCGTGACAACTCCTGGTATTAGCAACTCTCCAGTATCTGGTAGATCTCCCGCATGTACGGCTTGTCGTTGACGACAGCGCCATTTACTTCGACCCAAGCGTGAGATCGAAATGGCCGCATCTGGGCGCCAATCACCAACTGCGCTTGAATTCCGCGCCGGCGCAACAAGAGTACTGTTGCGGCGGAACGCTGCAGGCAGAGCACGCGCTTCGGATAGAAGATGCAGGCGAGATCCATCGCATGGCAAAGTTCCTCCACGCTTGGGAGAGAACTTTGCTTAGACATTGCAACCTTCGCCGCTTGGACCTGCCGGTGCAACGAATCAAGGGTTCGTAAACTCATTACGAACTCGAACCACAATAGGAGCAGAAAGCTTTCAGCGATCAAGCGCTTCATGGCGCGTCTCCTTCGGAATCTCGACATTGAGTTCTCTGCACAGGAATGCAAGTCTTCGCGCCAAAGCATCGACGCGCACCGATAAGGGCAACACCGGCGAGTGCCCCCGCTCCGCGCTATAGTCAACCTGAATTGGATTGTCTTGAGCTGCGCGTTCCTGAAGGCGCGCCGCCATCTTTCTCACATGGGCCGGATTGCATCGGTCGTCACAGTCTCCGGAGACGAAGAGCGTCGAGGGGTAGTTCACGTTCCTCCGGACATGGTGATAGGGCGAATAGGCATGAAGCGCGCGAAAATCTTCAGGGTTCTTCACGCTGCCATACTCCTGTCGCCATTTAGCAGCCCGATCGAAACGTTCGTACCTCACCATGTCCAGGAGGGGCGCTATGCACAACACGGCGCGAAAAAGACCGGGGCGCTGCGTCATCGCGGCTCCGACCAGAAGACCGGAGTTCGAGCCCCCGAATATCGCGAGCTTCGAGGGAGAGGTAATACCTTCCATGCAGAGCCATGTCGCAGCGGCGATGAAATCGTCGATGGCCGTTTGCCGGTTCCGCGCGCGCCCGGCATCGTGCCATGGCTTGCCGAATTCGCCGCCACCGCGAATGTGTGGGAGCGCAAAGACCGCGCCCAGTTCCATCATGATCGTGACCAGGACAGAATACTGTGGCGTCATCGGCACGCCGAAGCCCCCGTAGCCGGTCATGATTACAGGCGGTGTTGGGCAGTGTACCGCACCGCCGCGCGCTACGAGAGTCAACGGGATGGCCGTCCCATCCTTTCCGGAAAACGAAAGCGTGCGAATCTCAAGAGGATGCGGCCCTCGCGTATGCGTTTGCCGGTTCAGCGAAAATGATTTCTCAATTCCAGTCGTATATTCGTGGATCTCCGGTGGTTGGACAAAGGACTCATAGGTATAGAAGAAACTGTCGCCCGGCGGACCGTATTGTAACGACAACTGAATCGTGCCATCCGTGGGAATGTCGATCTCGCCGGCATCTACCCCATCCAAGGTCCAACTGTGGATCGATGGACAACCACTCTTGAGATAGCTGATGAAGAATCTTCTTCCGGCAATCACAATTTGACGAGGGGGCGCTTCGCCTTCTGGGATAACGGTGTGAACCTCTCGCCCATCCAGCGTCAACTCGATCATCTTGCCGTTGGGCGCGCCTTCGTAGGAGAGAACGAATATCCTGCCTCTATGGATGACGGGACTATGCGGCAGCCTCTTGTTGACGAAGACGGCCCGCCAATCGCCATCTCTCTCGCGAGGTGCAACAAAGAAATCGCAGACGAGTTCCGCCTCGCGCTCGTGTATCCACATCGCACCCAAATGAATGGCGCCGGCGGTCAGGACCAGACGGCTCCCTTGGCTGCGGCCACGGCCGAAGACTACGCGATCCCCGGATGAATCGAGGAATGAATGAAATTGGATGATGTGATCCCGGCTACCTGAAGGCGATTCATGGCAATAGTAGAACCCATCGTTGCCGGATGCAAAGGCGAAGCCGCGCGCGTAACCTTTTCCAAGACGAGCGAGAAGAATGCGCCCGCTGCCGACATCGACCACGCCAATTTCTGTCGCGTCCCCGCCTCCGTGTTTCAGCTCGTAAGCGAGCAAAGAAGCGTCATCGGAGATGCGATGAATTCCAACCGAAGTGAATGGGCCTTGGCCGGAAGGATCGACCAACAGCCGCTCCCTGCCAGTGGCCGTCTCGCTCACATAGATACACGCCTGTTCCTGATCCTTGTTCCGGCGCCGATAGAAATAGAAGCCGCCAACTCTTGTCGGCTGGTCGACGGCCTCCACGTTCAGAAACTCCCGCACGCGGCGTCGCAACGTCTCGAGTGCATCGCAACACGAAAAGTAAGCCTCGCACCGTGCCTGCTGCTCTTCAATCCATTGTTTGGTCTCCGGCAAATCGCGCTCTTCGAGCCAGCGATACGGATCGCGGACTTGAACGCCGTGAAGCACATCTTCGCCAGAACGAACCAAGGGCGTGCTCAATGACATAAGGCCTCCAGCAACCGTGAATCCTGGACCGCGCGGTCCAGATGGCGTGCCAAGCTGCGCGCGTGGCTCTCGACATGAGGCTCATTGCGTTGCTCGCTATGCAACCATGTGCCTCGTCCGTAGAGATAAGCGAGAATGGCGAGCATAGGCATCAATGGAAAAGCCAGCTCGATTTGAGATGCAGTGAGATGTTCAAGCCAACACTGTTTGTAGGTTTCGCGCAACCGGGGATTCCAGCCCTCGCCGTTACCGGATTGGAGCAAGCACAAGAGCTGGAAGGTCAGGAACGGGTTGCCCACACCCGCCTCGCACCAATCCGTGAAGACGCAGTGTTGGCCACTGAAGAGAATATTGCCGGAGTTGATGTCGTTATGGACAAGTGCGTCGGGGATTCCCAGCGCTTCCATACGGAAGCAGGCGTCCTGGAGGATCCTAGCCATTTGCCACAGCCGTCGCTTCTCAATTGGCTGGACTCTTGTCGACGTCTGTTTGGCCATCGCTTCGTCCAGATAGTCGAAGAGTTCGGCCAGATGTGCGCGCAGTACGCAGAGCCTTTGATCGAAAGCTCCAGCAGCCAGTAAGGGATTGGACCGTCCGATGGTCATTTGCTGCAACATAGCCATCGAATAGACCGCCTGTTCAAGAGCAGGCAGCGTCCACGAGTCAAGAGGACAGCCCGCGTCCTCCATCAACCATGCGTTCCAATCCGCGCGCGCAGCAACTCGCCGCGGAATGAATTCCGGGCACAACTCGGCGAGCTTTTCGGTGACATGAAATTCATGCCTGTTCGGATCACCCGTAGCCTTCAGCCAGTACGCCGGTCCGCTACGCGTGCCAAAACGGATCAACGCAAAGCCGCCGCCCGCATTGTATTGGCGTAATGAGCCTGTAAAGTCAACATCGTGACCGACCTCCGCGCGCATCCACTCCATCGCCTCTACAATCCAGTTCATGTACGCGAGCGGCCCGCAGATGCGCGTATCGCCTGCAACCATAGCCTCGATCATTGCCCGGTCTTGCCCCTGAAGCTCCCCTTCTCGGAGTTCGTCCATGCTTACTGCAACCAATCCATCGGGCGACTCCTGAGAGAGAATCTGGACAACCGCACAAGGGCATACATCCTCTTCGCTGGTAGGAACGTCCAGGACGATGGCGCTCGAATGCCACGTCTCTTCTACAGCCCGCTGCAGCTCTTCAACCTGTCGAGTCCACCGTGGTATAGAGATGCGCGGCAGGCATGGAGTGTTGTCATTGCGCTTCGTCCATATCGCGTTCGATCCGGACCGTACCAGAACGACCCGATATTCGTTTTGTTCGAGCGCGGTATCATGCGGGGGCATGCATTCACCTTTGCTTATGCAACAAAAAGATGTTTTGATTTCAATTCATCAAGAAAAGCATGCACATCGCGATCAACTGTTGCGAGATCGGTTCCGGTCTCGCTCGCAAGCTCACTGACGATTTCATCGATCAATCTGCCTTGCTTCAGCTTCTCCCACACATAGCCTCCTGTGGAATTGAGCGTCAGCATTGCGTCGTGCTCGAAATCGAGAATCACGGCTCCTTCGCGATCGATGATCGAACGAAGGTGCCCAGCCGGAGCAAGCATCTTTATCACCTCCAATCGAAACCGGTATCGGGGGAGAGCCGGCTTCGATGGAGGAGAGAGTACGTCGGAAACCGTCAATCTGTGACAAGATAATTTAATTCCGGCCACTATAACGGAGAAATGGCGCTAAGTATTTGATTTTCGGTAAGACTCGGTGCCGGATAACTGCAATGACAGAGCCGCAAAACGGCCACAATAACGGAAATGCAAAAACTGCTTGCGACTTCGGAATGTTAGAGCGGAGAGGCCACAGCGGCAACCTGGCCAAGAATCTGCACGCGGCTCTTGCGGAAGACCATCCTCGGCGTTCCGGAAGCCGACGGATGTGGAACTAAAACAAAATTACCTCCGTGTGTCTCAACGTATCCGCAGAAAGTTCTGCCCTCATGACGCAACGCAAAGATGGGCCGATCCCAGTTCTGCCGGTAAATCTCCGTGTGCGAGGGAGGGGAAACTTTCGACTCGTCGAGGACGACAACGGAATGTGGGGCGATGAGAGGATCCATTCCCTTGAACCATGCACTTTGATTGATGCGAAGAACACGGTGTCCCCATTGCCCGAGGTCCGGCATGGCCATCGACAGCAACGTTGGCCATTCGCCCCATTCGTCAAGCAACGGCTGCCAGCGTGCTACCGGATCGGGCGCCGCCGCCGGAGGAAAACCGGTGGGAAGATCGTCGAGCGTTGTAGCACCCATCAAAGCGTTCAGTGAATAGTATTGGGACTCATCCGTCCAGAGGTTGAGAATGCGAAGAACATCCGTGAAACGAAGCGAATGAATCAGAGAAAGGCCGATCAGCACAGCGGTACGCGGTACTCGCTCGTTTTCTTGCTCGTATCTGCGAAGAGTTCTCGCGCTGATGCTTGCACCCAGACGCGATTCGAGAATCTCGCCTGCCGCTGCCAGATGCGCCTCCGTGATACCGAAGCGCTGCCTCTCCGCGGAGATGAGTGCGGGCAGGGAGCTATGCTCCCAGGGAAGTATCAAGGGTGCGGGTTTGTACGTGCGCTGCGGCAACGCAAGAGACGGCACGACGCCGGACAGATGCGCTGCGAAGGACACCACCCGGCCGACGATGCGGACCTCTCCAGGATAAAGAAATTCGTGAGGCCCGGCATAGTTATGATCACCGGTAATGAGCAATAGCCTGCGTTGCCGAACAGCGCAGCCACAGCAAAGATATCCGCTGCCGTGCTGTAGAAAATATATCCGCTCCAGGTTGGGGTTCTGACGTTCCTGATCGCCAATGGGTTGGATGGCGATGTGGGAACCTGGCGGAACTTTCGGCATCGCTCGTGTGTCACTGGAGCCAAGTTGCGCATACAGAAATCCGTTCTTCTGCCAATGCGGTCCACGGATCGCGCGAATCGGAATTTGGTTCTGCCAGTGCACAATGAGGTCGGAAAGGAACGCTGTGTTTTGAAACGCGCCGTCGTGTCCCAGGGCGCCAGGAAGATCGATAGGCCGGTCTCGATTGAAGGGATACGACTCGACAAACCGCGTTCGGGCTCCATTGAGAAACGCTTCAACACTCCGCATCCTGTCGAGCCTGTATCCGAAGAGCCTGAACGCGCCTCCAATAGTCAACGAAAGGCGCAACTTCAGCGCCTGCAACTGGCGCGGTGTAGGCGTCGAGCCGAACTGCCGTAGGTTGGTCAACAAGTCCGGGCTCAGGCCGGAGCTTTCGCGGTTAAGCCTGCGCGCCACTTCGCGTGGTGCTTTGCGATACATAGCGAAGAGGCGCAAAAGAACCTCAGTTGCCTGTTGGGGGAGAACAGGGTCGTACATGGTGCTCACCTCTCTAAGAAAGAATCAAGGCACAACTATGTGTCGTACAAATCAAGGGAGAGAAATCGTCGCATTGTCCTTTCTTCTTCATGTCAAATCAGAGACGACGGCAATCTGGGAACCAATCAGGTTAAAGAACAAACCTGCCACTAACCTCAACCGGCCTTCTCAATCGCTTCGTCGGGAATTGGCAGCACCATCTGAACAGGTTTCCTCTCCTGCTGATAGCGCTTCATAAAAGTGCGCACAAATTCGCTCAGCAGGGCCGACTGATTGCTGGCCAGCGTGGCCAGATGCGTCTCTATGCGGATGTCGTTATCCACCAGTGGACGCGCAATGAGGTCATCGCGTACAACCCGTGCGGCTCCCGTCGGCGAAAGCCATGCAACTGAAAGGCCATCCTTTACGAAGGCCGGAACCTGCTCTGCGTGCATAATGCGGTGAACAATATTCGGCATAAGCCGCAGCGCCTCAGTCCGGCGCAATATCAAATCGTGCAGATGAGGGTGGACGTGGCGATTGAAGAAGACCCACGGATATTCCGCCACATTCATCAAGCTCACCGATTCCAGAGCCGCAAGTGGATGCTTCTCGCGGACGACGATCATAAACGGGCGTGTATTCAGCTTGGTTGTGGTGATTGACGGCATCAATGGAGGCGAGGCTACCAACGCCACGTCTACGTCACGCTGTTGCAGTTTTCGGAGAAGGTCGCAAGAAAATGCGGACTCGACCTCGATCACCAGGTTACGATACAGCCGAAGCTCCATCGTGCGAAGCATCTCGACCAGATGCGCGGGTTGAAAGGGAGAAACTCCCACCCGCAACTTGTCCAAGCACGCGTGCCTGGCCTGACGCGCTTCGTGGATGCCCCGGTGAAAGAAATTCACGCTCTGCTGCGCACACTCGGCAAACGAACGCCCGGACTCGGTAATGTCCGCGCCGGTATGGTGAGTTTGAAACAGCTTGAGCTGCAATCGGCGCTCGATCACTTGCAGTCGCTTACTCATGGCCGGTTGCGTCATGCCCACACGCTTTGCAGCCTGGGACAGGTTGCGCTCTTCAGAAAGCGCAATGACCAATTCAAGGTCCTGAATCCGGGTTCGGGTAGCCATTTGTCATGCACCTCATCCTGCAATCAGTCGTGTGCATACCAAGGAGAACGCTGCAAGCTACTGTTCCGCCTATGTGGCGGAACGTCCCCGAATGAAGACAACGTACCCCAGTTCGAACTCTATGTCAAACAGGCTGTCTGCAAATGCTACGCGAACCACGATCAGTGCTCAAAGCGTATTTGCCTGAAAACAAGAGGCATCAGCCTTTATCAAGAATAGCGTCGGGCAGCCAAATCCAAAAAGTTATACCCAACTTCCAAAAAGTTATTGGACAAGACGGCTGCACCTCAAGCAGGGTTGCGATAGGGAACACAAGCGCGCTTTGTTATGAGCAGCAATGGAAATCAAAGAAACGAAACGGAGGTGACAGTCGTTATGAACGAACGATACCTGACAGAGATTCAAGTCGCGGAACGTACTCGCATCAGCCTTGCCACCTTACGCCGGTGGCGCCTGGAGAACCGCGGACCAAGATTCTACAAATTCGGTTCGCTTGTTCGCTATGACAGGGAAGAACTAGCTCAATGGGAGCAGTCCCAGCCGACCGGCGGCGGGGAGACCGCCGAGCGGTTCATGCCAAAACCCGTCAGAAGCAGAGAGCTTCTCAGAAGATCGGGATGAGACAAACGTGTGCTGAACCCGGGCGATTCCTAAAGTCAACATGGCAAAGGTGTATGACAAAAGGAGGCCTCTTGCCAAAGAATCGGACAACAGTCTTTCTTGACTTATTTAAGTCTGTTGCTCATAATCTGTGCATGAAGTCGAATGCCATTCGTACCTCCATCGACCTGCCCCGCGATCTTCACCGCCGGGTCCATGAGGCCGCTGCCCGAAAGGGCTGTTCTGCACGCAAGCTCATTCTTGCGGGGATCGAGCGCGCCGTAGAGGAGACAAAGGCTTCACGGCCGAGCCGCCGGCTCAGTCTCGATCCGCCCTTAATCCGTCCTGCAGGACGGCGCATTCGCATTACCAACGAAGAGGCCTATGAGCTCATTGAGCTTCCCTGACATCAACGTATGGCTTGCAATAGCGACACCCGAGCATGTCCACGCCCCCCTGGCAAGAGACTGGTGGAAGAAGGAGACCGGGGCCATTGCGTTCTGTCGACTAACGCAGCTTGGGTTTCTTCGTCTTATGACCACGGCTGCTGTGATGGATGGAAAGCCGTTAACAATGAGCGAGGCTTGGCGGGTCTACGACCGATTGTATGATGACGACCGCGTGACGTTTGTCGCGGAGCCACCAGAGGTGGACAAGCGATTCCGCGAGAAGGCAACGGGAAGAACCGCGTCACCCAAAGTGTGGGCCGATGCCTGGCTGCTGGCCGTTGCCCAAGGAGCGGAGGGTGTTTTGGTGACCTTTGACAAGGCGCTTGCCTCGCGCGGCGCCCTCTGTCTTCTGCCGAAAGAGGAGAAACCGTCAAGGCGTTAAGCGCCACAGAGGTCTTTATGGCGAAAGTTTCAAATGGAGCGACTGTCGCGAAGAAAGAACTTCCCCAGGTTCCCGTCTCATGGACCAGGCGAGAGCTTGTGAGCCTTGCCAAGCTGCTCTCCGACCGTCCCGTCGAACCAACGGCTGCGCTCATTCGTGCAACGAAGGAGGACGTATGAGCCTCTTTCAGCGTGGTAATGTTTGGTGGTACGAGTTCTGGTTCGCCGGACGGCGCATTCGCGAATCTTCAAAATCCCCATCGAAGACCGTTGCCAAAAATGCCGAGCAGACGCGCAAGCGCGAACTGGAGCAAGGCTTCAATAATTTTGCAGATCTCCGCCCGGAACGAATCCGCACCTTCAGTGACATGGCAAATGAGTATTTCGACGCATACAAGTTGCGCCTTCCACAATCGGCGCGCTTCGCCGAATATGCAATCGATCACCTGAATCGGTTTCTTGGCGGCAAGATGCTGGTTGATTTCAACGAAGCAGCAGTCATTCACTACCAGAATGCGCGTCTCGGTGAGAAGGCCTCTTCGAAGAGTGTCAATGAAGAGGTGGGCTTTTTGCTGCGCATCCTCGGCGATCCGGGAGACTTGATCCGCATCCGGCTCCGCAAGAGAAAGATGCTCAAGCTCAAGGTCCGTCTGTCAGTCGGAAAAGCCTTCACGCAGGCTGAGAAGGAGAGAATGCTGGAGGAGGCCCGCAAGGCGCGCTCCCCGCACATCTATCTGGCGTTGACGCTGGCGCTCAACGCAGGAATGCGCGACGCGGAGATTAAGACTTTGACATGGGGACAGATTGACTTCACCAAGAATTACCTGGCCGTGGGCCGGAGCAAGACCGAAGCCGGCGAAGGACGGACGATCCCTCTGAATTCAACACTCCTGGAAGTCTTCTCCGAGTACGGCGAGTGGTATCGAGAAAAGTTCGGCAAGCCGAGCTCCGAATGGTATGTCTTCCCTTTCGGGAAACCGAGTCCGAGCGATCCAACGCGTCCCGTCACCACGCTCAAGACGGCGTGGAACAACGTGCGCACAAACGCCAAGGTGAAGGGCCGCTGGCACGACAACCGGCACACGCTGATTACCGACCTTGCCGAGAGCGGCGCTGGCGATCAGACCATCATGGACATCGCCGGGCATGTCTCGAAACAGATGCTCAAGCACTATAGCCACATCCGCATGGAGGCCAAGCGCCACGCTCTGGAGGCCATCGTTACGAAGCGACCGGCAACGATGGAATCCGGCTCAGAAGTGCAGGCCGAAGGGTCCCCACAAAAGTCCCCACACGGGTTGCAGAACGGGAGAAAACGAGCCAACAAAAAACAGGCAGTAAAAACTGAGAACGCTCCCGAGACCAAAAATGCTGAGGGGGATTGCTCGGAAACACCCACAAATACGCAGCATTTTGATGTGGGGTACCCACAAAAGTCCCCACAGTTGGCCGTTTCGGAGGATTTGAGGGGAGTTCAGAAGCCTTGTAAGTCTATGAATTTAATTGGTGGACGCGGTAGGAATCGAACCTACAACCTGTCGGTTAAGAGAACATTTAACAACGTAATATCAACGACTTACGCGGAACGGCTGGCAGCCTAAGGCACTGATTGGAACGGTGAGGAATCCGTATTGTGGGGTCAATGTGGGGTTGAAATCCGCCCATCCGCTATTCAACCAGATTCGGAAAACACCGAATGCTGGCAGTTTACCGGTTCCCTCGATGCCTATGGATACGGCCGCCTAAACTCCGGCAACAAGGAAGTGAAAGCCCACCGGGCGTTCTATGAGGCCTTTGATGGGCCGCTCCCGGATGGCAAGTATCTCCAGCACCACCTGCCCCCCCCGGATCGATGCATCGGTTATGCCTGCTGCAATCCAGACCATCTGCAACTTAACAATTTGCCAAGGCGCAGGAATCCAAGTTGAACCCACAACGGCCCTAAGGAGAACATCCTTAGGGCCGTTGTCAACTTTGAGCGAGGAACCCCACCAAGAGTCCTACGTGGTGGCCGACGTTCCCGGGAATCGGCGGGGTTCCACGAAGACAACGGCGTTTCAGAGATCTATCCTGGGTGGCGCTGATCAGGCGGACAGATTCCTCTCGTTCGTTGTGCCTCTGCTCGAATTGATACTCGGCGATTTTGCATAAACTGAGAACCTGCCGCTCCCGGTAGCGGAGGCGCTGGCCTGCTTGTTCCAGGTTCTGTTGCACAAGAGATCGGATTGCCGCGAGACGTTCTCGCCAAGCTCATGACCAAGAGCATTATTGCAGAACGTCTCATCAAGCCGGCCCTTTGCGAAGTCGGCCTTGAGATTGTGAGCGACGAGACCTAATGCCTTATGCCTTACGACTTCGACTAAGTTCGCTTGGCAAGAATGTTTTCCGCCCTCTTAAGCATTTGTTCGCGTAAATTCCAAATGGAATCACGAATCGCAATCGGCTTCTTGAGAACGAAGAATTGGCCCTGTCGATATTCACCAGTGTTCGGAAATGTCTCTGTGTCGGCAGGCACGCTGAGCATACCGATATAGTCGCCTAGCACTCCGACCACAACTGACAGGCTGCGCGAATTGGGTATGAGTGCGATGACAGAATGAGGACCAAATCCAGTTATCATGGCCCTCAAGATCTTTTGATTGTCTGTCTGCGGCTCCAAGAACCGATCATCATATTGTGCCTCGATCGTCTTGAGAAGATCGCCCATTTCTGTCGGTCTTTGATTCATGATCTTTCGGAAATCCTCATGCTTCACATGCTTCCGAAAATGATCTCCATATACGAGGTATCCAGCCGATAGGGCGACCTTCGCTACGAAGCGATGCGTAACATCAAGATCCACTTTGAATCCGATGTTGACCTTCTGTCCTTGACCTGTTACGTCGCGCTTTTGCTTCGGGTTCCATAGACGAAGGCCTCGGACCTGTCCGAGCGTTACATGAAGCGTTTCGCCCGTCTCGGCGTTCGACGCATTCGGAAAGACGTTCTCGGGATGCTTTTTGCTGTGTCCTTTGGCTCCATGCTTATCGCGTTTGCTCATCACGAGAAAGTCGTTGGCAAGAGCTCCGTCAATCTCAGAACCAACATTAGAGTTGAAATCCTTTGAGACGGGGATGGTGAAACCGTTCATGCCGCCGAGCGCCAGTGGAATGATGTGCTCTGGACTACTTTCACTGATTGGGATGTCGCGGTCGGCATAGGGGCAGTAAATGGTCGAAGCCGGTACATCATTCGCACCGGCTTCGAAGTTTGCCTTGGGATCTTTAGGCAACGAGTCCTGCGAGTTCGCCACTATTCACCTTATGAGCTGCATCCTTTGACCGGATGCGGTTGAGATATACCATTGTTGATTTGATATCGCAGTGGTCCATCCTCGGCCTACGGTTCGAACCTTCGCTTCGTTATTTTACGCAACGATCTTTGTGAAGCTGCGACGCTGCACCTTCGTGGGGTCGCACAAATAAACCTCATACAGGCGTGGATGATTAGGGAACTGCCTTTCAGCGGTGCGGTGCGTAATCGACGCCTGCGGCGGGAATCTGGTTTCGAGCAGGAACACGATCAACTCGGCAGCCGTCCGCCATGCGTGGACGAATGCCTTTTCGGCCCAGGCAGGTTCGTAGAACTTCTCCACCTGCGCTGCGACGTCGGCGTCCCGATGCTCCAGGTATTCGTTGCGGAACGTCTTCAGCTCTTGCTGCCACCCGTCGCGCTGTCTGGGCAGGAAATCAGCAACGTCGAGCAGAAGGTTGCCCCGGTTCTCTGTGACGAACGCCTCTAGTCCCGTCTTGAAGTTCCCGTCCCGCTGGAACAGGAAGCCGATGTTGTAGCCGAGCAGATTCACGACCCTGGGCAGCAGGTCCTTGTATCCATGCCACAGCGCCCGCGCGAAGTCATCATAGTGCTTCTTGCGGTTGAGCACCGGGATTCGCTGGTCGTCCTTGTAGGCGCGGATGGCGCGAAGGTCCTCATACGCAGGCAGGAATCCTTCCGTGACCATGACCATGATGGCGTCGCATAGTTCCTGCCGATCCTCATTGACAATGGTTGAGCCGTTGACCAGGTCGTGGATCTCGTCGAAGAAGAAGTCTGCGAACGGTCGGTCGGTGGGCGCGGCGGAGAAATGCGCCTGGTCCCACTCGTTCGGCTCTTTGCCGTTGCCCTTGAACGTGTAGAGACCCTGCTCCCCGCGCACGTAGAGCTTCCCGTGAGCCGCCACCATTCCCTTGATTGTCTCACCCATGCTGTTCTCCTACAGCACCGGCGCTGGCCTGCGCTGGTCTGTGCCTTTCACGCCGTAGGTGCAAGTCTCGTCGAATTTGTCCAGTAACGACTGCGGCAGTCTAGTCGCCGGGAGGGCGTGCGGGTTCGGGTAGATGATGAACTCGTAATCCAGACCTGCACCCGACGAGGACGAGCCGAAGATGCCGAGGCCGCCGAGGTTCTCGAAGCGGCCGGAGTTAAAGTACCCGTCCTCCGGATACGGCGGCGCAGTACCGAACAGTGCAGCCTGGACGTGGATGAGCGAGAAGTGCAGCGGCACCTTCAAGTCGTCCGCGATGATGAGCAGGTTCGGCTGGTTGTCGGTGAACTTCGGGTATGTCTTGTCTGACTCGATACAGCGCCGGACAGGGTCCCAGTTGCCGACGGCGCCGCCTTCGACTTGGTTGCGGTACTTCGGCTGATGCTGCCTGCCCGCCGCGATATCTTCTTTCGAGAGTTCGCTCTCCCAGCCCCGGCTCTTCAGCTCGACGAATACGTTGGCCTTCTCCGGCGAGTCGAGCAAGTACTCGCCGATCTTGTTGTTTGCGCCGGGTGGGTCTAGTTGCACGACTGGGAAGCCCGTGTGGTCGAACAGATAGGCGAGACGCAGTTCATTGAGCGCCTCGTCGCGCTTGGTGTTCTTCGCCTCGATGTTGGGCACGAACCGCTTGAGGTAGTTCCTCTTACTTGCCCAGTCGAGCAGCACGTCTAGCTCTCTGCTATATGCCACCGGCCCCGGATAGCCGTCGGTCCACCTGTCGGGTGAAACGAACCTCCTTGCAACCGGCCCTAAACGCAATGCACCTGTTCCTGCCATCACTACCTCCTCGGCGCGGCGGGTCCTCCCTACCCGATCCACAGCCTATTCGTATTATCTTCGCCTAATCGGTAGCGAACGTCAATTTCTAAGCCAGAGACCGACTTTGGAGTTCTCGACTTGCGAGCCCAAACCGCGTTTCCACGATCGCTCGCCTCGAAGCGCAGTTTGGGAATCTTGTGTAAATCCACAATTCCTCATGGCGACATTGGCGTTCTCGATACCAATCCGGTTAGTGGTCAAGACCTTTGCCTGACGCTCACGGCCTGAAACGGAGGAACGTCACGGGTTCAAGGAGTACCCGCAGTTCAGTCCGTCGCACAGAGTCGCTTCCCTTTTGGATAATATGTTGATATATGGGGGCTTAAACTATACTCGTGTTGCGCCCCCCAGACGACATCGAATCCGAGCAGGCACAAATGATCCTTTCGGATAATGAAACAAAAGTCGACCTCCTAAACAATGAGCCCATCGCGAAGACGATTGTCGCGCTCTTGAAAAAGCACTCTGCCCACCCGATCACCCTTGGCGTTCACGGAGACTGGGGCGCCGGAAAGTCCAGCGTCTTGGAGATGGTGGAAGCATCCCTGGAGGGTGAGGACCGCGTGCTCTGCCTCAAGTTCAACGGGTGGCGCTTTCAGGGCTTTGAGGACGCCAAGATTGCGCTGATCGAAGGGATCGTAACCGGCCTGTTGGAGAAGCGGACATTTCTGACAAAGACCTCCGTCGCCGTAAGAGACGTTCTCCATCGGATTGACCTGCTCAAACTGGCAAAACGAGCTGGCGGACTGATCACGGCCGCTGCCGGCTTCTACACAGGCCACCACGAATTAGGCGTATTGGGCCTGGTGACCAGCCTCGAAGGGACACTGGCGGATCCCGCGAATCTTACAAAGGAGAAGATCGGCGAAATTGTCGACGGCGCCAAGGAACTGCTCAAAGAGAAAGACAAGGAGAGCGCCAGCAGCGTCCCCGAGGAGATTGCTGAATTCAGGAAGGCATTCGACAAGCTCTTGGAAGCTGCAAAAATCGATCAGCTCATCGTGTTGGTGGACGACCTCGACCGCTGTCTTCCCGAAACTGCAATCGAGACGCTCGAAGCGATCCGGCTTTTTGTCTTCACAGCGCGCACCGCATTTGTGGTGGCTGCGGACGAGGCCATGATCGAGTATTCGGTCCGGAAGCACTTCCCTGAACTCCCAGATAGCACCGGCCCGCAGACCTACGCGCGCAATTACTTGGAAAAACTGATCCAGATCCCATTTCGCATTCCCGCTCTGGGCCAGGCGGAGACTCGCATCTACGTCACCCTATTGCTGGTCGGTGCGGAACTGGGCGAAGACGACCCGGCCTTTGCCGACCTAATCAAGGTCGCCCGCGGCCTTCTGAAGCGGCCCTGGCTAGGGAGCGTCCTCGACGCAGCAACCACGAAGAACGCCCTCGGCGCAAAGGCAAATAGTGCCCACAACGCGCTCCTGATCTCCGATCAGATCGGCTCAATCCTCGCCAGCGGTACGCGCGGGAATCCCCGCCAGATCAAGCGGTTTCTCAACACACTCTTACTTCGGCAAGCATCGGCCGATGCCCGCGGCTTCGGCGATGATGTGAAACTTCCCGTGCTGGCCAAACTGATGCTGGCGGAACGGTTCAACAGCCGTGTATTCGATCAGATTGCGAACGCGGCCGCTGCGGCGCCGGATGGCATCTGCACGGATATTGGCGCGCTGGAGGCCGCGGCGAAAAAGAAGACGGCCCGTGAGCCGGAATCGCCGCAAGCAATCCAAGAAGAGGTTGGGATTAAGAGGCCTGCCAAGAAGAGCGAGGCTTCATCACCCGACGGCGAAACAAGCGCAGTGCTCGCCGAGTGGTTGGCCTCACCGAGCACCTTAGACTGGGCGCGACTGAAGCCGCCTCTCGGGAATGTTGATCTTCGCCCCTATTTGTTCGTGACCAAAGATCGGAAGGACTTCTTCGGAGCGGCGACGGCCTTCGGACAGATCGCCGCAATTGCCGAGAGGCTTCTCGGAGGGAAATTGGCGGTGCAGGCGGAAGAGATGACCCTGCGTTCTCTCGCGCCACCTGAAGCTGCCCAAGTCTTCGAGATGCTCCGAACCCGAATCATTGCCTCCGATTCTTTCGATAAGGCTCCGGACGGCGTTGAGGGGATTGGAGTCCTCGTGCGTGCGCAGCCTACCCTGCAAGCGAACCTACTCGACTTCCTGGAGGCTCTTCCTGCCAACCGTCTCGGCGCTTGGGTATGCAGTGGCTGGGGGAGCGTCCTGAAGGACCCGTCGACCACTCGGCGCTTCGACCAATTGCTTGAAGTTTGGAGCAAGAACGGCGGCCCAGTGCTCAAACCTGCCGCTGCGACCACCCTCCGCACTCGGACGCCGGGAGGTCGGTGATGGGCACATCGAATTCCTATGGCGGCTCCGGCGGCGGGAAACCCTTAATTCCCACGTGGCTCAGTGATGGAGGCGGATCCGATGGCCCCCAACCGCCACCTGCGGGTCCGGCGCAGAAGCCACAGCAGCTAACCCCAGGAGGCGATGGAGTCGCTAATCCGCTCCCCGCAGTTCTGCCGTCTGTAAACGGGGTAAATGTTCCGACGCCGCCGACGCGCCCTCCGGTTCCACCGGCCGGTGATCCACGGCGTTATACCTC
>Ga0255354_1000659_pt1 | contig 21446 bp, 16 predicted proteins | sample HBST50metaG_FD_189942 | JGI IMG/M metagenome (GOLD analysis project Ga0255354, IMG submission 189942) | Peat soil microbial communities from Stordalen Mire, Sweden - H.B.S.T50 | ecosystem: Environmental > Terrestrial > Soil > Wetlands > Peat | place: Sweden: Norrbotten County, Stordalen Mire...
TCCTTGGGCCGAACCAGCGGACCTACTTCGGTCGCTTCCTCTGCCGGATTGCCAGACACCAGCTTGGCCGTATAATCCACAACCTTCCACAGGAAGGTCTGGAAGACGCTACGCTCCACGAACACCCGCTGCACGCTGACGCAGGACTGCCCGGCATAGGCGAAGGCAGCGTGGGCGGTGCGCAGGGCCACCTCGTCCAGATCGGGCCAGTCGTTGTGGACGATCAGCGCAGCGTTGCCGCCCAATTCCAGCAGCACCCGCTTGCGTCCAGAGTGCGCCTTCAGCTCCCAGCCCACCTTGGAGGAGCCGGTAAAGCTGACCAGCTTGATGCGGTCTTCCTTCTCCGCCAGCCAGGCGGTATCGGCATTGCTCAGCGGCAACACAGCCAGAGCTTCCTGGGGCCACCCGGCCTTCAGAATCACCTCGCCCAGCGCCAATGCAGTAAAAGGAGTTTGCGGCGCAGGCTTCAGGATCAGTGGACAGCCGGCGGCCATGGCGGGAGCCACTTTGTGGGCCACCAGGTTCAGCGGAAAATTGAAGGGCGTAATGGCCAGCACCGGGCCCACCGCAAAGCGCTGCACCAGGCCCCAGCGGCCTTCGTTGCCTTCGGTCAGGTCCAGCGGCAGGCTTTCGCCGCCCTCGCGCGAGGCCTCTTCGGCGGCGGTCTTGAAGGTCAGCACGGCGCGATCTACCTCGGTCCGCGCCAGCCGTACGGGCTTGCCGGCTTCGGCAACGATGAGCTGCGCAAACCGCTCTTTCTGCTCGATCAGCGCTGCGGCTACATCCTCAAGAATTTCGCGACGCTTCCAGCGGGGCAGGGCGCGGGTGCGGCGCAGGCTGGCCACGGCGTGGTTCATGGCCTGGCGCGCGTCGGCGCGGGTGGCTACGGTGACCCGTCCCACCAGCCCCTGGTCCCAAGGCGAGCGCACTTCCAGCGCTTCGCCCTCGATCCATTCCTTGCCACACATCAGAAATCCGGTTTGTGTTCCAGGCCGCATCTTCATGGTTTTGTCGCTCCTTGCCGTCTATGCACTCGATGTTACAAGCACCGGCCGTGGGTGAGCAGTTTCTCCGCGTCCTCAAGAAAGTTTCTGCCACGGGCAATTCCGGCACGGTACACTGTTCGCCTATGATCCACAACGGAAAGAGCCGTAAACTTCCCTTTGATCCTGCCGAAGCGCTGGAGCATTTGCGCGCCAGCGACCCCAAGCTGAGCGCGCTCATCGACAGGGCAGGCGATTTCACGATGAAGCTCGCCCAAGAGCCTTCGCCTTTCGAGTCGCTGCTGGAGTCGATCCTGTACCAGCAGTTGAATGGCAAGGCCGCAGCCACCATTCACGGCCGGGTGCGCGAGCACTTTGGCGGCGACCCCTCGCCCCAACTGCTGCTGGATACGCCCGACGAAATTCTACGAGCGGCAGGCGTTTCCGGCAACAAGGCGCGCGCCCTGAAAGACCTGGCTGCCCGCACCCTGGACGGCACCGTGCCGACGCACGCGGCTATCCGCAAGATGACCGACGCGGAGATTGTGGAACGGCTTACCCAGGTGCGCGGCATCGGCCCGTGGACTGTGGAAATGCTATTGATCTTCAGGATGGGAAGGCCCGATGTATTTCCTGTGACCGACTACGGCGTGCGCAAGGGCTTTGCGTTGACCTTCCAGCGGATACCCAAGACGCGCCCGTTGGCTGCAGAGGACTTGCCCAAGCCAGAGGTGCTGCTTAGAAGAGGAAAACGCTGGGCGCCGTTCCGTTCCGTTGCCAGTTGGTATCTGTGGCGGGCTTGCGATCTAGCCAAGAAGACAGCTCCGACGGGGCGGTCGAGCCAATAGTAACCAAGGCCGCCGGGACCTCGGTCAGCACAGTAGAATCAGGACTTATATGCCTGTTCCTGCGGTACAACTGAAATGCCTGACCAAGAGATACGCAGATGTAATTGTCGTCGATAAGCTCAACCTTGAGATTCCACGCGGGACGATCTTTGGATTCTTTGGTCCCAACGGAGCGGGTAAGTCGACGACGGTTCGCATGATGGCTGGACTAACTAAGCCTGATGGCGGCGATGCAGTGTTGATGGGCTGTTCGGTCCGTCAAGACTCGTTATCGGTCAAGCGGGTCATCGGCGTCGTTCCCGACAGTTTGGCGCTCTTCGAATATCTGACGGTAGGAGAGCATCTGGATCTTGTACGTTCGCTCTACGAAATCGATGACACCGTGTTTCGAAACCGCTGCGAACAACTGCTTGAGCTTCTTGGCCTGTCTGCGGATGCGGGCCAGTTGGCGCGCCACTGCTCGGTTGGCATGAGGAAAAAGACGGCGCTGGCGATGGCCCTGCTGCCCAACCCGAAGATACTGATTCTGGACGAACCGTTCGAGGGGCTCGATCCGATCATGTGCGTTACGGTCAAGCGGGCGTTGAGGCGAGCTGCCAAAAAGGGAATGACGGTATTTCTGACCACGCACCTTCTGCACATGGTTGACGATCTGGTTGAGCAATTCGGAATGATCCGTGGCGGCTCTCTGGTTGCTGAAGGAGATGTGGCAAAGCTGGCGCGGCAGGGGCGGACCATCGAGGATGTGTATCTGGAGAGTTTCAGCGTACCGGAAAGCGCGGGGCTGGAATGGCTCGGCTGAGGCCCTTATTCCACTATGCGCGCCTAAGTGACCGGAGAGCCTGGACTGTCAAACGGTCTGGAGCGGAAAAACTCCTTGAGTATGGCGTGGGAATCGTACTGGTCTGCGCTGTGCTGCAACAGCTTAGGACCATTGCCTTCGGACCGCTGCCAATGAGCCTTTTGGCGGCGCGGCAGATGCTGTTGGCCGTAGCGGTCGCATGGGTCCTGCTGCCCTCCACCGCCAGCACGTCGATCCCTGTGCGGCGTTTCGCTCAGTACCCGTTGACGGGCTTTCAGAGGGCTGCCTATCGGGTGGCGACGATTTGTTTAAACTGGCGCATCGCCGCTGTCTTCGGGGTGTCGTTGCTGAGCGTGCTTGCCTTCATCCGTGCGCCGCATCCAGCGGTTTCGATTGCTGAAGCCGCTGGGTTGCTGATGGCCGCTGCGTGCGCGGGGCTGGCAAGCGCAATCGTGCTCCCGAAGCTCCAGAATGGCGTTCGCGCCTCCAAGCGGAGCGGAGCCGTCGCCACATCGCAAAGTTATCCTCTGCTGCGAAAGGAACTCCGCTGCTATGCACGTACTCTTGATCTCTATCTGGCTCTTGCGGTCTCGCTCGCCGCGGGTCTGACGGAGTATTTAGGGACCTGGATGACGCCCGCAAAGGCTACGATACCTCTTCTTCTCCTTGCCTTCCTGCAACTGCCGTCGGCCTTGAACCCATTTGGGCTTGAAAGCTCAGCAGAACTGGATCGCTACCAGCTTCTGCCAATCCCTTTTTGGAAACTTCTGCTGAACAAGCACATAGCTCTGGCCCTGCTCTTTTCCTTGAGTGCAGTTCCGATCGCTGCCGCCCTTGTCTATCGAATGCCTTGGACCGATATCTGTGCAACTGCCCTTCTGTACTGCCTTGTCTTGCTAAGTTGGCTGGTAACGGGGTTGCTGTTGATGGGCATACGGGCAGCGCGCCAGATTCGCATGGCATATGGAACAGTTTCGGGAAACGGCATGTCGATGCTTCTGGCGACTACAGCGGCTTGTCTGGTTGCCGCTGTTCCGGTGGGAGGTACGGTTGTGATGCGCACGATCACGATGGGGAAGATGCGGCCGGTTGCAGAAGACTCGACGGCATTGGTTCTATTGAGTTTGCTGACGGTTGTGTATGTATTAATTCTTCGCAAACGAGATTGGCCCGCCGAGGAGATTTGAGAAGCTCGGAAGGACAGACCTGATTTGGCCCCAAGTGCCTGACGATTTGCCCATTCTGGAGGTTCTGCTCAAAAGGGGAAAAGCTGGGGGCCGTTCCATTCCGTGGCCAGTTAGACTCTGGGTCGAGCCTGCGATCTGGCCAAACGGCACTCCAACAGGGTGACCGAGCCTACAATAATTAAGAAAGCCGGTGACTTCGCCGCCACACCGGCCTACGACAGGAATTCGTTTATGCCCAGCACCAAACGTTTCGTCTGCATCCATGGTCATTTCTATCAGCCGCCGCGGGAGAACCCGTGGCTGGAGACGGTGGAGACACAGGACTCCGCCGCGCCGTACCACGACTGGAACGAGCGCGTCTGCGCGGAGTGCTACGCCACCAACGGCGCGGCGCGCGTTGTGAACGACAAAAACCAGATCACGCGCATCGTGAACAACTACGCGCGCATGAGCTTCAACTTTGGGCCTACGCTGCTGAGCTGGCTCAAGGAGAACGCGCAGCGCACCTATCGCATGGTCCTGGACGGCGAGCGCCGCAGCCGCAAGGCGTTTAATGGCCACAGTTCCGCCATGGCGCAGGTCTACAACCACATCATTCTGCCCCTGGCCTGCCAGCGCGACCGCATCACGCAAATTCGCTGGGGCATTGCCGACTATGAGAATCACTACGGCGCATCGCCGGAGGGCATGTGGCTGGCCGAGACCGCGGCGGACACCAACTCGCTGGAGCTTCTGGCGCAGCACGGCATCAAGTTCACCGTGCTGGCGCCCCACCAGTGCAAGCGCATCCGGGCCTTAAAGGACAGCGTAGGGAAAGACGGAGCCGCCTGGACAGATACGCCGGGAGCTATGGTGGATACGACCCACCCCTATCTGGTGCGTTTCGCGTCCGGGGTTTCGATTGCGGTGTTTTTCTACAATGGCCCGGCCTCGCGCGCCATTGCGTTTGAGGGACTGCTGAACTCCGGCGAGATGTTTGCCGCGCGGCTCAAAGCAGGCTTCAAAGACACTGCTCAGCCGCAACTGGTTCACGTGGCGACGGACGGCGAATCGTATGGCCATCATCACAAGCATGGGGAGATGGCGCTGGCCTATACGCTGCGCCTGCTGGAAGAAGACAAGACCGTAAGGCTGACCAATTACGGGAGTTACCTGGAACAGTTTCCACCCGAGTACGAATGCGAGATCGTCGACAACACGTCCTGGAGCTGCGCGCACGGGGTAGAGCGCTGGCGGTCGAACTGCGGCTGCAACGGCGGAAAGCCGGGCTTCAACCAGGCTTGGCGCGCGCCGCTGCGGCAGGCACTGGACGAGCTGCGCGACTCCATCGCACCCATGACGGAGTCGGAAGGCGCCAAGCTCTTCAAAGATGTGTGGGCTGCCCGCGACAACTACATCGAAGTCATGCTCAATCGCGAGCCGGAATCTGTGGACCGCTTCTTCCGTGTGAATCAAAGCCATATTCTCACAGAGACGGAACGTGTGCATGCCTTGGCGATGATGGAGATGCAGCGCCATGCGCAACTGATGTACACAAGTTGCGGCTGGTTCTTCGACGACATCTCGGGCATTGAGACGGTGCAGATCATTGCCTATGCGGCGCGCGTGCTGCAACTGGCACAGCAGGTTTTTGGCGAGCAGGCTGCTTTGCTGGAGCCGGCGTTTCTGGCTCGCATGGCCGAGGCCAAGTCCAATGTGGCCAGCGCCGGAGATGGCGCGCTCATCTACAAGAGCAGTGTTGCCACCATGCAGTTGGGACTGGAGCAGGTGGCCGCTCACTACGCCATCAGCTCAATTTTCTCCTCGTTTGCCGAAGAGACTGACCTGTTCTGCTTCCGCGTACGCCGTATCTCCTATGACATCTACACTTCAGGCCGTGGGCGCGTAGCGATGGGCCGTGCGCACATCGCCAGCGCGATCACAGGCCTCCAGCGCAGTTACTCGTTCGCAGTTTTGCACTTTGGCGACCAGAACATTACCGCCGCGGCGAAGGCCTACACAGAGGCCGATGCGGCTGACTTTGAAGCCTTTGTGAGTCAGGCGGCGGAGCATGTACAGCGCGCCAATTTTCCAGAGGTCATTCGCCTGCTCGACCGCTACTACGGCCATGTGGACTACTCGCTCACGTCGCTCTTCCGAGATGAACAGCGGCGCATTGTGCAGTTGATCCTCAACTCCACGCTGTGGGACATCGAGAGCTCGCTCACCACCATCTACGAGGACCACGCAAGCCTGTTGCACTATCTCTCTCAGGCCGGCTTGCCCAAGCCGCCGGCGCTTGCCTTGGCCGCGGGCTTTGCCGTCAACGCCGGCTTGCGCCGGGCCCTGGAAGCCGACTCCATCGACCAGGCTCAGGTGCGGTCTTACCTGTCGCTGGCCAAGGCGGACCAGGTTCCGCTGGAGACGGCGACGCTCTCCTACATTGCCGATCAACGCATGAAGCGCGCCATGATTGAGCTGCAAATGTCCTCGGGATCGTTGGAGATTCTGGACCGGGCGCTGGCACTGTCCCGCACCTTGGTGGAACTGACTTTCGAGCTGAACCTGTGGCAGGCGCAGAACATCTGGTATGAGATTTTGCGCACCTCCAGCTATGCGCTGACCGCTCTGGAACCGGATGACCGGCCACGCTGGGAAAAGAACTTCAGCGAGCTTGGCTGTTGCCTCTCTATCGACTGCGCGGGCATCAGCGCCGAGGACCATGTGGTTCTGAGCATGGGAGACTAGGACTTAGCCGGGTTAAGCGCCGGTCACGATCTGCACCAGCCGGTTTTCATTCAGGCAGGTTGGGATTCCCTGGCTGTGCCAATGCCGCTGGCAACCGGGATAATCGAGCGGCACGCACTGCGAGGCAATTCCGCGGGCGCGCATCTCGTATCCGCCGGGCAGGATGTTCAGCAGGCAGGCCACAGCGACAACGCCATACTCCGGTGTGCTCTGCCACCGTTCAAGCCAGCGGCTGAAGCCTGTCGAATGCGGTACCAGGTAGACCGCCGCTCCCAGGCTGCGCATTCGCCGCGTGAGGCGGTTGACCGTGCAGGCCGGATCACAAGCCACACAAGTAATATCAACGCCGGAAACGATTGCCCTGCAGGTACTGGCATGGGCGCCGCGCAGGCATGCGGGCACCAGGACAGCTTTCTTTGGCGTGCGCTCGAACTCCGCGCGCAGGCCCCGGTTCATGACTTCGGCGGCGACCATGCAAAGGTGGTACTCCGCGGGTTCTTTGCCACAGAAGATTTGGTCCTCGCGGCAGCCGCGACCTGCGTATTCACCGGCTAGAAAGTTGCTCACTCCGCGCGTATAGGACCCCAGCGCCCTGTCTGCCTTGCGCTTGAACCAGTCGAATAATTCCTCCGCTGTTTCGATCCAATGGGCAGACTCCTCCGGGGAGAGCGTGCAAAGAAAACTCCGCCAATTGTGCAAGCGCATGGCCTCCTGCTCAAACTCGCCGGTAGCGTGAAGCCACTCAATCAGGCGAGGCAATCCATCCAGAGGCTGTTTCTCTGTTGCCCTGTGGCCAATCCGAGACATCAGAAAATACCGGGTCACCACGACCCGCAACAGGTCGGTCACGGGTTTCATTGTGGACACTCTGCGGCGCAGGCCGAGGAGTTCGCGCGCCAACTGCACAACCCAAGGAGACGTACTTTCAGCCGCTCCGCCGTAACGCCCCAGAACCTGCCCCAGCGTGAGCAGTTCGATGGCGTATTCGCCGCGGCTGCGCGGAGCCTCTCGCAGAAAATCCTGAACATGACGGGTATAACCATCCAGCGCGGCGACAGCGCGCTGCTCGATTCCGGCCAGAACCTCATCGGAGAACCGGGCTACGTCCTCGTAAAAAATGTCAGAGTTACCGTTCGGTTGGCGCAAATCATAAACCAAGCCTGAAAGCGTGACGCCGCGGAACGCCGCCTCCAGCACAGTTGCACCCTCTGCCGGATCGTTCTGCATCTCGGGTAATGGATCGGTATGGAAGGCGTGGTCCAAACCAACGCTCTTTCCGTGCCTGCGGACGCGCTCTACAGGCTGCACCAGACACACATTGCATGATACGCGGTGCTTGTTACAGCGGTTCCGCAGACCCGACAAACCGGCTTGAGATTACCATTCCGCCGGGTGCAGCTTGCCGCCGTGAAGTACAAACCGGTGGCCGCGCCAGACGATGGTGTTGCCGGCGAAACCTGCTACCCAGATGCCCATGGCGACCAGGTCGCGCAGCGGCAGTAGCCAGAGGCGGGGCAGCACCTGGTGGTCGCCCAGCACCTGCGCGCCCACCATCATGGCCAGCGAGAGGCGCAGAAAGAAGCTCAGGACCAGCAGCCACAGGCTTACCGGACTCAGGCCGCTGGCAAGCATATTGAGCAGAGCCCATCCCAGTCCGTGGGTAAAGATGAGGCCCACATAGCCCCAGGGCCGGGAGTCGCGAACGGTGCGGCTCCAGCGCAATTGATGATCGGCAAAGCCGCGCCAGCCGTAGGCGGGAATAGCGGTCTCCACAACTTCTGCGCTCAGCACAACGCGGTAACCGGCCCGGTCCACACGCGCGCCCAGTTCGTAGTCGTCGGCCAGGTAGTCCACCAGCGTGACTAGGCCGCCGATCTTGTCCAGCGCCTCGCGACTTACGGCGAGCGTGGAGCCAAGGCCGTAGTGCAGACCGCCCTCGATCATTTTGGAGAGCAGAACTCCGGCCTGAAAGTCCGTGGCGATACCCAGGGCCTCAAAACGCGAAGGCAGCGTGCCATGAGCGCGACCGCGATAGAGCGTCGTCACCAACCCGACCTTTACTGGAGCTTTGCCGGGTTCTTCTGGCTGCGGCGCGAAGTGGGCCATCACCCGCTCCAGATAGCGCGGCGAGACGGTAATGTCGGAGTCGTTGATAAGCAGGTATTCGTAGCGGGCGTGTTCGGCCAGCTGAGTCAGCGTACTGACCTTGCCGTTAGTTCCCAGGCGCAGAGGACACTCGACGAGGCGGATGGAGCGATGGGGAAAGTCCTGCCTGAGCAGTTCGACTGCGGCCACGGCAGGGTCATCCAGCGAGGAAACCCCGAACAGCAACTCGAACTCGCCGGTGTAGGTTTGGCGGCAATGGCTGCGGAAGGCATCGATCATGCCGGGGTCGAGGCCCTTGAGGGATTTGAGGATGCTGACGCCGGGCGCAAAGGCTGGCAGCGGGGCGCGGCGCGAGGAAAGAAAGGCGCGCGCGGCAACCATGGCGGCCAGAAAATAGCCTATCCCGGCCACGGCCAGCACCGTGGTGATAACCTCCACGGATTGAGCGAAAATATGCGGCATCACAGGGAAAGAATACAGCCTCTAGCCTTTAGCTTTGGAGCAAAGGCCATTTACAGGAGTGCGGACTCCTGTGGCAGCCTCAAGCTAGAAGCTGGATGCTAGCGGCTAGAAGCTGCTTTTACTCATACCTGAGCGCTTCGATCGGGTCCAGGTTGGCGGCTTTCCAGGCCGGATAAATGCCGAACAGCAGGCCGATGGTGCAAGAGACCCCGAAGCCAATAAGAACCCATACGGTAGAAAGCGTGGCAGGCAGGCCGATGGGCAGGAAATAGACGATCCAGGTGATAACAGCGCCCACGATCACGCCCACAATTCCGCCCACTGCGCACAAGGTAATGGCCTCGGTGGTGAACTGCGTCAGAATGGTACGCTTGGTGGCGCCCAGCGCCTTGCGGATGCCTATTTCCCGGGTGCGCTCGGTGACCGAAACCAGCATGATGTTCATCACTCCCACGCCGCCTACCATCAGGCCCACGCTGGAGACGGCGACCATAAAGCCAAACAGTCCACCAGTGATGCTTCCCCATAGCTTGGTCAGAGAGTCCGGTCCGAAGATTTCGAAGTTGTCGTCGGCTGTTAGTTTGACCCGGCGCCGAATGCGCAACATCTCGCGAATTTCTTCTTCAACTAGGGATTTAAATTTTGGATCGTCGTACTTCACGCTGATCCAGAGGTCTTTGACCTCCGGGTGCAGGTCGTGGAAGGTACCCATGGGAAAGATGATTTGGTTGTCGTCGGCGTTCTTGCCGCTGCCGAAGGGCTGCTTCTGCTTGTCGAGCACGCCGATCACCGTATAAAAACCGGTGGCGACATTAACCTCCTTGCCAATGGGATCCTCGCCGTTCACAAAGAGCTGCTCCGCGGTGTCATGCCCAAGAACGCAGACCGCGGAATGGCGCTGGTCCTCCGCGTCGGTAAAGATGCGACCTGCGAGCAAGGTGAAATTCGATACATCCGCGACCTGAGCCGTGTCTCCGCTCAGAATGGCGCCCGCCACCTTATGGCTCTCGTACTTGACGCTCACATCGCCCACGCCGAATTGCTTGGTGTACTGGTATCCGCCGTCGACTGCCACCACATGGGGCAGTGTGCGCAGGGCCATGACATCGTCCAATGTGAGTTTTTTGCGGGTGAGCTGCTCGGTGGTGGGGCGCACGCCAATCACCGGTATGTGGAAGACCCAGAAGACATTGGAGCCAAGCGAGTTGGCAAAGTCGGCGACCCGGTTATTGAGCCCGTTGATGACCGACGAGATGGTGATCACCGTGGTCACGCCGATGACGATACCCAGGATGGTCAAGCCCGAACGCAGCTTGTTGACCCTCAAGGTATCGAGGGCCATCTTAACGGATTCGCGAGTTTGTCCTTGCGCCATGTGAAACCAGCTCCTAGTTGTCAGCTTCTAGCTAAAAGCTAAAAGCTTCTGGTGCACCACCATGCAGAAAGCATTATTACCGTAATATCCACACGAGTATCAACCTTGCCAGGCAACCCGAATAGCTAGACGCTAGAGGCTAGTAGCTGGAAGCTGCCTCTCTCACAATTCCGCTCGTAGCGCCACCACCGGGTCCAGCTTGGCGGCCTTACTGGCCGGATAAACCCCGAAAAAGATGCCGGTGGCCGTGGCCATGAACAGCCCCAGCAGCACGCTCCACAACTGCACGCTGGTGGGGAAGCCGATGACCAGTGTAATCACCTTGGCCACGATGACTCCGCACATGACCCCGATAAATCCGCCCACCGCCGCCATGGTTCCGCTTTCGATGAGGAATTGCAGCAGCACATCGCGCTGCCGGGCGCCCAATGCCTTGCGCACGCCAATCTCGCGTGTCCGTTCGGTCACCGACACCAGCATGATGTTCATAATTACGATGCCGCCAACCACAAGGGAAATAGAGGCGATGCCGATCACTACGTCAAAGAAGATGGCGGAGAACTGCTTCCACAGGTCCAGGAAGGTATCGTTGGTTTCGATCTCGAAGTCGTCCGGCTGGTCCACCGCATCGTGGCGGCGGACGCGCATCAATGACCTTACCTGGTCCTTGGCCCGCTCCATGGCGGCGGCGTCGCCGTTGGCGCGGGCGTAGATGTTGACCGAATCGTTGCTGCCGTAGGTCTGCTGGTAGGTGCTAAAAGGAACGGCCACCCAGTTGTCCTGGGACTGGCCCATCATCTTGCCTTGGCGGTCGCCTACTCCCACCACCGTGTAGGGGATGCCGCCCACGCGGATTTCCTTGCCGACAGGGTCACCGTCGCCCAGTAGATTGTCCACAATGTCATAGCCCACAATCACGTTGTGGGTAGCCTTGTCGTCGTCCGCCTGGGTAAAGCCGCGGCCCAGGGCGATGTCCAGATTGTCCAGCGAAACCATCGTCCAGGTGATGCCGCGAATGCCGGTATCGGTGCTGGAGTGTCCGCCGTAAACCACGCTGCCGGTGCGGCTGCCCCGCACGCCCACTTCGCCGCACTCTGTGCAGGCATCGCGGATGGCCTCGTAATCTTCCGTGCGCAGGACCTTGCGCTTTTTAAACTTGAAATACTCCTCGGCGGAAAAAATCACGCCCGGCATTTGGCGCACTGCAAACACGTCGGCTCCATGGCTGACCAGCTTGGTGCTCACGTAGGTGTTGGCGCCGTTGACCAGCGTAATCACCATGATGACCGAGGCCACGCCCATGACCACGCCGATGAGCGTGAGCAATGTGCGCATCTTGTTGCCCCACAGAGACTGCAGTGCGAGTTTAAAAGCCTCACTGAATACCATGATCCTGCTTTCCTTGCGAGTAGCGCCGCCGATTGGCCTAGCTCCCAAGTGTACGCAATCTTCGGCGGCGTGGGACACGCCTGGAGCCGCCCTGAAGCTACCTCAACAAAAATGAACCCGTACGCGCCAAATTCCCCCGCAACGGGTCTCCGCGCTGAGGAAAAAAGCCGGGGCCCCCGACGATAGATTCTGAACGCCGGGGTAAGGCCAAATGGCCGCCCCGCCGGTGCGGAAGGTCACATGAGATATGAACGTGCTCCGGTATTTCTTTGGACGTAAAACCACCCATCCAAGTCTCACCATCGCGCTTCGCCTTGCCTTGCCACGGAACTCAAGCCCTTCAGGGAACGGCACAGACCTGCTCCCTCGTCCTTCAATACGCAGAACAGCCCGCGCCGGTTCCGGCCTTTTACCGTCCCGAGCTACCAAATCCCTTTTCCGCGCGGGCGGACTCTTCCAGGTTTTCCACTTCTTCCACAGCTCCGGTCAACACCGGTACGGGAATCATTTGGGCAATCTTTTCGCCGGCCTTCAGTTCGAGAGCGGCGGCGCCCAGGTTGGTGATCAGCACTAGGATTTCGCCCCGGTAGCCGGCATCGATGACGCCGCCAGTGGTGGCAAGGCCCTTGGCAGCCATCGACGAGCGGTCCCTGACCAGCAGGCCCAGGGGCGCGCCCGTGGCCGGATCGCGCGCCTCGACGGCGATGCCGGTACGCATCTTGACTGTGGTTCGGGGTTCAAGCAGAGCGCTTTCCAGCGCAAACAGGTCATAGCCCAGGTCTTCGCCGGGATGAGCCACCACCGGCAGACGGGCATTGTCGTGCAAAAGCTTCACTCGCAGCATGTGTCGATGGTACCGGAAGCCGCGGGGGTCGCGAGGCAGCGAAGTCAGACTAAAACGGGCCAGCCCCAGCCGGAAACGCTCCCGGCCGGGGCTGTCGTAGTGCTTCGAAGCATTCGGCAAAAGGACCTGTAAGCCGAATTCTGTCGTGTGCGGTCATTCCTCTAGACGCCGCGTTGCCGCGGACGTTCATCAGCGACCTACCCGGAGGTTTCGGCAATTGCTCGAGCCGCCTGGGCGCACCGAGCCGGTGCGCAGCGCTTGCCTGGCTCTATGGCTTGCGCTTCCCTCCCTATTTGGTCTTGCTCCGTGTGGGGTTTACCTTGACCCCGGCCCTTACGGGCGCGAGCGGTGCGCTCTTACCGCACCATTTCACCCTTACCCCGGCACTGACGCAGCAAGCTGCTTCAGGGTCGCCCTCTGACCGATTCCGAAGAAACGGGGGGAGGGGTAGTCGAGGCGGTATCTTTTCTGTGGCACTGGCCGTCCATGAGCCTTGACGCTCACGTCCCGGACGTTATCCGGCACACTGCCCTGCGGAGTTCGGACTTTCCTCCCCCGGCGAACTTCGCTTGCGCGAACCCGTCGGCAGCGACCGCCCGGTCCTCCTGCCAGTGCCTAGTCTATCGCGAATGCGGTTTCAATGCGCAGGGTACAGCCCGTTGGGTAATCGGCCTTCCAGCCATTACGAAGCTTGCAAGGCATCGAGACCGGATGCGGCGCTGTCGAGCCGCCGCGATTTGATGTCGCGCATGGGCGGCTGGCCGAAGAGGCGGCTGTACTCGCGGTTGAACTGGCTGGCGCTCTCATAGCCGACCTCGAAGGCTGCGCTGGCGGCGTCCAGGCCCTCGGTCATCATGCGCACGCGGGCCACGTGCAGGCGCAGGCGCTTCTGGTATTGCAGCGGGCTCATCGCGGTGAGCGAGCGGAATTGATGGTGGAAGGTGGAAACGCCCATCTGCGCCACGGAGGCCAAATCTTCCACGCGCAGCGGCTTGGAGTAGTTCGTCTTGAGCCAGGCAACGGCCTTGGCGGTGCGGTTGCTCTGCTCGCCCAGGGTGGCAATGGCGCGCAGGTGCTTACCCAGCGGTGAGCGCAGCAGACGGTAGAGGATTTCGCGCTGCAAGAGGCTGCCGAGGAAGGGTATATCCCCTGGTTTATCAAGAAGATCGAGCAGCCGTGAGCAGGCGCTAAGCAGCTCCACCGGGGATTTGCCGACCACCATGCCGCGTGTGGCGGAGGCGACGCCGGAAACCAGAAACTCATCCTGGCTGAGGATTTCGCGCACCACGGGCATTTCCAGCTTGAGGGTCAAGCCCAGGTTGGGCTCCTCTTTCGTTGCTCGCGTAATCTGGCTGACCACCGGCAAATCGATGGATGAAAGCAGCATGGTGGAGCCGTCGCAAACCAGGATGGTTCCGCCAACGTTGATGTGCTTTTCTCCCTGCACAAAGACAATCAGCTCGGGTTCGTAATGAGCTGAAGTGCATTCCGACGGCGCGCTTCTGCGGTAGAGGCTCAGGCCGGGCACGGCGGTTGGCTCTTTGGCATCCAAGTGGATATGGGCCGAGATTTTGCGCACCAGTTCGGTCCGCAGCTCGTCCAGTTGCGCCCGTGAGTCGATGCTCTCAACCTTCTGATTCGCCCTCTGCATCTGGTATCGCTCCTTCCAACTCAGCGTATCGCTGAACGGGCCGCGGCTAAACAAAAAAATGGTGGCTCGACAGAAATAGGCAATCAACAGGAAGAATCGGGATACCGCTCCGGGAACGCCCGGGCCTATTCTCTGGACTGAGAGAAGGCGCAAATCAACACCACTTGCACCGCATCTCAATGGTTGGCCAAAAAGGCCAGGAGGTAATTCCCTTGTACAACGCAAAAGCCTATTCTGTTTCCAGTGCGACATCGCCGTTTGCTTCTGCCACGATTGCACGGCGCACCCCAAACGAAACCGATGTACAGATCGAGATCCTCTTCTGCGGCATCTGCCACTCCGATCTTCACCAGGCGCGCAATGAGTGGAGCGGCCTCATGCCGACTGTCTATCCCTGCGTTCCCGGCCACGAGATCGTAGGCCGCGTCACAAAGGTTGGCTCCGCCGTTTCCAAGTTCAAGCCCGGCGACCTCGCCGCGGTTGGCTGCTTAGTCGACACCGACGGCACCTGCCCGGAGTGCAAGGCAGGTTTTGAGCAGTTCTGCCCCCACATGACCCTCACCTACAACTCCCCCGACAAGCACACGGGCGGCGTCACTTACGGCGGATACTCCGACAGCATTGTCGTCAATGAGCACTTCGTGCTCAGCGTTCCGTCAAACCTCGATCTTGCCGGGACCGCACCTCTTCTATGCGCCGGGATTACCACCTACTCGCCGATGCGTCACTGGGGCGTGACTAAGGGCAAGAAGGTCGGCATCGTGGGCCTCGGCGGACTGGGCCACATGGGCGTGAAATTCGCTCACGCTTTCGGGGCGCACACAGTTGTCTTCACCACTTCACCCAGCAAGAAGGAAGACGCGCTTCGCCTGGGAGCGGACGAGGTTGTTCTCTCTCGCAATGCCGATGAGATGCAGAAACACGCCGGCAGCTTCGACTTCATCCTCGATGCCGTCGCCGCCGAACACGACATCAACGCCTACATCAACCTGCTGCGCCGCGATGGCAACATCACGCTGGTCGGCGCACCAGAGCGGCCTCTTCCCGTATCCGCCTTCGGCCTGATCATGGGGAGACGCAGCCTCTCCGGTTCGCCCATCGGGAGCATTGCGGAAACCCAGGAGATGCTGGACTTCTGCGGCGAGCACAACATCACCTCGGACGTCGAGGTCATCCCCATTCAGAAGATCAACGAAGCCTACGAGCGGCTGGTCAGGTCCGATGTAAAGTACCGCTTCTCCATCGATATGGCTTCCCTCAAATCGGAGTAACACTCGAACACAGGCTCACAAATCCGTTCGGTCCAAATCAATTCTGAACAAGCAGCAGCAAGGAGACACAATGCAAAAACGCAAACTTGGAAAAAGCAATCTGGAAGTTTCGGCCATCGGACTCGGCTGCATGGGCATGAGCTTTTCCTACGGCCCTCCCAAAGACAAGCAGGAGATGATTGCGCTGCTTCGCGCGGCTGTGGAACGCGGCGTCACCTTCTTTGACACGGCCGAGGTTTACGGCCCGTTCACCAATGAAGAACTGGTGGGTGAAGCCCTTGCTCCTTTCCGCGACCAAGTGGTGATTGCCACCAAGTTCGGCTTCAATCTGAATCCCGATGAAGGTGCCGGCTGGCCTGGCGGACGAGGCCTGAACAGCCGCCCGGAACACATCAAGCAGGTTGCGGAAGCCTCGCTGAAGCGGCTGAAAGTGGATGCGATCGATCTGTTCTATCAGCATCGGGTTGACCCAGATGTGCCCATTGAGGACGTAGCTGGAACGGTGAAGGAGTTGATTCAGGAGGGCAAGGTCAAGCACTTCGGCTTGTCGGAAGCTGCGCCCAATACGATTCGCCGCGCCAACGCCGTGCAGCCGGTGACGGCGCTGCAAAGCGAGTACTCGCTGTGGACGAGAGACCCGGAAGGGGAAGTGATTTCGACGCTGGAAGAATTAGGCATCGGCTTCGTTTGCTACAGCCCGCTGGGGAGGGGATTTTTGACCGGAAAGATGGACCAGAGCACCACCTTCGACAAGACCGACTTCCGCAGCACACTGCCGCGCTTTACGCCGGAAGCCCTGAAAGCCAATCAGGCGCTGGTCGATCTTCTGGGGAAAATTGCCACAGAGAAGAAGGCGACAACGGCGCAGGTTGCGCTGGCATGGCTGCTGGCCCAGAAACCGTGGATTGTTCCCATTCCAGGCACGACGAAGTTACATCGGCTGGAAGAAAACCTGGGAGCAACCAACCTCGAACTAACGGCAAGCGATCTCAAAGACATTGAAACTGCCGCGGCCCAGATCAAGGTGGAAGGCGCGCGGTATCCGGAGGCTATTGAGAAGATGACTGGTCGTTGAGCGGTACTTCAAGTCACTCGGCATGGATCCGCATCGTGCCGAGTGGCTCTGTTGTATAGCAATAGGACACAGTCGGAGCGGCCCTTACGTTCTACAATTCGTCTCTTACATGGAAAGGGGACAAAAATGGAGGGAAGATCTTGCGTCGCGCATTTCTGAAGAAGAGCGCGATTGCTCTGGGTGGCGTTGCCGTATGCGACTTGAATGGCATTGCTAGCGCCACACCTGCTGTCAGTCGATCGCAGGTGTTTTTTACACGGGATATCAGTGTCAACGGGCTACTGAAAATCTATTCCAAAATCAACCATGGAATGACCGGCAAGGTGGGCATCAAGCTGCATACCGGCGAGCCGCACGGGCCGAACCTGTTGCCCATCGAACTAATTCAAGGCTTGCAGCCGCATATTGCGAACAGCAACATTGTGGAATGCAACGTGCTTTATCCAAGCCCACGGCAAGTGACTGCAACGCACCGGGAAACGATCAAGACCAACGGTTTTACTTTTTGTCCGGTGGACATTATGGATGCCGACGGCGATACGATGCTGCCCATTCCGGGCCTGCGCGAGTATCTTGCCGCACCCACGTCCGCCACGCATCCACATACGCCCGGAGACCATCTTACCGAGATTGCCGTCGGCAAGAATCTGCTGAACTACAATTCCCTCTTTGTCTACACGCACTTCAAGGGACACACGATGGGCGGCTTTGGCGGCTCGCTCAAGAACATCGCCATCGGCTGCTCATCCGGCAAAGTCGGCAAGCTACAGATTCACGGTGCGAGTTGGCCGAAAGGGCCGCTGTTTCTGGAGCGCATGGTCGAAGCAGGAAAGGGAATCAGCGCGCATTTTGGCACGCACATCACCTATCTCAATGTTCTGAAAAACATCTCAGTGGACTGCGATTGCGATGCGCATGGCGTGAAACCGACCTGTAACGATATTGGCATCCTCGGCTCGCGAGATATTCTGGCCATCGACAAGGCCTCGATTGATCTGCTCTACGCACAGCCTGAAGCGCAGCGGCACGACATGGTGGAACGCATCGAAACACGCAGCGGACTGCACCAGCTTGAATACATGAAGGCTTTGCAGATGGGCAACGACCAGTACGAACTGATTCAAGTCTGAGAGACGCAGACAACGGGCGCCGGAGGAAAACCACGGCGCCTGTTGCCAAACATTTCGCCGTACTGAATAAGTGGATAACTTGCATTGATTTTCATTAGCTTTGTTGGAGAAAGCAAGATGAGCAAGAAAGTTCTGATTCTTTCCTCGAGCCCAAGAAAGCATGGCAACTCGAACGCCTTGTGCGACCGCTTTATGGAAGGCGCAGTGGACGCCAAGAATGAGGTTGAAAAGGTCGTCCTCGCCGAGAAGACGATCAACTACTGCACGGGTTGTTATAAGTGCAAGGGAGACGGCAAATGCGCACAGAAGGATGACATGGCGCAGATCCTGGACAGCATGGGGTCGGCCGATGTGATCGTGATGGCGACGCCGGTCTACTTCTACTCCATGTGCGCCCAGATGAAAACGGTGATTGACCGGTGCGTTGCACGGTACACGAAGATCACTAACAAGGACTTCTATTTCATTGTGGCCGCGGCGGACTCAAGCAAGCCGGCCATGGAGCCGACCATTGTGGGCTTCCGCGCATTTCTGTCGTGCTTGCCGGGAGCAAAAGAAAAGGGCATCGTATATGGCACCGGCGCATGGCAGATCGGCGACATTCTGGAAAGCCGCGCCATGAAACAGGCCTACGACATGGGCAAGGCACTGTAGGCTCCAGTTCAAAAAATCAGGAGTGAAATAGAGATGGAAATCAAGCGGATAGGTTCCGTGCCCTCGGGCAAAGGGCCGGCGGATTACTTTACGGGCACGGTGCGGGTGGATATGTTATTCGACGCGCAGGACCCAGCACGCGTCACGGGCGCACACGTTACCTTCGAGCCTGGAGCGCGCACCGCGTGGCATACGCATCCGCTGGGTCAGACGCTGGTCGTCACTTCCGGTTGCGGCCGCGTGCAGCGCTGGGGCGGGCTGATCGAGGAGATCTACCCTGGCGATGTGGTCTGGTTTGCGCCGGGAGAGAAGCACTGGCACGGAGCAGCGCCCACGACAGCGATGACTCACATCGCCATTCAGGAGAAGCTCAACGGCAGCGCCGTCGAGTGGCTGGAACACGTCAGCGACGAGCAGTATCAGCCATAGTTAGCCCGTCTCGTAAACTCACATCCGGCAGCAGCTTCTTTGTGCGATGATTTTCCTTCCAACGAAGGAGACTTTGCATGAAGCGGCTGCTGCTTTTTCTTCTCTTCCTGATTCCCCTTGCTCCCCTCAGCGCGCAGACCTACCAGCCCACCTGGGAGTCCATCGACAAGCGGCCCATGCCGGCTTGGTTTACGGACGCCAAGTTCGGCATCTTCATTCACTGGGGCGTGTATTCGGTTCCGGCCTATGCGCCGGTGATTCCGGGCAAGCTGGCCTATGCGGAGTGGTACTGGCACCAGATGACCGAGGGCCGCGACAATCCCAAAGCCAACGCAATTGAGACTGGCACCTGGGCCTATCACCAGAAGCAGTTCGGAGCCGACTACCCCTATCAGAACTTTGCGCCTGCGTTCAAGGCGGAGCTGTTCGATCCCAACCAATGGGCCGACGTGTTTGCGCGGTCCGGCGCAAAATATGTGGTGCTGACGTCGAAGCACCACGAGGGCTTTGCGCTGTGGCCCAGCAAGGAGGCCTCCGCCACCTGGGGACGGCCGTGGAACGCGGTGGAGATTGGTCCCAAGCGTGACCTGCTGGGCGACCTGAGCGATGCGGTGCGGCAGAAGGGTCTGCGCATGGGCTACTACTATTCGCTCTATGAGTGGCAGAACCCGCTGTGGCTCACCGACAAGCCGCGCTACGTGCAGGAGCACATGTTTCCGCAATTCAAGAATCTGGTCACGCGCTACAAGCCGTCGATTATTTTCACGGACGGTGAGTGGGAGCAGCCCTCCAGCGTGTGGCGCAGTCCAGAGCTGCTGGCGTGGCTGTTCAACGATTCTCCAGTGAAGGACGAAGTGGTGGTGAACGACCGCTGGGGTAGCGAGACACGCCACAGGCATGGCGGCTACTGGACCACCGAGTACACGCCCGGCATGAGCGGCATGGACCACGCCTGGGAAGAGAGCCGGGGCATGGGCTTCAGCTACGGTTACAACCGCGCCGAGCGGCTCCAGGACTACCACACCGGGCGCGAACTGGTCATCATGCTCGTGGATATTGTGAGCAGGGGCGGCAACCTGCTGCTCGACATTGGCCCCGCCGCAGACGGCACCATTCCGGTGATCATGCAGGAGCGGCTGGCCGAAATCGGCGACTGGCTCAAGGTGAATGGCGAGGCGATCTACGGGACGCGGCCCGCGAAAAGCTCGCGGCAGTGGAGCGCGGGCCAGGTTCCGCAGGTGAACTATAACGCCGAGTTTGAGACGGCCTACGACGTATCCAAACTGGCGGCCAAACCGGATCCGGGCAAGGCGGGTATTCAGGCGTTCTTCACCACCAAAGGCAGTGATCTTTACGCGATTTTGCCGCGCTGGCCGGGGCGCAGTTTTCTGCTGAAGGACGTGACCGGGGTGAGATCTGTCAGGTTATTAGGGGCGGAGGGAACGCTGCGGTTCAAGGCTGTGGCGGGCGGCGTAGAAATCGATCTTCCCGACCTGCCCGAGGAGCTGCTGCACCAGCCGGCTTGGGTTCTGAAGGTGAGCCGGTAAAGATGCCGCGACCTCGCAATGATTGAACAGAATACTGAGTCTCTCGTTTTGGCCGGATTTGTCTCATGGGGAGCTATTCGCTTCAGCTTTACTCGCACTCCAAAAGACAAAAGAAAGAGCCGCTGGATTCCGCGGCTCTTTCCGTTCTGTACCAATTACACGGTGAACGCTTCAGTTATTCGCTTACCGTGAGCAGGGTATGCAGGCTGGCGGTTGAATCTTCTCCGGCCCACACGTCGAAAGCTCCCGGCTCCACACCCCAAGCTTTGGTTTCCGGGCTCCAGAACTCTAACTCATCCTTGCCCAGCGGGAACTTGAGCGACTGGGTTTCTCCCGGCTTCAATGTAACTCTTTGGAACCCCTTGAGCTGGCGCACGGGACGCGAGGCCGATCCGGCTTGCTGGTGAATGTAGATCTGCGCCACAGCATCGCCGGAGACCGCGCCGGTATTGGTTACGTCCACCGAGACTTCCGTGGTTTGGCTGGCCTTCAAGGTTTCCTTGCTCAGACGCAGATTGGAGAACTTGAAGGTGGAGTAACTGAGGCCGTAGCCAAAGGGGTAGAGAGGCTTGCTGGACATGTCCCAGTAGCGCGAGGTGAAGGTGGGGCGCTCTTCCGGCTCGTGGGTCAGGTTGTGGTTGTAGTAGAGCGGCTCTTGGCCGGCCGCGCGGGGCCAACTGACGGGGAGCTTGCCGCCGGGGTTGACGTCGCCGAAGAGAATGTCGGCCACGGCGTTGCCGCCCTCGGTGCCGGGATACCAAGCCTCAAGGATGGCGGGGACGTGGGCAGCGGCCCAGCGAATGTCGAGCGGGCGTCCGTTTTCAAGCACCAGGACGACGGGCTTGCCTGTGGCGGCTACGGCCTCAAGCATCTGCTGCTGAATGCCGGGCAGGTCGAGCGAGGCGCGGGAGGCGGCTTCACTGCTCATGCTGGCCAGCTCGCCCAGCACGGCGATGACTATGTCGG
>Ga0255354_1000660_pt1 | contig 21443 bp, 15 predicted proteins | sample HBST50metaG_FD_189942 | JGI IMG/M metagenome (GOLD analysis project Ga0255354, IMG submission 189942) | Peat soil microbial communities from Stordalen Mire, Sweden - H.B.S.T50 | ecosystem: Environmental > Terrestrial > Soil > Wetlands > Peat | place: Sweden: Norrbotten County, Stordalen Mire...
CGATCCACGCTTCCTCCCCACAATCGGTCGCCCTCATGCAGTTGCGCTTCACTTCACTCACTGTGACCAGCTTGTGACGGGACTTGCACCCGTAAGAGTGCGCCCATGCTGGGCGCACAAAAAAGGCCCGCAACCATTCCGGTTGCGGGCCTTTCTGTGGTCTTGCTGCGAAGCGGCGGCCAGGTTACATGGCCGGAGTTTGGTCAGTCTTGGCCTTGGCATTCATGCGAATGCGGTTGTGCTTCTTGTAGTCGTTCATGGTGCTGCTCAGGAAGACGTTGAAGGCTTCGGATCGGCGCTGTTCCAGCATCTGGTCCTTGGTCTGGTCGAAGTTCTTGGCAATCTCGTCGGGGCTGGGCTGCTGCTTGTCGATGAGCTTGGCGACTACGCCGGTGCGCTGCGCGTTGATGGGGCCGCTGATGCCGCCGGGCGCCAGATCAAGCAGTTGCGGAGCCACCTGCCCGACCTGGCCCAGATCGGGAACCTGGCCGGAAGGGCCCACCAGGTCGCTGGTCTTGAGCGTTGCGCCCACGGCCTTGGCGGCCTTGGCGAGGTCGTTCATGCTCTTCGCCTTGTCGGCCAGATCCTTGGTCTTCTGGCTGAGCAGGACGGGGAGCTTCTCGTTGCGGTAGTCTTCGGCGACCGTGTTCTTGAACTCGGCAAAGTTGGGCGCGTGGGCCGCGGCAATGCCGGTGACCTGGAAGATGGCGTAGCCCTCGCCGGTGGACGCGGACTGCGGCGGATCGCTCTGCTTGGACTGGAAGGCCTTGCCGACGATCTGAGTGGAGTCGGGCAGAGCGGCGATGACACCCTGCGCGCCGACCAGCGGGGTGGTGGCCAGCTCCAGGTGATGAGCCGCAGCGGTCTTGTCCAGGCCGTTCTTGATGGCCTCGGAGGTCAGTGTCCGTGCGTAGTTCTCTTCAGACTGCGCCGCCTTCTGGCGAACCAGCGTGGCCTGGATGGTGGGCAGAACCTCGTTGAGCGACTGGGTGTGCGCGGTCTGCCGCTCTTCCACTTGCACGATGTGATAGCCGAACTGCGTCTTCACGATCTTGCTGTCACCGATCTTCTGGCTGAAGAGGGCGCTGTCGAACTCCGGCACCATGCGGCCGCGCTGGGCAAAGCCGAGTTCGCCGCCCATGTCCTTGCTGCCGGGATCGTCGGAGTTCTTCTTGGCCAGGTCGGCAAAGTTGGCGCCGCCCTGAATCTGCTTGAGCAGCCCTTCGGCCTTGGCCTTGGCAGCGGCATCGGTCTTGGCGTCGGCGCCCGCGGCCACCTTGATGAGGATGTGGCGCGCCTTTGCCTGTTCGGGAACCTGGTACTCGGACTGGTGCGCGGTAAAGTACTGCTGAATCTCCTGCTGGCTGGGATGGGGCATGCCGCCGGGCAGGTCACTGGGGGTAAACGCAAAGTAGGTGATCTTGCGCTGCTCGCCCACGGCCGTGGCGTAACGCGCGCCATTCGCCTTGAAGAAGGACTCGAGCTCCGCGTCCGAGGGATTGATGGACTTGCGCAGGTCGTCGGAGGAGATCACCGCGTAGTCGAACTTGATCTTGATATTTGACTTGCGATAGGCATCGCGCACTTCCTGGTCGCCCACCGTAACCCCGGCGGTGACCAGAGCCTGGAGGCGGCGGACGATGATGTCCTGCTTCACTTCCTGCTCGAACTCCGCAACCGAGAGATTGAACTGGTTGGCGACGAAGGCGGCATAGCGGTCGGAGCCGATGTACTGGCCGTTGGGGAAGAGGAACTCGCCAAACTGGCCCTGGTGGAGGAACTTGATCACATCGTCGTTGCCGGCATGGATGCCCAGCTTATCAGCCTCGGCGAGCAGAACCTGCTCACGGACCAACTGCGCCCCGGCCTGCTGCTCGAAGTAGGAGACGATGAAGGGCGAATCCGGCAGGCGCTGGCGCTGCAACTGCTGGCGGGCCACCTGGCTCACCTTCTCCTGGCTCACAGACTGGCCCGAAGAGAGGAAGCGGCTGTACCAATGGGGGTAGATGGTGGCGTAGGTGTCAGCGGTACCGGAACCCATTCCGGTCAGCCCGGGAATCAGGTAGACCACCATGGACACCGAGGCGGCGGCGATGATGACGACGAAAAGTGCCTTGACGAAACGGTTGTCTTTGCTTTGCAGGAAACGGATCATGGGTGGACTTGAACCTTCAACTCTCTAAGCGCGGGCATGATCGATTTCCCCTTGGTCCAGCACGGGTGCGGCTGGCCTCCGGCATCTTCCATGGAGCGCAATTCTCGCTCGACGCGATTCTTTGCCATTATAGACGAGCGGGAACCGACTTTGGACGGACAGCGTCTTCCAGCACAAATAGTTGCCGCTCAAAAAAAGGAAGCGGGCATTCCGTTTTCCGGGATGCCCGCCGCTTTCAGGATAGATGGTTCCGCATTTACCTCCAGGAGTAGAACCCGCCCACCATATAGTACGGACGGTAGTAGACGGGCGGATAACCGTAGGGATAGCCGGCATAATACGGACGGGCATTGGGATAGCCGCGCCGGTAAAGGGACGGACCGCCGGGATAAAGGCCCTGCGCGAGCCGCGCCGCCTCCTGCTGGTTGACCGGGTTCACCGTGACTGGAGCCGCCAGATGGAAGTCAACCCGCGCCTCGGCGGGAATCCAGACTCCCGGCCCGGACGAAGCCGCCGAAGCCGCCGTGCCGGCAACCGCGCCCGCACCGGCGCCGATCGCAGCGCCTTCACCACGGCCCGCGATGCCGCCGATAATGGCGCCCAGAACCGCGCCGCCGAAGGCATTGCCCGCGGTCTGGCCGGCCTTGTTCGGCCCCTTGACCTTGAACTGATCGGCGCTCAGGGCGTAGCTCTGCCCGCCCAGGTCAAGCGAAGTGACCGTGAGTGCCAGTTCTGGGCTTCCAGAGAGCTCGCCCGCCTTCTTCGTCTCGGTGACAACACCATGCACCGTGGCGCCGCGTGGAATGGCCAGCACACCGCCAAAGGCCACATCCTGAATGACGGTGAACTGAACCGGCATACCGTTCTTGGCATTCTTGCTGGCCACCGGCTCATTGGTCCGCAACTGCAATAGCGTCCCCTGGGGAATGGTTACCGGCCCTTTGGGAGCTTCATAGGCCACTGGGGGCGGAGGGGGAGCCGGCGCGTACTGCGGCCGTCCCCACTGTCCCGGAGCAGCAGGCGCCTGGGGAGCGGGCTGATACTGAGGCTGGTCCTGCGACTGGTTCTGCGACTGGTCGGGAACCGCCATCGGTCCGTCATTTGGCGCCGGAGCCGGCTGCGCCGCCTCGTCCGGCTGGCTGTCCGTCATGGGCTGAGCGGCGTAATCGCCGGCCGCGGCCGCATCCTGCGGATTGCCAACCTTCAAGTTGTTGTTGACCTTGGTCACGCCGGGAACGCGAGCGGCAATGGACTCGGCCAGTTCGCTGGAGGCTTCGCTCGCGACAGTTCCGGAGAGCGTGATTTCACTTTGTATGGTCGCTGCGGTGATCAGATCGTTCTTGAGCGCCTTGGAGGCATCCAGGGCGTGGACCACGTCCATCTCGATCTGACCGTCCGGTCTGGCTCCGGTTGCCCCGGCAGCGGAAGGAGCTGTGTCCTGCGCCAGGGCAAATGCACTGCTGAACACAACCACCGCCGCCCAGGCCAAAGCCTGAGGAAAAACTTTTTTTAACAAGGACCGGTTCATTCTTGGTCATCTCCTGCGCCTGAAGTCATTCTCCCGGCTCTACCCGATTGGACGGGGGAACCGGGAAGCTGTCATCGGTAACAACCCCGCCGGCGGGAAAAAGTTCCGCGGCCCATCCCTTGCGCCAAAAGAAAGGAGCGGATTGTTGCCTGCCGCGGACATCCGCTGAACGACGATGGGACGCAGCCGAAGCCGTGCCCCATCGAAGGTGCAATGGAACGTTCTCTTACGCCAGCGCCTGGTCTAGAGAGGCGGCCAGCAGTTTCAGCCCGGCAGCCACATCGGCTCCCAGGTGAACCCGCAGCGCCCTGCGCCCGCGCGACTCCAGAACCGCCAGGTCTCCGGCAGCTTGCGCGTCGATGACCACGCCGAAGCTCAACTTCTGCCCCGGAATCGCCACATCCACGGCATGGTCCACAGTGATCTGCAGAAACACGCCGGTGTTGGGGCCGCCCTTGTAGTCCTGGCCGGTGGAGTGCAGGAAGCGCGGGCCGAAACCCAGGCAGGTGGCCACGTGCTTCTGGTCGCGCACCTTGTGGCGCAGGGACTGAATCGTCGCTTCGTGCTCGGGGAACATGGGCAGATAGGCCAGCGCCGCAAAATAGTCCCCGGCATGAATCTGGCAGAAGTGCGCCTTCAGCAGCCCCACCAGCGTCTGGCCCGGAGCGGCAGCCTTCAGCGTGGCGGCGTATGCCTCGGTGGCATAGAGCTTAACGCCACCGTCCACCAGCACCGGTTCGCGCGCCGGCAGCTTGCCGGTCTGCTCGTAGGCCGCCGTCAGGGCGCGGGTCTCGATCTTGGCCGACTCCACATCCGGCTGGTTGAAGGGGTTGATGCCCATCACCGAGCCGGCCACGGCAGTCGCCACTTCCCAGGTGAAAAACTGCTCGAAGATCTCGTAGCGGTCCGCAATCTCGATATAAACCACCGGGTGCCCTGCCGCTTCAATGGCCGCCACCTTGGCGTCCTGGCTCGAGTCTGAGGTTCCCTTCAGGCGGATGTACGCGAAGATCCGGTCCTTGCCGTACACGGCGGGCGCGGCAATCGCTTCGCGGTCCACCGGCGTAATGCCCTTGCCCAGCTTGCCGGTCGACTCGGCGATCAGCTGTTCCATCCAGGCGCCCAGGTCGTAAATCTCCGGCGAAGTGAAGATGGTGATCTTGTCGCGTCCGGCATTGGCCGCCAGGCCCATCAGCAGGCCCAGTTGCACGGCGGAATTTTCAGCCGGCACAAGCTTGGCCGCGGCCACGCCCTTGCCCGCCTCGGCCAGCAGCCTGGCGGTGTCCAGACCGGCCACCGTGGCCGCCACCACGCCGAAGTTCGAGAGCGCCGAGAAGCGTCCGCCGATGGTGGGGTCGCCGTAGAGGATGTGCCGGAAGCCATCGGCCTTGGCCACCTGCTCCATCTTCGAGCCCGGGTCGGTAATGGCCAGGAAATGGCTGCCGGCCTTCACCGCGCCCACGGTCTTTTGCATCTCCTGAAAGAAGTACTGCTTCAGGACGTTCGGCTCGAGGGTCGAGCCCGACTTGGAGGCCACCACCACCAGCGTCTCGGCCAGGTTCACCTTGTCGCGGGCGGCTTTCACCTGCGCCGGGTCGGTCGAGTCCACAATGTGCAGCGCCGGGAAGCCCGCCTGCCGGCCAAAGGTCACTGCCAGCACTTCCGGACAGAGGCTGGAGCCGCCCATGCCCAGCAGCAAAACAGATTTGAATCCGGTCTCCTTCACGTCCGCCGCCAGCGCGGTAAAGGCCGCCTGATCCTTCTGTTGCCGCTCGACGATGTCCATCCAGCCGAGCCATTTCTCCTCGCCGTCGCGGGTCCAGAGGCTGGGGTCCTTCTGCCAGAAGCGGGCAACCTTGTTGTTGGTCTGCCAGTCGGCGGCAGCCTGGTCAAGCGCGCCGCGAAGTTCTTGGGGTACTGCGAATCGGAAGCTCATGTCGTCTTCAATTTTCGCTCAACGACCCTGGATTCTGAAACAAACGAGTTAAAAACAAACGCCGGAATGGCGCGTTCAGGCCATTCCGGCGGATCTCAAAAAGAAAAAAGCAGGCAGCGGCTTAAACGAAATCGCCCTGGCTCGAAGCCTTCTGCCAGTCGGCCAGAGAAGCATCCAGGTTGAATTCGTAGGAGAATCCATATTCGGCGAGCCGTTTGGGGACGATGTTGTTGGAGCGAACCAGCTTCATCACGCGCGCCCGGTTGATGGAAGTCTTCAAGCCCAGCTTGGCCAAGACCTCAAAGATCCATCCTCCAAAGAGCATGGCGGCCAGCGGGACGATCAGCTTCGGCCGCGGATAGCCGGCCACCCGCGAGAAGCTCTCACAGATTTGCGCCGTCGAATAACGATCTGCATGGCAGAAGTTATACGTAATGACTCTCTCCGGGTGGTCGAGCATGAATCGCATGGAACGAACTATGTCCTTCACATAGCCGCAGGCCTTGATCGTGTCGGTACGTCCGGGAAAGATGAAAAGCCGCTTGCGAAGAAGATGGGCGAGCCGGGTGAAATTTCCATGCTCGGTGTAGCCATAGATCACGGCCGGCCGTACCACCACCACCCGCCGCTCCTCGGGCCGCTCGGCCTGCCACAGCCGATGGATCTTTTCGGCGCATAACTTCGAGCAGCCGTAGGCGCTCTCGGGAGTCAGCGGCGAATCTTCGTCCTTGATCTCCTCGGTGGAACCGTAAACCGAGATGGAACTGGTGAAGAGAATACGGCCCACGCCCAACCGGCGCGCAAAATCGCAGATGTGGGTCGCGCCCAGAACGTTGGTCCAATAGTATTCCCGGTCTTCGTAGCCCGGCGTGGTGTGAATGGCCGCCAGGTTGTAGATTTCCGTTACCCCTGGGCAGAGATCGGCGGGAATCGGCTTGCGCACATCGACTTCGGCATATTCGACGCCCGGCACGGTAAAGCGGGGCGCTTGAATATCTCCAGAAACCAGCTTGTCGTATTCGCCTGTTGCAGCCAGATACATCAAAAGATGACTGCCGATAAATCCTGCTCCACCAAATATAATTGCGGCCTTCGCCATATCGATGAATGCTCCCCTTTGTTTGTGGAACGTGTAACGCAGCGGATGGCGCATCGATGCGCGAGTTTTCCCGCCGGGAAGCTCGTGCAATCCATCCTGTCTGGCCTATCGGGTTACTCCAGCCAGACTCTGCTCCAGCGTTTTCCTGGCAGACTCGAAGGCCAGCCGAATGCCGGTCTCCAAATCGATCCGGGGAGCCCATCCCAAGGAGCGCAGCCGGCTGGAATCCATCAGCTTGCGCGGCGTGCCATCGGGCTTGGAGGCGTCGAAGACCAGGCTGCCCTTGAAGTCCAGCACTCTTGCCACCGTCTCCGCCAGTTCCCGGATGGTGACGTCGCTGCCGCAGCCCACGTTCACCAGCGGGGGAAAGTTCTCGCTGAGCAGAGTCCCATAGGTCCGGTCGTCGAGCGTCATCAGGTGTACGCAGGCGTCGGCGAAGTCATCGCTGAAAAGAAACTCGCGCAGCGGCTTGCCCGTGCCCCACACCACCACCTCGCTCCGTCCCGCCGAACGGGCCTCGTAGACCTTGCGGATCAACGCCGGCAGCACATGCGATTTCTCCAGATCGTAATTGTCGCCGGGGCCGTAGAGATTGGTGGGCATCGCTGCCAGATAGCGCGTCCCGTATTGCCGGTTGTAAGACCAGCACATTTCAATCCCGGCAATCTTGGCCAACGCATAAGCGCGGTTGGTAGACTCCAGCGGCCCGGTCAGCAGATACTCCTCGCGGATAGGCTGAGGACAGTCGCGAGGATAGATACAACTGGAGCCGAGAAACAGGAGTCCCCGCACGCCGTTGCGGTACGCTGCGTCGATCACGCTGGTCTGAATCTGCAGATTGTCGCGGATAAAATCCGCTGGGCAGGTTTGATTGGCGTAGATGCCGCCGACCTTGGCCGCGGCCAGGAAAACATACTGCGGGTGCTGGTCGGCAAAGAACGCGTCCACCGCCTCCGGCTTCTTCAGATCGAGTTGGGCGTGGGTGCGAAAGATCAGATTGCCGAAGCCGTGGCGCTCCAGGCTGCGCACCAGCGCGGAGCCAGCCAGGCCACGGTGCCCGGCCACATAAATGCGGCTATCGTCCTCCATGAATCCCCCTGAAAAAGAAGAAAATCCGGCTACCGAAACGCAACGGACACGCACTCAATGCTCGTGGAAACCCACGGCTGTTTCATAGCCACTTTGCTGCACCAGAAGATCGCGATTGGCCAGTTTCAGGTCCTCGGTCACCATCTCGGTGACCAGTTCCCTGAAGGAGGTCCGCGACTTCCATCCCAGTTCGCGCCGCGCCTTTTCGGGATTGCCGAGCAGCGTCTCCACCTCGGAGGGGCGGAAATACCGGGGATCGACGCGCACCACGATCTGGCCGCGGTCGTTGACGGCATGTTCGTCCACACCGGTTCCCTGCCATTGCAGGGGCATGTCCAACTGCGCGGCGGCAATGTTCACAAACTCCCGCACGGTGTGCTGCTCGCCGGTGGCGATCACGTAGTCGCTGGCCGTCTCCTGTTGCAGCATCAGCCACTGCATCTCCACGTAATCCCGCGCATGGCCCCAGTCGCGCAGCGAGTCCATGTTGCCCAGATAGAGGCAGTCCTGCAGGCCCACCTTGATGTGCGTCAGCGCGCGCGTAATCTTGCGGGTCACAAACGTCTCGCCGCGGATGGGCGACTCATGATTGAAGAGAATGCCGTTGCAGGCGTACATCCCGTACGATTCGCGATAGTTTACGGTGATCCAGTAACCGTAGACCTTGGCGACGCCGTAGGGCGAGCGCGGATAGAAAGGCGTAGTCTCCGACTGCGGTGTCTCCCGCACCAGGCCGAACATCTCCGAGGTCGAAGCCTGATAGAAGCGGGTCTTGCCGGTCAGGCCCAGCAGCCGGATCGCCTCCAGAATTCTCAGCGTGCCCAGCGCATCGGCATTGGCCGTGTACTCCGGCTCCTCGAACGAGACCATCACATGACTCTGCGCGGCCAGATTGTAAATTTCATCGGGCTGAATCTTGGCGATGGTATTGACCAGGCTCGAGGTATCAGTCATGTCGCCGTAGTGCAAAAAGAAGAGCGGATGCTCCGCATGCGGGTCCTGATACAGGTGGTCGATGCGTTGGGTGTTGAACAGGGAAGAGCGGCGCTTGATGCCGTGAACTTCATAGCCTTTTTTAAGGAGAAACTCCGCCAAATAGGCGCCATCCTGACCGGTAACTCCAGTGATCAAAGCCTTCCGCATGATGAAGAATCTTCTCCTTTGTTGCTTGTGCCGTAACCGGCAGCAGACTTGATGGGTGCGTCGGGTATGGCAAGAGCCGCCCTTGCACAAGACCGACCCCGTTCCAGCCGACTTACCTTGCGCTTGTGGTTCTATAGGTAAACTTGCCCGGGGAAAACCAGAGCTGCCGGGAATGCACTCTCAGACTCAAGTATAGCCGACAGCAATGTACAGTCGACTGAAAAGATACCAGTCCGCCGCCCGAGCTAGGGCAGTTCTGCTATTTGCGCGGTGTTTTCAGGGCCGTGCAGTGTGGCTTGTTTCTTGAGGAAATAGCCACTTGAGTGTGCGCTTTCGGTCTATACCAATTCCGAGGATACTATCGTTATCGGCCAACGCCTGACGCTCGATCGGCATCGGGATTCTCAATCGGCGCGCTGAGCGAATTCGACGCCTGGGTACTGGCAATCACGTCGAGAAAGCGATCCGCAATGCGCACAATGTCGAACGATCGCTCGGCGTAAGCGCGCGCGTTGGCGGCATACCGCGTGCGCTGCGCGTCGTTCTCCATCAGGCTTCTTGCGGTATTCACAAAGATGCTGGCGTCATCCGAAGAAATGACGTTGCCGGCATCTGCCTGCGCCACCACGGCGGCCGCATGGTTCTGGGGCGGAGAGGCCAGCAGCAGTGAGCGCCCGGCACACAGATAGGAGAGGATCTTGGAGGGTACGGCAAAGGCGCCGGCATCGGAGTCGAGCAGCGCAATGAGCACGTCGGCCGATCCCAGCACCTCGGAGATCCTGCGATAGGGCTGGAAGGGCAGAAGCGTCAGCACATCCTTCCGCACCGCCTGCGCGTTTTCGCGGAGCCAATCGGCGCCCGCGCCGCCGGCAATCACCACCAGGCGCGCATCCTTGCGGCTTTCCAGCGACTGCGCCAGCGCCAGAAGCAGTTCCGGGCGATGCTTCATGCCCAAGGTACCGCTGTACATGAAGCAGAACTTCTCGGCCACTCCGTGTTCGCGCGCCCAGGGGTTGTCTTTGCCTGTGGGCACGACCTCATCCAGCGGCGCCCAGTTTTCGATGACAAAGCAGCGGGAAGGCTCTACGCCCCACCCGGCCGCCAGCTCAGAGAATCCGGGAGCGATGCAGACCACCGCGTCGGCTGCCCTGAGCAGCTTCTTCTCCATGCGCTCGTAATATGCGCCGCCGATCCCTGCGAGAATCCCCAGCTTGCGCTTGAGTACGAAGCGCACCGCCGAACTATAAACATCCTGCAACGAGAAGATGAATTTCGCGTGATGTTCTTTTGTCGTCTGCAGCAGAATCCGCTGCGCATCGAGCGGCATGTTTGCGGAGATTACCGCATCCGGATGAAAGGAGGCGACTTTCGCGGCCACCGCTTTTCCGTAAGCTATGTCCACCGTTCTCCGGGTACGGAGCGAGTGTTTGGAAAATTCCATGGGAACATGAAGGCCCTCGATGGCGAAGTCGACAGGGTCGTCCTTCCCGGCTCGGGTCTCTCCCTTGGGCGTGGACAGGTTATCCGCAAAAAAAACATGAAGGACTGAATGACCGCGACGCGCTAACTCGCGGCTCAATTCGATCTGGAAGGCATGACCGCAGAAATCATTGATCAGGATTCTCATGATGAACTAACTCGCCCTTCACATTCTGTATGAAGAGAATTATATGCGAATTCGACGATGCGAGGTCTCGGCGCAGTGGGAGTTTAGGCTGATTCTGGAACCAGCAGAGCCCCGCAGGCCGCATCGATATCTATCCCGCGAAGGAAGGCAGTGAGAGAGTTTTTGCCGCGATATGTGTTTAGATTATTTCACGATAAAGAGCACGGGAGAACCCTGGAAGAGGCCTGATGAATTGCCTTTGGCGCGGTCGAGAATGGAGAACCGCCTGCGGCGCCGCGACGCGACGCATATCTCGCTCCACTCTTGCTCGGAAGCTGACTTTCGCCATGCCCTCAATGAAGATGGGGACGGCTGAAGTGATAGGATGCGCCGACGGTAAAGCCTTGGGGGTCGAGAGTCTGCCCAAAGAGATGCGGCCAATCCTGGTACTCATAGTCGGCCCGCGCCCACACGTTTCGGTAGGCCCGGTACTCGAACCCGATGCCCGCGCTCAAGACCGTGCGGCTGTCATAGTTGTACGTCGAATTGGGAATGCGAAAATCGATGACGCCAAAGCTCACAATGCCTTTGCCGTAAGGGTGGAAGTTGCGGAAGTGACGCCAAATATAGATCGGGCCGCCTCCCACCGTGGCTTCACGGAAGTTCGACGGCTGCGAAGACGAAGGATCGAGGCTGATGTCACGCGCTTCAGCTTCGATGCCGAGGCCGCGCAGGCGAGCCGGGAGCCAACCGGGAGTGTAGTCGGCCCACACCGTGGCGCCCAACATACGGCCATGCCCCCAATCCACGTCGTAGCTGGACAAGCCGCCGCCAATGGCCAGCGGCAGACTTCCATCCCTGGCCGCGGGAGCGGCCTGAGCCAGAAGAACGTGCGCCGCACAAAACGGGAGAGCCGCGAGGAGCAGGGCGAAGTATATCTTCAACCGCATTCAAGAATCTCCTTCAGTTTTGTTGGATGCGCTCCTCCCCCGAGGGGGTGCCCTTTGGCTTGAGTGTATATCCGCAAGACGCAGAGCAGGATCACAAGGAACGAAAATGCTCGCGCCCCCGACGCGCCACGGAAAATTCGCATTTTCAGGCTGGGGTTGCGGTACAGCAATTCACCGGTCTGGTCTTCAAGGTCGGCAATGAAAGAACGAAGGGGCCTGACGCGGGGCGCAGCCCCATGTCCAGCGTTTTCAATGCCGGGCCATGGCGGGGATGCCTCCGGGCCCGGATGCAGGCCGCGACCGCCCCATTTCAGGAGGCCGTGGTTACCGGCTCTGGCTCGGCCAGCGGGGCGTGATGCGGAACAGATCCAGCCCGCCCAGGTTCTCGACCAGAAAATCGGGTGCTAGGGCCGGTACCGCGACAATCCCGCGAGCCGGCAGCTCAACCGGCTCAAAGCCCTCCCCGGTCAGCCTGCCTGTTCCGGCCGCCGCGAACAGATACGCCAAGCCTGGCGCAGCTTCGCCTTCGTCCTGCAGGCTGACGCGGGTCCAGCTTTCCGCCGGATGCAGGCGCTCCACGCGAAAATACTCGACATCCAGAAGGATCGAGCGATCCTTGAGATCTTTGGCGGGAACCTTGCCCGCACGGCTGGTCAAGCGCATCGCCTCGAGAGATTTCTCCACGTGCAACTGGCGCGGACGGCCGTAGTCGTAGAGGCGGTAGGTCAGATCGCAGTTCTGCTGGGTCTCGAGCAGAATCGATCCCGGCCAGATGGCGTGGACCGTTCCGGCATCCACAAAGACCATGTCGCCGGCGACCACATCGAGCAGGTTCAGGCTCTCTTCGAGGGTGCCGGAGTGAATCCCATCCTCGATCGTCTGGAGCGAGACCCCCGGCTTGATGCCGCAAGCCACCTTGGCTCCCGGATCGGCCGCCAGCGCGTACCAGCACTCCGTCTTGCCGCGCGGCTCGCCGTACTTCTGCGCCATGGCGTCGTCCGGATGCACCTGCACGCTGAGCTTTTCGCGGGCAAAGATCACCTTGAGCAGCAGCGGCGAGCCTGGATCGTGCGCGCCGGGGCCCAGCAGGGCCTTTGGAGACTCACTGAAGAGCTCGCCCAGCTTCCGCCCCGCGTGGGGGCCGGTGGCCACTTCGCACTCGTCGCCGGTGAGCCAGGCTTCTCCGATGGGGTTGCCCTTCGCGACCTGGTCATACCAGGGGCGAAGATCGTTCCAGCCCCACACCCGCTCCACAAACTGCGGCGTCACGCGAAATGGAGCCCATTCGGAGAGCGAAGAGCGCTCGGAAGTTGTCATGATGATTGCCCCTGTTCTTACTGAGAAGCCCCATGAGGAATGGAACCAGTCCAGGCGCCCCACCCGTCACGTTTTTTCGTGACCGGGATGGATCCCCGATGCTCAATTCCCGACAAGGCCTGATCAATATTGAAAAAATCTTTTGCAGCGTCTGGAAGAGGGCCGCAAATGTAGCTGCACGGCGCCGGTCCTCAGGCTGCAATCCCACTTTACCAGATGGCCAAACCCGCCCGTCGCTCTCCGGGTTCCGGGATACAGCAATGGTGGAACCGGTGAAGACGTTTGCTCCCCCCCCCCTTCACCGGATAGCCTAGTAGCTAGTCGAACTGGAGAATTGCCCACTAAGGCTCACGATTCATTCTCCTGGGTCAACCCCGGGCCGCGATTTGCGGCGGCCCGTTCGTTCCGGTCAGGCCACCGCCCCTCAGAGCGCCGCCTGGACGCCTCACCGGCTGGGAATTCTCCGGCCGCCATCCCGCGGGAAGCCGCGAAGGAGTGTACACCTGCGCATGTCAGAGCCAGTTTCCATCTGTGTCATCGGATCCGGTTATGTGGGACTCGTAGCGGCCGTCTGTTTTGCGGAAATGGGACACAAGGTCTTTTGCGTAGACAACGACGAAGCCAAGGTGAAGACGCTGCGCGAGGGCGGCGTGCCGATTTACGAAGAGCATTTGCCCGAGCTTCTGGCCAGGCATGCCGACCGCGGCGTGGCCTTCACCACAGATCTGGGCGCTGCCGTCGAGCAGAGCGAGGCGATCTTCATCGCGGTGGGAACGCCGCAGGGCGATACCGGCGCCGCCGACCTCTCCTACGTCGAGGCCGTGGTTTCTGAAATTGCCCGCTCCGTCAACGGCTACAAGGTGATCGTGGAAAAAAGCACGGTGCCGGTCTACACCAACGAGTGGATCCGCCGCGTGCTGCACCGCTATGGAGTGGATCCCAAGAGCTTTGACGTGGTCTCGAACCCCGAGTTTCTGCGCGAAGGCACCGCCATCTTGGACTTCCTGCACCCGGACCGCATTGTTGTGGGAGCCAACACGGAACGCTCCGCCGAAGTCTTGCGGCGCATCTACGAGCCGCTCACCGGCGGAAGCTACTATGCCCAGCCGGGTGCGCTCCAAGGAGTCTGCAGTGCGCAGAACCCGGCCAAGCTCCTGGTCACTTCGGCACAGAGCTCGGAGATTATCAAGCACGCCTCGAACGCCTTCCTGGCCTTGAAGATCTCCTTCATCAACGCCGTGGCCAACCTGGCCGAGGCAGTCGACGCGGACATCGAGGACATTTCCGCCGGCATCGGCATGGACAGCCGCATCGGCTCCAAGTTTCTGCGGGCGGGCCTGGGGTATGGCGGCTCCTGCTTTCCCAAGGACGTAGCTGCCTTCCATTGGGTCGCGCAACAGCAGGGGGTGGACTTCCAGTTGCTTCAGGATGTTCGCAAGATCAACGAGACCCAGAAGGACGTTTTCTTCAACAAGGTGCGCGCCGCGCTGTGGACCCTGCGGGGCAAGCGACTGGCGGCCCTGGGCCTGGCCTTCAAGGGCGATACCGACGATGTGCGCGAGTCTCCCGCCATCGACGTGATCCGGAAGCTTCTGGATGCCGGCACAACGGTCACGGCCTACGATCCGGCTGCCATGGAGCGCGCCAAGACGGTGCTGCCGCCCTCTGGGAATCTCCACTACGCGGACAGCGTCTACGAGGCGGCGCAGGACGCCGACGCGGTTCTGATCCTGACCGACTGGAAGGAGTTCGCCCATCTCGATCTGGTGCGGCTCAACCAGGTGGTCCGCTTCCCCATCGTGATTGACGGCCGCAACCTCTACAAGCCACAGCAGATGCTGGACCACGGTTTCACCTATGTCAGCGTGGGGAGGCCGGCAAGTTACCAGGCCCAGCAAGGCAAGCCGCGCCGAACAATCCTGTAGGGACTTGCATTTCAGTCCATTTTCGCTCTTTTTTGAGATACGGCCTCCAGACCCCGGTTTCGGAGATTTGGAGCAATGAGGTTTTGAACATGCGTATCCTCGTAACCGGCGCCGCCGGCTTTCTCGGGTCTCACCTTACCGACCGCCTGTTGGCCGAGGGCCATACCGTCCTCGGCGTCGACAACCTCTCGACAGGCAACAGGGAGAACCTGACCCATCTAGCCGGCGAGCCGCGCTTCCGCTTCGACGAGCGCGACATCTGCACGCCTTTCGACCCTGGCCCGGTGGACTACGTCTTCAACCTGGCCTCTCCGGCCAGTCCGCCCGAGTATCTCCGCCTGGCCATCGAAACCCTGCGGGTAGGCTCGGCCGGCACGGGAAACGCCCTCGAAATCGCCGCCAGATATAACGCCGGCTTTCTGCACGCCTCCACTTCGGAGTGTTACGGCGACCCGCTCGAACATCCGCAGACGGAGGAGTACTGGGGACACGTGAACCCCGTCGGTCCCCGCTCGGTCTACGACGAAGCCAAGCGTTATGCCGAGGCGCTGGTCATGGCCTACCATCGCACGCATGGCGTGAACACGCATCTGGCCCGCATCTTCAATACCTATGGCCCGCGTCTGCGCCCCATGGACGGCCGGGTCATCTCCAACTTCATCATGCAGGCCTTGGCAGGCGAGCCGCTGAGCATCTATGGAGATGGCAGCCAGACGCGCAGCTTTTGCTATGTGGACGACCTGATCGAGGGAATCCTGCGCCTCGCGCGCTCCGACGAGCACATGCCCGTAAACATCGGCAACCCCAACGAGTTCACCATCCTCGAATGTGCGAAGGCCGTGCTGGAGGCAACCGGATCGAGCAGTGGGCTGCGTTTTGAAGCCTTGCCCGTGGACGACCCCACCCGCCGCTGCCCCGACATCGCCAAAGCCCGCGCCCTGCTCGGCTGGGAACCCCAGATCGAACTGAAGGAAGGCCTGCGGAGATCGCTCGACTTCTTCAAGAGCAAGGCCGCAATCCGCGCTTGACGGCACATGCTAAACCCGGTTTCAACTGGGCAGATTCTTTCCGATTTCCCTGTAATCCTTGCCGATTGCACCTGCAAACCTCGCCTACAGCGATTCCACAACTGCCGTACCCCGGAACCACCGCCGCACGCGGCCTTGCAAAGAACTGGCAACGGCACGTGCATTGTGGAACCGCTCCAAGCACCTGCAAGTCTTGTCTGGTGCGCCTGCATCACTCGCGAAGTCAGGCAAGGCTATGAGAAGGAGAAATAGCAATCTTGAGTGAAGCCCTTCAACGATTCGTTTCCGACCCCGTTCTGGCTGTGTTGTTCTTTTGCTTCGTAACGGCTGGCGCCGGCGTCCTGGTGCTCCTGTTCGACCGGCTGGGCGGAAGTCTCGGCAAGGTTGTAAGTCCGTCGACTACCAAGCTCGCATCTCTCGAAGGATTGCGCGGAATCCTGGCCTGCTCGGTCATAGCTCACCATGCCTATTGCTGGTATTTTTTTATGCAGAGTGGCGTATGGACCACCGGCCGCAGCTTGATCTTTGCGCGGCTGGCGGGTTTCGGCGTCTTGCAGTTCTTCTTTGTCAGCGGATTTCTCTTCTGGCGCAAGCTGATGAAGAAAGGCAAGATTCCCCTGGGTAAGTTCTACCTGTCGCGCTTTGTCCGCATCGGTCCCGCTTACTACACCTGTATCGGAATCGCTATCCTCGTCGGGTTCGCCGTTACCGGCTTCCGTTTGCAGGTTGGAATCGGCGCCCTGTTCAGTTCCCTGCTTCCGTGGCTACTGTTCAGCGTGGGGGGACGGACCGCGGTCAACAATGCAGACATCCTACGCATCACTTGCGGAGTCACCTGGACACTGGCGTTGGAGTGGATGTTCTACCTTCTGCTCCCCTTCCTGGCCTGGTTTTCCCGCAAGAACTGGCGGTTATTGATTCTCCTGCTGTTTTTTGCGCCCTTGTCTCTGGTGAACAAATACTCTCTCTTCGGAGGCGTGAACGCAGGATATTCGCATGTGATCGGTATGGTTTTGGCCGGTTTTGCCAAGTTCATGCTGCTCGGTTTCGGAGGCGGAATTCTCATTGCCGCGCTGGAACCCAAGATTCGGAACTGGTCGCGAGCCGTGCTGCCCTGGCAGAACTGGATGCTGCTTGGACTGTATCTTGCTTATCTGATGATTCCAAAGATCGATGGTGTCAATGAGGTTTTCCTGCTGGCAGGTTTTGCCCTGGTCGTGCAGGGAGCGGATCTTTTTGGATTTCTCACCAACCGGGCCGTTCGTCTGCTCGGCATCATCAGCTACCCCATCTATCTGGTGCATGGCGTTGTCTATTACACGGCAATGAAACTGCGAGGGGGCATGCACGCAGTGGCTGTCTACCCTTACATCGCGGAAACCGTCGCATGTGTGGTTGTGGTGATCCTGCTCGCGACCATGATTCATCTCGTTGTCGAGCGGCCCACCATGAAGCTTTCAGAGAGCATCGCCCACAAAGCTGCTCTGCCGCAGACCGGCCTCCTCGATCCGACTCCGCAGGAAGCCGCCAGCTAATGACGGCCCTTGCCCCAGTCACCCCAACAGCAATTTCCTTGCCCGTCGCGCCTTGTCTGTGTAGAGTTCTCCCATCAGCTTCCCCTCCGTTTTCTCCGTACGGTGAGACAACTTTTCCCCGAACGGCCTGACGGCTTTTTCCTCCCGGTTTTCCGCCAGTCGGAGCAGAATGAGGGGGATTTAAGCGGAGAGCTGCGCCCATGCGAAGGCTGATTCTGTTGGGTTTGTTCATCGCCATGGTTCTTCCCGCCCATGCGGGCAAGCACTTGACCGTGGCGCAGTTGGAGCAGACCCTGGCCGCGGACTTCGCCAGCCATCGCACCGATGACCAGATTGCGCACAAGCTGGACGACCTGGAACCCTCCGAGCGGCTGACGACAACCGCCCTGGACCGGCTGGGCGCCAGCTTTTCTCCGGGCCCGAAAACCGCGCTGGCCCTGGAGCTGCTCGCCGACCGCTCGGCCTTTCTGGACCCACCCTCTAGCGAACTGCCCGCCACCGCGTCTCCCGACCCGGCCACCCAGCAACGCATGGTCCAAGCGGCGCGGGGATACGCCATTCAAACCCTTTCCCGTTTGCCAAACTTCTTTGCCACTCTCACCACCTATCGCTTCGACGACAGCCCGCAGTCTCCGGCGCCCGGCGAGTGGCCGGTGCGCCTCGGAATGCGCGCGATCGGGAGTTCGAGCCGGGAAATCACCTTTCGCGATGGCCGCGACTCGCGGGATCCGGCCGAGGTTTCCGTGGGCGGCAAGCAGCCAGAGCAAAGCGTGGGACTGACCACCCGGGGCGAATTCGGCTCCATTCTGGTTCTCATGCTGGTCGACACGGCCAAGGGCAAGATGACCTGGAGCCACTGGGAGCAGACCCCCACCGGGCTGGTCGGGGTTTTCCATTATTCGGTTCCCAAGTCCGCGTCGCACTATGCGGTCAGTTATTGCTGCATTGTCCAAGAACAGACGATTGAAGGCCCGTCGGCAGGGGGGCGGGGTCGCCGCTCCGGGATGGGACCGCAGATATTGTCCGCCCAGTCCGCCGCGGGAGACTCCCATCCCTTCCGGGAGACTCCCGGCTACCACGGCACCCTCTCGATCGATCCCGCGTCGGGGGCTATCCTGCGCCTCACCCTGGAAGCGGAATTGAACCCCGGCGACCCCCTTTTGCGCGCCGCCACCCTGATCGAATACGGGCCGGTCCCCATCGGCAACCGCAGCTTTATCTGCCCGGTGCGCAGCATGGCGCTCACCATGGCGGAGTCAGGCAGCGACGGCTCGGCCTCGCGCGAACCGGGCGACACCACCATCAGCCGCAACCAGGCCGCCGACGAAGCCTGGGCCAACCCCGCCAGCCGGCCCGCTTTCAAGCCCGTCCTGCATTTGAACAAGACCACATTTACCCGCTATCACCGCTTGGGAACCGAGCTGCGCATTCTCTCCGATGGGACGGCAACGGCCACTCCAGCGCTGGAGGCCTCGATCGCACCTGAGACGGCGCTCTCTGCAACCCCGGCCCCCGGCGCACCAGGCGCAACGCCCGCCGTTTCCGCGGCTGAAGAGACCGGGCCACCTCCTCCCAGCCCTCAGACTTCCGCAACGCCGGCAGCTTCAAGCGCTCCCTTGGCAGAGCCCGCCAAAACGTCTGAAGCCGCTGCCCAACCGGAGGCCCAACCGCCCGCCATTCAGGAGATCAGCCTGAGCGCGGCCAGCGATGTTCCCTACCAAGCGGCCAATCCGCCCCAGGCGCAGGAGGGCGGTTCCACGCCCAGGCCCGCATCGCGGCTGGTGGACGTGGGCGTTGTGGCCTACGACAAAAAAGGCCATCCGATCCTGGACCTGAAGCCGGATCAGCTTGAAATCTCCGACAACGGCCACAAGCAGCAGATCCGCTTCTTTTCGCAGGGAGCCGGCCAGGCGTCGGCTGCAGCAGCGCCGGAGTTCGCCTTCTCCAATCGCACAGCGGGCCCACTGGCCGCACCCGTTCCCGCCTCCGCGTCCACCCTCCTGCTCATTGACAATCTCCATGTAGCCGGGGCCGACCTGGCCCGCATCCGTCCGCAAATGCTCCAGTTCCTGGCCGCCCTTCCCCCTGCGGAACGGGTCGGCCTCTACACCATGAACGGGCTGGGCTTCCACGTGCTCCAGGAAATGACCACGGACCACGGCGCGCTGGTTGCCCGCCTCCAGACCTGGACGCCCGGCGCCGAACCCAGCCCGGACGACGCCAACTCCATCGATCCCCAACTGCTCTCCCTGCGCGGCAATCCGACGGGAGCGTCGCTCCTCCTTCTTGCCGGCGTCGCCCGGCATCTCTCGGCTGTTCCCGGACACAAGAACGTGGTCTGGATCTCCACCGACGACGTCTTCGCCGAGCGCCAAAAAGAGAAGGGGGCGATCGACCCGGGCTCAACGCCGATCGAGAGCTTCGCGCTGCGCGCCCAGGAGGCCATGAACGAAGCCCACGCCTCGGTTTACCCCTGCGACGTATCGCAGCCTGAAGGCAGAGACCTCGGCGCCTCGCTCCAGCGCCGCAACGCGGAACCCTCCCAACCCTCGGCGGACAGGGGCGGCATCAGGGGCAACGCCATGGAGCAGGACGTGATTCCCGACCGCACCGCCGCGGAAATGCGCCCGAACACCCGGCCCATTCAGGAGCCGATCCGGCAGCTCGCCGAGGCCACCGGCGGACGGGCCATTCGCCACCCTGCCAACCCGGCTACGGAGCTGGCCGCGGAACTGGCCGGCGTGGTCCAGGACGGCCATGCCGGCTATCTCGTAAGCTTTTCTCCGCAGGGCGAGCCGGACGGCCAATACCACGCAATTTCCGTCAAGGTGGCTTCCAGGGGCGGAGTTACCCTGCGTTCCCGCACCGGCTATCTCTCCCAAAAAGAACCAGCCTCGCTCAAGGAGCGCTTCCAGCAGGCCCTTTGGCAGCCCATGGATGCAAGCGAAATAGCGGTCGCGGCCAACTCCGTGACGATGAATTCCGGCGCCAACTTGAAGATCGGCATTGCCGCCGCCGACCTGGCGCTCCATCCACAGGACGGCCGCTGGATGGACAAAGTCGACATCTTTTTCGTCCAGCGCGACGACGCGGGCCTGCATCCCTTGATCGATGGGCAGACCCTGGCCCTCCGGCTCAAGTTCTCCACCTACCAGAAGCTGCTAGAGAGCGGCGTTCCCTTCGAGCACTTTGTTCAGTTCAAGCCGGGCATCGCTTCCTTGCGCGTGGTGGTGGTGGATGAGAACTCGGGCCGCATCGGTTCGGTTACGCTGCCTGCCCTTGCTCTGGGAGGCAGACAGTAAGAAGGAAGAGCTTCCTCGCAGCCTGCCGGCAAGATTGAGTTGCTTCCGCCAAGGACCATTTGCACCGGTTCCGTTCTATCCTCGATACATGCCGCACTTCCTTGTCTTCGACCACATGTTTCAGCTTCCTCTCCCGATCCTGGAGAAGCTGCTTCGCCCGGTGATCGTCTACCTGGTGCTGGTTCTGCTGCTGCGCCTCTTCGGCAAGCGCGAACTGGCGCAACTGAATCCCTTCGACCTGGTGGTGCTGCTTTCGCTCTCCAACACGGTGCAGAACGCCATCATCGGGGACGACAACTCCGTCACCGGCGGGGTCATCGGCGCCTTCAGCCTGCTGGCCATCAACTGGCTGGTGGTGCGGGTGCTCTTCCGTTCCCGCCGCATGACCCGCGTTCTCGAAGGACGCGCCGCCCTCCTGGTCCACAACGGCCAGATCGACCAGCGCGCCCTCAATCGCGAATCGCTCACCCGCGAGGAGCTGATGGAGGTGATTCACCGCCAGGGCTTCGAGGACCTGCACCAGGTGCGCCGCTGCGAGCTGGAGCCGAACGGCACCTTCTATGTGGAGGCTTTCGAGCCCTCCATCGCCGACAAACGCCACGCCGAGCTGCTGGAGCGCATCGACGCGCTCTCGCGCGAGGTGGCGACTCTCAAGGCGTCCTCCAGCGGCGAATAGCTTTCCATTGACCTTGGCGCGCGTCTCAACAAATGACCGCAGCCTATCAGGAGCCTTCCCCATGCGCACGACTCGAAATTCTCTGAGCATCTCCCTGCTCGTCCCTGCCGCGCTCCTGCTGGCCGCCCAACTGGCGGCTCAGACCCTCGAGCAC
>Ga0255354_1000663_pt1 | contig 21381 bp, 21 predicted proteins | sample HBST50metaG_FD_189942 | JGI IMG/M metagenome (GOLD analysis project Ga0255354, IMG submission 189942) | Peat soil microbial communities from Stordalen Mire, Sweden - H.B.S.T50 | ecosystem: Environmental > Terrestrial > Soil > Wetlands > Peat | place: Sweden: Norrbotten County, Stordalen Mire...
AGTCGGGAATTGTGGCGCCCTCCACCACGCGGCTCAAAGGCCTCACGGCGATTCGCGCAGCAATCGTGAATCACCGCACCAGCCGCGCGGAGATTGATGCGCTGGTGGAAGGCACGCTGGCTCACGGGCGAGCTCTTTAGTTCAGTCGCCCACGCTCAAGAGCGCCTGTCTATTGCTCACTTCTTATCTGTAATGGTTGCTGAGAGCCACACGAGTGACTTTAGAATGGCCTCGTATGCCTTGAGCTCAGCTTCAGTGGCGGGTTCCGTCCTCTTGGACATGGCCACGGAAAAAACATTCGGTTTCCCCGACCCTGGATTCACATAGGCAACATATTCGTAAAATAGATTCGGGACGAACACCGTTCTCGCAAATGTCTTGTATTCGGCATGAGCAAGATTCAGATCGCTGAACTGCGAGGCCGGGTAATCCCTCGTGTATCCCTTCATATCGTAGTTCAGGTCTTCAATCGTGTTCTCATCCACCTTGTGATTGACTCGCACACGAATAGTAACGTCATCTTTCACAGACTTCTCTTGAGGAAGGAACACAACATTGACATGATATTTTGATGCGATTTTATCGGTATCGCCATGCCATCCGTCGGGTTCCTTGACTCCGAAAGCAAACCCGTCGCCATAGATGATGAGGTTATTAAGCTTGGGAGGCGTCTGCGCCTTCCCTGAAACTCCTGTGAGCAAAGCAACAGCAAATGCACCACAAATCAGCCTCGAAAGCACTAGATCCGTTCCTTTCTTTCCCGTTCTTTCAGCGGCGCTGCCACTTTCTCGACTGCGTGTGCCATTCTTTCCCGGCGGCCAGTTAGACCTCGGCGTGGTCGATGAGGCGCGCATCGGGCAGACCCAGCCGCCGCTTCAGCGTCAGAATCTCCTGAATCTTGTTGTCGGGAATGACGTTGAGCGGCTTGCCAATCTGCTTGGCCAGCAGGTAGGTCTTGCAGCAGGTGTCCAGCACCTCGACCAGCCACTCGGCGTGGGTGGCCGTGTCAGACCAGCAGACCACTCCGTGATTCTGGAGCAGAATTGTGTTGTGGTCCTGGACGAAGGGCAGCACCGTCTCGGCAAAAGCCTGCGTTCCGGGAGTCTCATAGGGAGCCACCGCAGCCGGACCGATGAAGATCTCGTACTCGGAAATCAGCCCGTTGGGCGGCGCGGTGCCGGTGATGGCAAAAGCCGTGGCGTAGGGCGGATGACAATGGACCACGGCGCGGGCCTTGGGGTTCGCCTTGTAAATCTCCAGGTGCAGCAGCAGTTCGCTGGTGCGCGAGCGTTCTCCGGCCAGGAGATTGCCTTCCAGGTCCAGAAAGCAGATGTCAGACGGCTCGAGGTCGCCCTTGCTCAGCATGGTCGGTGTGCAGAGCACGTAACGCGAGCCGAGCCGGGCGCTGATGTTGCCGCCGTTGCCGTCAACATATTGCCGCTCCCATAGCTTGCGGCCCACGCGGATAATCTCCGTGCGCATGGCCTGGGCCTCGAAGGAGTTGGCAACCGCCATGGGCGATTCTTCTTCCGGCTCCGGCGCGCGCGAAACCTCCGCCGCGGCTTGCGCCGCTCCGCTCACCTGATCGGGGATTGGAACCGCTGTCTGTTGCATGGCAAGACCTCAGGGCTGGGGCTGAATGACCGGGCTACGGCAAGCGCCAGTATTCACCTCAAATTATATACAGCGGCGGATGCGGCGCTTCGGTAAAGAGGCTCGACGGCGTGCTACTTTGAATGAGCGGTTTTGCGAGCCGAACGCCGAAGAAGATAGCGTGAGAGAAAGAATGCGACTATCGGCCAAACGACAATGGCTCCCGCGCCCGAGTAAATCTCCTGCAGAAAAGTCGCAAGGCCGCATTGGCCGTCTATCTGGTTTGGCGCACAATCTGGTATAACGCCTTTGAAAAAATAGTCCAGAACGATGAAGGTGACGATAGCAACCAGAGCACCGCCAGCTATTCCCATAACGATGTTAAGAGTTTTACGCATTCCGAAAGCGTACCTCAGGGGCTAAAGCCCGCGCTGATTTGGCTGCCTTTTCGGCACGACTAAAGTCGTGCCCTGATACAAAGCCGGACGATTTGGAATTCACCAAACGCTGTCTAGTCTTTCACCAGCCTGCGCTGCAGTTGCTCCAGCGTCTGCCCCTTGGTTTCCGGATAGAAGAAAGTGACCACCAGGAACTGCAATGCCGTGGCGGCTGCGAAGAAGACGAAGGGCATCCCCGCGCCATACCGGTGCGCCACCAGCGGGAAGAACTGCGCGATGAGGGCAACCAGAATCCAGTGGCTGGCGCTGCCCACGCCTTGCCCCTTTGCGCGGACCGACGTGGGAAAGACCTCGCCCAGGTAGACCCAGATGACCGCGCCCTGCGAGAGCGCGAAGAAGGCTATATAAACCACCAGCAGGCCCAGCAGAGCAGCCTGATGGCTGCTGGTGATAAAGACCCAGGCCACGCCGGAGAGGCAGAGCGTTGTGCCCGCCGCGCCCACCATCAGCAGGCTTTTGCGGCCAAAATGGTCAATCACCGACATGCCCACCAGAGTAAAAATCAGATTCGTGGCCCCGATGGCCACCGCCTGCAGGTCGCCGGAAAGCTGGGTGAAGCCGGCCGCGGCAAAGATGCTCTTGATGTAATAGAGAATGGCGTTGATGCCCTCCAACTGGTTGAAGGCGCCGATGGTGATGGCCAAAAACAGCGGGAAACGATACTTCCAGCGGAAGACCGGCTCGTGCTCGACGGCGTGCTCGGAGTTGAGCGCCGCCTGAATCTCGGCCAACTCGGCATCCGGGTCAGGAGCGCCCATCTGGCCAAGCACTTCAAGGGCTTCGTCAACCTGATGGCGAGAGGCCGACCAGCGGGGCGAGAGCGGAATGCGGAAGAGAAGCGCAAGGAAGATGGCGGCGGGAATCGCGACCACACCGACCATCGTGCGCCACTCCAGGGGCCCGAGATGCGCCAGACCAATCAAATAATTTGAGGAATAACCCAGCAGAATTCCGGCCACAACGTTGATCTGGAAGGCGCCCACCAGCCGTCCGCGCCACAGGGCTGGCGAGAGTTCCGTAATGTAAACCGGCCCCAGCACCGATGCCGTGCCGATGGCCATGCCCGCCAGAAAGCGCGCGCAAAGCAGCATGGGCCAGCCCACCGAGAAAGCGCATCCGAGGGCCGCGAAGATATAGAGCGCGGCGGCCAGGCGAAGCGCCGCGCGAGCGCCCAGACGCTGTCCGGCCACGCCGGCGATAAAGCAGCCCAGTACCGTTCCGATGGTTCCAATCGCCACCGTCCAGCCCTTGCTGTAGTCGCCCAGCCCATACAGCCGCACCACGGGATCGATGATGCCGGAGACTACGGCAATATCGAATCCGAACAACAGGCCGCCGAGAGCACCTATCAGGGTTGTTCTGATCAGTTTGGAATTAGGTCGCATCGTTTCTTACCTTTCCGGTGCAAAAATTAGATAGTACAACAATTTGGCCGCTGCATTTGCCTCTGTGACGCTAAATGCCGCACCTGGCCGCGTCAAGCGAGCGCAGGCCGAAAGAGGCTATAATCTGTTGCTCTGAGGCTAAGCGGAAGGGCGGAATCCAAGTTCCTCGCCATCTTTCGGGAATCCATCGAACCTTCCCCGGCGAGATCCATGGTTCTCAGAAGGTTTTTTGTCGCGGGCAAGGAGACTCGGAATGATCGACAAAATGCGCAGCATTTTCGCGTGCCGCATGGCTGCTTGCCTGGTGGCGCTCTCGTTTGCCGCTACGCTCAGCGCGCAGACCGCCCCGGCAGCAGCCGCGCAAACGCCCGCCACGCCTGCCCCGGATTGGAAGACTTATAGCTATGTGGCAGATGGATTCAGCGCCTCGTTCCCTTTCGAGCCTGTACAGCAGAAGAAAAACGTTCCCAGCGATGGGGGCATTTTCGAGTTACGCATGTACCCCGCGCAAGACGGCGAGGCAGCAATGTTCGTCGGGGTTTGCGATTTCGGCGCGGCGGTCGCAGCAAAGGGGCCGGGCTCAGTACTCCAAGGGGCCAAGAACGGCGCTTTGACGAACACCAACGCGCACATTGTCAGCGAGAAAGCCATCACGCTCGGCAGCTATCCCGGCATCGAGTTTGAGGCCGATAACGATGCCATGCACTTTTCCTTCCGCATCTATCTGGTGGGTACCAAGCTCTATCAGACGCTGACAGCCGCGGCGCTCGGCAAGCCCTATGCTGGGACCACGCGCTTTCTCGACTCATTCCAGTTAGTTGATCGCACGCACGTCAGCGCCGGGCACGCCGGTCCATTGATCGCGCGCGATCGAAGTTAGCGCAGCGCAGTCAGCCTTCCGCGCGCTCGTCCGCCGGCGTCACAGCCAGAATGCGGCAGCGGTGCTTGCCCGCGGCGCTCCAGGCCAGCGCCATCTCGCTCTCCACACAGGCGCAATCACCGGCTTCGAGCAGCTCATGCATACCGCCCGCATCCAACTGCAGCTTTCCCTCCAGCACGTATACCAGAGCGCTGGTTTCGCGGCCGATATCCGTGGCAGATGAAGCGCCGGCGGCGGGAAACTCGATCATCCGCGCCACCAGCCTTGTCCCTTCCGACACCGTGTTCAGCGGGGTTGCCTTCACTGACTCGAGTCCGCGGCTATTGCCTGCGAGGTGGGCTTTGCGGGTAATCGAGAGCGTGTGCCTGGCAGGCTCACAAAAGAAGTAGCTCATGCCCACGCCGTAGACCCGGCTGATGGTGGCCAGCGTGGGCAGCGTGGGAACCATGCGGTCTGTCTCCAGTTTCGAGAGCAGCGCCGTGGAAAGCCCGGTTTCAGCCCCGAGACGCGAAAGCGTCAGCCGTTTCTTGGTGCGCAGCGCGCGCAACTTCATTCCGATGCAATAAGGTTCAAGTGACCATTGGGCGTAGGAAACGGTCTTCGGCATGGCAAACTCCCTTCCATTAGTTTGCCAGCCGCAGGTCCTGCGTTTTCTGACAAATGCTGGAAGTTTCCTTGAAGTCTGCCGATACTTCTCCACTCCTGCCGGAAACAAATCGCGAGCGGGACTCTTTGAAACCAGACCGTTGTGCCCGCGGCAAGGAACACTTTAGAAATCCTTGGTAACCCACGCGGATTACTTCGCGCTTCAAAAAACGCAACGAGATCCACCAAATTCTCCCGCAAAATGCCGAATGTAGGTAAGCTAAGGTCACAGATAATACCGGGATCACTGAAGCGCAGAAATACGCGGGGCTATTGCTTTCTTTTTTATCTGGCCTGTTTTCTTCACGCGGATTCTCGCGTCTGCATTAAAGAGTTGCTTTTCTTCTTGGCAAGATTCGCAAGAGGACGGCAACCGTGTCGCCGAAGATACAAGGAAGCGCTGTGGCAGCTAAAAAAGAGATCGTCCCGGTTTCGCCCGTAGCCAAGATTGCGGAATCCACCACAAAAGCCGCCGCGCGCCAAGGTGAAGAATTTGCCTGTTTCTTTGCGAGCTTTCGGCTGGAGCCGGATGGCACGCTCTGGCGCGGTGAAGCTATTGTCCACTTGCCTCCCAAAGAGTTGGCTGCGCTGCGGCTGCTGCTGGCGTATGCGGGCCAAGTGGTCTCGCCCGCGCAACTAAAGCATGAGCTGTGGGGCGATGTGCATGTGACTGCCGACAGCGTTCCCAAGTGCTTGTCAAGCCTGCGCGCGCGCCTCGAGCCGGACGCCTGCATTCAGACGGTTTACAAACGCGGCTATCGGTTTTCCGCCGAGATCAGGCGCGACGGCGCGGCGCCAGCTGGCAAAGTTTTGCGGCTGGCCATTCTGCCCTTCGCCACCGGCTACTTCGTTCCCGAACATCTGGGACCTGCCATGGCCGAAGAAACCACGGCCAGCATCTCCAGAGCGCAACAATCTGCCGTAGCGATATTGGCCAGGGATTCGGTCTTCAACCTGGCGCAGCGCGGACTGTCAGCCTTGCAGATTGGCCAGGAGCTCAAAGCCGATCTGGTCCTGGCAGGAACCTTGCAGGCGTTCGCCTCCCAATACCGGTTGCGGGCAGAGATGATCCGGGTCGAGGACGGCACGCAAATCTGGGTGGAAGATGTGCTGGTGTCGCGCAGCCAGACAGGCGCGCTGGAGTCGGACCTGATGCAGCGGCTGGCCTATCGCCTGGGCATTGTTGTTGCGGATGAAGCTTCCGGGGCACCCGCGTGGAGCGGCGAAATCTCCGCCGTCGCGGACGGCGAATTCGATGACGAACACAGCTCCCGGCAGAAGGAAGCCTACGATATTTTTCTGCGCGGGCATTACGAGTGGCAAACGTTGCATCGCCATCGAATGCAGGACGGACTGCGACGCCTTTTGCAGGCCATCGAGCTTGATCCCACGCTGACCTTCGCCAAAGTTGATCTGGCGCATCTGTGCGTTGCCCAGTCCTTGTACGGCTTCATGCCTCCGGACGCTTCAGCGGAGCTTGTGCATCGCATGGCGGAATCGATCCCCGATCTCACCCAGAGCGCCCAGGCCCTGCTGCCCGCGCTGGGCTGGGTTAACTTCCACTTCGACCGCAACCTGCCTGCGGCCCTGCTAGCCTTCTCCCTCAGCGCTCATCTGCCCCACGATCCCTGGACCACGCGCGCGCGCGTCCTCTTTGCGCTCAGCCGCAACCGCTTTAGCGAGGCCGTCGAATTGCTGCGCGCGGCGATTCGCATCGATCCCTTCTCGCCCTGGCTGCAGAGCCGCCTTGCCTGGGCGCTACACCTGGATGGGCAAGCACCCGAAAGCCTCGAACAAATTCAAAAATGCATCTCCCTGTTTCCCAACGGCGATGGAACCAGCCTCTACGGGGCCGCGATCCTTGCTTTCAATGGAGAAACGGAACAGGCCAATGAGATTGCGCGAAGCCTGGAGCAGCGCCTGCCTCACTTCGATCTTGCCACGGAAGTACACGCCTACACGCTGGCCTGCTCAGGGCGGGCGGACGAGGCGCGCGCCGTCCTTGAACGGCTGCAATGGCTTGGCCGCGAGCGCTACATCGTTCGCGGGTTCACGCCCGCGGCTTATGCCGCGTTGGGCGACCATGAAGCCGCCCTGGCTGAGTTGCGCGCCGTGGACGAAGCACGCTGCCCTTGGTTCTTCCAGGCGCTGGCCGATCCGCGCCTGAAGCCTCTCCACGGCAACCCGGAGTTCGAACGGATTCGCGCCATCCTCCCCGCGATGGAAGCCAAGGGCGAGCTGGACCTGGAATTGGAAGGTTGAATAACCCAATGAGCTTGGGTTATAATAGGTGCAAATGGGCTCGATCCGGTTCAATGGAGTAAGGTTCGCGGCATACTCAATGGATCACGAGCCGCGGCACGTCCATGGTTTCTACGCGGATGTGGAAGTAATCGTCGATCTCCGCGCGGACGGCAACGTCTCACTCGCAAATCGAACGGACGCCGTCAGGCCGGGCAGTGGAAGCAAATCGGATGTGCGCCATATCCTGACCATTGCCGCAAAGCACTTCGACGATCTGGTTTTACTTTGGGAGAAGCAGCATGGCTGAGCATGAAGTTATCACGACCGATGCTGAGATAGAAGCGGCGCTGAGCCGGGCAAAGCTACACGGCGGCGAGCCGCGCGCGCAGTCTGTCATGCACGTCCCGGACCTGAAACTGCTCATCGTTGGCCTGAGCAACGGCCGTCGGCTAGTGCTTCCCATCGAGGACATTCAGGGACTTGACAGTGCGACGCTCAGCCAGATTCATAACTACGAATTGCTCGGCAACGGAACCGGCATCAGTTTCCCGGACCTGGACGTAGACCTGTATGTTCCCGCGCTGATTGAAGGCGTATACGGAAATCGCCGCTGGATGGCGCAATTGGGCAAGAAGGGCGGCAGCGCCAAAACCGAAGCCAAACGCCGCGCGGCAAAGGCCAACGGAGCAAGAGGCGGAAGGCCACGGAGAGCAGCCGCAGCCACCGCATGATGAACACACATCTTAACCCATTACAAATCGCCTAAATCCCCCCGGTGACTCTCATCACAGCCCATCGTGTATGCGCTGAATGATCCTTATAGTTAGTGATAGGTTCGCCTGCCTTGGTGCGCAATCCATTAATGCGTATGGTATTTAATGCCGCACGGAATCGAATTGCCGGTTGCCTCGGCCAAATTGGAGACGTCTTTTTATGTACAAGATTTTGGAAGCCCGCTCGGTCGGCCTCAATATCAAGCAGTTTGTGATTGAGGCGCCGCGCATTGCGCGCAAGCACAAGCCGGGGCAGTTCATCATTCTCCGCCTTCATAACAAGGGCGAACGCATTCCGCTCACCATCAAGAGCTCTGACGCGAAAACCGGCACGGTCACCATCGTGGTGCAGGCCATCGGCAAAACCACCTCTCTATTGAATTGCCTGGAAGCGGGCGACGCCATCATGGACATCGTTGGTCCCCTGGGCCATCCCTCGGAGATTGAAAAATTCGGAACGGTGGTGATACTGGCCGGTAGCGTGGGCACGGCGATGGCGCTTCCGACAGCCAACGCACTCAAGCAGGCCGGCAATCACGTGATTTTCATTGAAGGCGCGCGCTCCACTGAAATGGTCGTCTTTGAAGATGAAGTGCGCAGCGCGAGCAATGAGACTTATATGATGACCGACGACGGCAGCTACGGCGAGAAGGGCCTGGTCACAAAAAAGCTCGATGAGCTGATCGCCGCCGGGCGCAAGATCGATTTCATTTTGGCCGTTGGCCCGGTGCCCATGATGAGAGCCGTGGCGCGCATCACCGCGCCCCTGGGAATTAAAACCATGGTCAGCCTGAACTCCATCATGGTGGACGGAACGGGAATGTGCGGCGGCTGCCGCGTGCTGCTGGGCGATAAAAGCAAATTCGCCTGCGTTGACGGGCCGGAGTTCGACGCTTCCCAAGTCAACTTCGAGGTGCTCATGCAGCGCAACGCCATGTATCGCGAGAAAGAGAGCGCATCGCTCAAGCAGTTCCAGCAGAACATGGAAGCGGAAGTGGCCGAGCTTCGCAAAGAGCTGGCCGCACAGGAGACTGAATTATGCCTGAAATAAATACTCTCCCACGTTCCGCAATGAATGTTCTTCCGCTCAAGGAACGGATGAAGATCCTGCGTCGGCATATGCCGGAGCTTGACCCCAAAGTACGCCGCCGCAACTTTGAAGAAGTGAACCAGGGCCTGCCAACCGAAGACGCTCTCACCGAGTCCTCGCGCTGCATTGAATGCGCCAAGCCGGGCTGCGTTGTCGATTGTCCCGTGGGCGTCGATATTAAGCAGATGGTGGCCTTGATCCGCGCCGGAGATTATCTTGGCGCCGCGGCCAAGCTGCGCGAAGACAACTCGCTGCCGGCCATCACCGGCCGCGTCTGCCCGCAGGAGAATCAGTGCGAGGGCGGATGCATCGTAGGCAAGAAGGGTTCGCCTGTGGCCATCGGCAATCTGGAGCGGTTTGTGGCCGACTACGAGCGCCTCAGCGGCCAACTGGGACTGCCCCCGAACGCGCCATCGACAGGCAAGAGCGTGGCCATCGTAGGCAGCGGGCCTGCAGGTTTGAGCGCCGCGGGCGACCTCATCCAAAAGGGCCATCGCGTGCGCGTCTTTGAAGCTCTGCATGAGCTGGGCGGCGTGCTCATCTATGGCATCCCGGAGTTTCGCCTGCCCAAGTCCATCGTGAAGGGCGAGGTGAACAACCTGCGCCATATGGGCGTCGAGTTTGAAACCAATGTCGTGGTCGGCAAGAGCGTCACCATCGACGAACTGATGCACGACGAAAGCTACGACGCGGTCTTTGTGGCTACCGGCGCGGGACTGCCTGTCTTTCTCGGCGTGCCCGGCGAGCACCTGAACGGTGTCTATTCGGCAAATGAATTTCTCACGCGCATCAACCTGATGCGCGCCTACAAAACAGAGGAGTACGACGAGCCAATCTATGATTGCCGTGATCGCAATGTGATCGTAGTGGGCGGAGGCAACACCGCCATGGACGCGGTACGCACTGCGCGGCGTCTGGGCGCGCGGACGGCGACTCTGGTTTATCGCCGCTCCGATGCCGAGATGCCAGCCCGCGCCGAAGAAGTGAAACACGCGCGCGAGGAAGGCGTCGAATTTTGCATGTTGACCGCCCCGGTTGCGTTTCTTGGCGATGAGAAGGGCTGGCTGACCGGCGCACGTTGCATTCGTATGGAACTGAGCGAGCCGGACGAGAGCGACCGCCGCCGCCCGGTCGAGATCAAGGGCTCTGAATTTGTGTTGCCCGCGGACGTGGCCATTATCGGCGTCGGCACCACGGCAAATCCGCTCATCCAGAGCACCACGCCTGATCTGGCAACGAACAAGCGCAACTATATTGTCGCGGACGCGGAGTCCATGCGCACCAGCAAGCCCGGCGTCTTTGCCGGCGGCGACATTGTCACCGGTGGAGCTACGGTGATTCTTGCCATGGGCGCTGGGCGCAAAGCCGCCAAATCCATTCACGAGTATCTAACCGGCGGCAAGTGGTAAAAAGCATGGACTGAGGGACTAGGCCTTCAGTCCATGGTGGATTCTCCAAACAGAATAGGATGCTCCGAACAGCCGTAATTCCCTGCAACCACCTGCTGTGGAGCCACGCGCTTCGGCAGAACGACTCATTGCGCCTTGGGGTTCGCAACCCGGCGAATTGTCTTATCCATGCTCATGATTCACATCCACATTATTCAGTCGTTGATCCCCGGTTAGAAAATCCAAGCCCGGGGCATCTATATTTGAGATGCTGAGGGTCACCCGCCAGAATGATCAGTAGCTGACTTGCCTTTGATAGCTTGCTCGATGAATCTCACTTACCTGAACGGTAATGCTGCATCTCTGTTCGGCAAGGGATTTTGGAAATGCCGCAACGAGAATCTCCAATGCCATACGAGCGATTTCGCTCTTGAACTCGTCGCTTCGGCCATCCAGAATTTGCAAATTCAAAGTAACAAAGGACTGGTTATCTTCGCCATCGCCGATTAGATAGTTGCCGTGCGCGATCACTCGGCTCTTAATGTCCCCGGCCACGAATTCGCCGGTTGCAATCAATCTTTCGTGCACCTTCTTCATGATCTGAGGCCATTCCGGTTCGTCGGCGATGTTCGCGGAATACTCAAAGATACAATGGGGCACTCTTCAATCCTCTTGCTTTTACGCCGAGTGCCCAAGTCTCACATCGAGACTTGGGCACCCGGCGGGCGTTTAGCCTCTACTGCAACAGTGTCGGCTCGTCGTCCTTACCGTTGAGTTCTTCGGGCGGAATGATCACCGCAGCGGCTACCTTGTCGTCCGGCTCCAGATTCAGCAGGCGCACGCCTTGCGTGGCGCGGCCGGCGGCGCGGATGGTTTTGGTGTCAATGCGGATGATCTTGCCGAATTGGCTGATGACCATCAGTTCCGAGGTGTCGTCCACCAGCTCGATGGTGTTCACCCGTCCGATGCGCGGCGTGACGGCCATGTTCTTGACGCCCTTGCCGCCGCGGGTTTGCAGGCGATACATCTCCACATTGGTGCGCTTGCCAAATCCGTTTTCCGTGATGGCAAGAATCCGGAAGTCGCCCGGCTCATGCTCCTTGGGCGTAATCGCCACGCCAACGACATAATCGTCCTTGGCCAGATCGATGCCGCGCACGCCGTAGGCCGGGCGGCCCATGGAGCGCACATCGTTTTCGTCGAAGCGAATCGCCATGCCCAGATGCGTAGCCAGAAAGACAATCTGGCTGCCGTCGGTAATGCGCGCTGCTACAAGCTCGTCGTCGCCGTCGATGCCGATGGCAATAATGCCGCGCGCCATCACGTTACTGAAGTCCTTGAGCGGCGTCTTCTTGACTGTTCCCTTTTGCGTGGTAAAGAAGATGAACTTGCCCTCTTCTTCCAGGTCGCGCACCGGCAGAATGGCGCGCACGTTTTCACCCTGCTGCAAATCGAGCAGGCTCTGCATTGATTTGCCTTTGCCCGCCGCGCCCACGTCGGGAATCTCGTATACCTTCAACCAGTAAACGCGCCCGGTGTTGGTGAAGCACAAAAGGAAGGCGTGCGTGGAATCGACAATCAACTGCGCGACAAAATCTTCTTCGCGCGTCTTCATGCCCATGCGCCCCGTGCCGCCGCGCCTCTGCTGGCGATAAATCGAAATCGGCGTGCGTTTCAGGTAGCCCTGGTGCGAGACGGTGACCGCGACCTGTTCATCGGCGATCAGATCTTCAAGCTGCAACTCGGCGCTTTCGTCTACGATCTGCGTGCGCCGCGCGTCGCCGTACTTGTCGCGCACCTCTTCCAGTTCCTTCACGATCACCGCGCGCAGCTTTTTTTCGCTGGCCAGGATTTCTTCGTACTCGGCTATCCTCATGCGGATCTCGGCCAGTTCTTTGAGGATTTCATCGACCGAGAATTGAGTGAGGCGGTAGAGCTGGAGTTCGAGGATGGCATCGACCTGGCGGAGGGTGAGGCCTTTTTCCTCATGCGGCAGCCTCTCGCGGCCCAGACTGATGACGATGTCTTTGCCTTTGCCCCAGGCATACAGGTTTTCGCGGGCCTCAACACGCGATCCTGAAGCGCGAATGATGCGGATCACGGTGTCGAGGTTGTCGATAGCGATCTTGTAGCCTTCATACTGGTGTTCCCGCTCACGCGCCTTGCGCAGCAGGTAAACCGTGCGCCGCTGGACGACATCGATGCGGTGATCGATGAAGCAGCGAATGGCCTGATCGAGCCCCAGCTCCCGCGGCTGCCCGTTGAGCACAGCAAGAAAGATCATCGAGAAGCTTTCCTGCATCTGCGTGTGCTTGTAGAGCTGGTTGAGCACAATCTCCGGCTGCGCGCCGCGCTTCAGCTCAATGACGATGCGCATGCCGTCGCGGTCGCTCTCGTCGCGCACGTCGCTGATGTCGTCCACGACCTTCTCGTTCACAAGTTCGGCGATGCGCTGAATCAGCACGGACTTGTTTACCTGGTAAGGAATCTCGGTAACGATGATCGCCAGTTTTTCCTTGGTCAGATTTTCCGTGGCCACCCTGGCGCGCATCATGAAGCGCCCGCGGCCGGTTTTGTAGGCCTGGGGAATACCGCTTTTCCCGTAGAGGAGGCCTCCCGTGGGGAAGTCCGGCCCTTGCACGTGCTTCAACACTTCGGCGAGCCCCGCTTCAGGGTTCTTCGCCAGCTCGATGGTCGCGTTGAGGACTTCCGTGAGATTGTGCGGCGGAATGTTGGTCGCCATGCCCACCGCGATGCCGCTCGAACCGTTCACGATCAAATTGGGAATGCGCGTGGGCAGCACCGCCGGTTCAAAGGTCGACTCGTCGTAGTTGGGAACGAAGTCCACCGTCTCCATCTCGATGTCGGCCAGCATTTCGCCGGCTATGCGCGCCATGCGGCACTCGGTGTAGCGCATGGCCGCCGGAGGATCGCCGTCCACCGAGCCGAAGTTGCCCTGACCATCGACCATTGGATAGCGCATCGAAAAATCCTGCGCCAGACGCACCAAGGTGTAGTAGATGGACGAGTCGCCGTGGGGATGGTAGACGCCCATGCACTGGCCCACCACCTTGGCGCACTTGGTGTATTTCTTGTTGTACTCCAAGCCCATTTCGCTGAGCGTGTAGAGGACGCGCCGGTGCACGGGCTTCCACCCGTCGCGGGCATCCGGCAGCGCGCGCCCGATGATTACGCTCATCGAGTAGTCGAGATAGGAGCGGCGCATCTCCTCTTCAATGTTGATGGGAATGAGATTGGCGCTGTGAGGCGGCGTACCGCCCTCGAGGGGGAGAAGTGGATTCTGATCGTCTGGCATATTTTGTCTTTTCATGCCCGCAGGAAGGCGGCGGAAAGGTCCGGGAAAAGCGGGGCCGGCCCGGCGCGGGCTGTGCTTTTATTTTACCTCTTCAAAGAGGGTTTCAGCAAGGCGAAAAACGGTAAATAAGTCCTTATTTTGCTTGATTTTATAGTCTTGCTTCCGGACCGCTCCGGGGGCCGCCGCCGCTCAGGCAGCGCGATGCGTTCCGGCCTTCGATTTGCTCGTCGCTTTGGTTGTCTTCTTTGCTATCTTTTTGCCCTTGTTCCTGCCCAAGCCAGTTAGGACAACTGGAGGCTGATTTGGAAACCGGGCCTCGATCCACAACTCTCCTCCAACGCCTTCCACGTAACTGCGCAATGTGGAAACGTTCATGTCCTGGCGCCTCTCAATGCGAGAGACCCCCTCCTGGCCGATTTTGAGCTTCTTGGACAGGCGAGCTTGCGTGAGCCGCCGCTGACGGCGCAGCTCGCGCAGATTTAGCTCTTCCCGTATCTCTTGGGCGCGCTGGTAGATGTCAGCACGACGCTCCTCGGACATCTCATTGAGTATGGTTTCCAGAGTAACTGGCATCACAATTTCCTTTTCTGTGATCGTAGCGTTTTTAAGTGCTGGTCAAATCTTCCATCGGCGACTTCGATCAGATCACGATAGAAACGACGCTGAGCAATTCCACCTTTGTCGCCAGCCACCAGCATGACGGCCTTACGTTCTGGATCGAAAGCAAAAGCAATGCGCCATACGCCTCCATCGGCATCAAAACGAAGTTCCTTCATATTCGAGTGGTGCGAACCCTTTAGCGTATCAACCTGAGGCCGTCCCAGGAGCGGTCCCCTTTCGCAAAGGTTTAACGTCAGCGCGATCAATTCGCGCTGAACGATTCTCGAAAGATCATTGAATTCATGGACGAAATCGTCGTGGAAGATCACCTCCCACTTCATTTCCATTCCAGAAGTGGGCTCAGTTCTGCGCAGTTGCATGGCCATATTTCTCCTTGCTTGTCGGCCCTGCTCCCGGTCAGGCATCTCAAACAAAAACGATACCCATATTATGTCTTCAGGAGCATAATGCTGTCAAGTGCATTATTATTCGCCTCAACCCCTCACAGCAGCCCCGGCAAGCTCAGCACACAGAAGACCGCCTGCAGCAGCACAATGGCCCCGGCAGCGCCCAGCGCCAACCGGCCCCTTGGCTCATCGAAGGCGTCGGCAAAGATTCCGCCCACAAACGTGAGCAGAAACGGCAGCGACCACAGCCATGGACTTCCCGGAGCGCCCGTCATGACCAGCACCATCAAGACCAAGGCGCAAAGCAGTGGAGCTATATTGCCGAAATAGCGCGATTTGCGCAGTCCCAGGAACAACACCACGGCAGCGCCTGTGGCCACCGTGATTCCCGCATTCGGCACCGCGGAGAAAAACCGCCGCGCGGGGTCAAGCGAAACCCACAGAAAGCCCGCGGCGGAGCGAAAAACGTAGCTGAAGGCATCCGGCGAGAAGCCGTAGCAGGCAAAGACCAGCACCAGCGCTCCGGCCACGGCCACCAGCACCACCGGCAACACCTGGCTCCTGCGCCCCTCGGCCACCCACAGCATGGCCGCGAGGCCCACCAGCGCCACCACCGGCAACGCGGCAATGTGCGCGGCCGCGGCCAGGCCAAAAGCCGCCGTTAGCAGCACAATGCGCGGCCGCCATTTGCGCTTTGGTCCCTGCATGGCATGGGCCACGCCGATGCAGGTGTAGACGCCGCCATAAATCCCCAATGCGGCCAGCACCTCCGCGTTGGGCGCAACGCAGGCTCGCAGCACCGCGGGAGAAAAGCAGTAAAGCGCAAGCGCCATATACCCGCCCAAGTTGCCGTAGAGCCGCCGCGTCACCCACCACAGGCCGCCGCCCAAGAGGCATCCGGCCGCAAGAAACGGCAGCCGCAGCAGAAACAGAATGTGCGTAAGCTGGTGGCGCAGTTCCCAACTGCTCAATTCGCCGGCTGGCCCCGCCTGCACCAGCCTGTCCTCGGGTTTGCGGAAGTGGTCCAGCGCGCGCTCGGCCAGCAGGTCCACGGTCAGCGGCAGCCCCGCCAGCCGGTAGGCGAGAACTCCATCGTGAATATTGCCGCAAGTGGTAAAGTAGCCGGCCAGCGGCGATGGCCGTTCCCACATCTCGCGTCCGCAGCGCGCATATTGGTAATCGCGGTCGGTGAGCGTCTGGCGGCTGGTGAGCCACAATCCCTGAATGAGAAACACGGCCAGCAGGCCCGCCGCAATGCGCTGCGGCAGATTGAAGCGGAAGCGGCGAAGAATTCCAAACCGGTGAGTCATCTTGCTCCAGGCAACCATACCAGTCTAAACGGCCTTGCCCGCCCGAGCGCATACGCTTCCGTCGCTGTACTCCACAATCCCTTCGACGCTACACTGATCCCACCATGCTGACTCGCCGCCGCTTCGTCATGAACGCCGCCACCCTCGCCCTCGCTTCCAACGCCCGCTTCGCCCTGGCGCAATCTGCAAACCTCTATCGCAATCCCATTCTCGGCGGTGACCACCCCGACGGCAGCCCCATCCGCGTCGGCGACGACTTCTACCTCACGCACTCCAGCTTCGATTACGCGCCAGGACTCCTCATCTGGCACTCCCGTGACCTCGTCAATTGGCGCCCCGCCGCCGCTGCCCTGCACCGCTACTACGGCACGGTCTGGGCGCCGTATCTTTGCGAGTACCAGGGACACTTCTACATCTACTTCCCCGCTGCCGGCACACTGCGCGTGGTTCACGCCGCCCACCCCACTGGTCCTTGGAGTGAGCCTATCAACCTCGGCATCCACGCCATCGACCCCGCCCACATCGCCGAGAATGGTCACCGTTATTTGCACATGGCCGGCGGACTGATGGCCGAGCTCAGCCCCGACGGCCTGGCCGTCAAATCCCCTCCTCGCAAAGTCTTCGACGCATGGCCAATGCCCGCCACCACACGCATGGAATGTACCTGTCTCGAGGGCCCCAAGCTGCTGGAACGCGACGGCTATTTTTATCTCAACGTTGCCGAGGGCGGCACCGGCGGCCCCGCCACCAGCCACGCCGTCGTCTCCGCGCGCAGCCGCCACGTTGACGGCCCTTGGGAGTACTCGCCCTACAATCCCATCGTCCACACCCGCTCCCGCGACGACCGCTGGCTCTCGCTCGGCCATGGCCGCCTCGTCGACACTCCCGAAGGCCGCTGGTACATCACCGTTCACGCCTATGAAAACGGCTTCCGCTCCCTGGGCCGCCAGCTCCTGCTGCTCCCCGTCGAGTGGACCCCCGACGGCTGGTTCCGCGTCTCCCCGGAAATCAGCGCCGATTCCGCCATCCCCATGCCCATCCCCGGCACAAGTCAGCAGCCGTTCGGCGATCCTTCCGACGACTTCACCACTCCCGAACTCGGCCTCCAGTGGGCCTTTTGGCGCGAATTCGATCCTGCCCGTTTCACCACCGGCAACGGCGCCCTCGCCCTGCAGGCGCGCGGCAGCTCCCTCGTTGATTCCAGCGCACTCACCACGGCGGTCGGCGGACACTCCTACACTGTCGAAATCGATATCGAAGTCTCGTCCGGCTGCGAGGCCGGCCTCATGCTCTTCTACGACCCCGCCCACGTCGCCGGCATCTGCCTCGCGCCCGCGGGAGTCGAGATCAGGATTCCCAACGGCTCCATCAAAAACCGCGTGGAAAAGGGCGCTGCCCGCGCCACCTTCCGCATTGTCAACGACCGCCAGGAGGTCGACTTTTACTACCGCCTTCCCGGCCAGCCATGGAAGAAAACCGAAACCTCGGCGGAAGTCTCCGGCCTCCACCACAACGTCCTCGGCGGCTTCCTCGATCTCCGCCCCGCCGTCTACGCCTGTGGCTCGGGCCAAGCGACCTTCCGCGGATTCCGCTACTGGCCGCAAGTCAACCCGCCGGCATAGAGCACCCAGACGCTCGCTCCTGAAGTGCTATTCTGCTTGGCAAGGCTTCGCGCATGAGCAGTTTTTACACTATCGGCCACTCCAACCACGCCATCGACGCATGGCTTGCTCTTCTCGTTCAGCACGGCGTTGAAGTGGTGGTCGATGCGCGCAGCTCTCCCTACTCGAAATATGTCCCGCAGTTCGACACAGAACTCATGCAGCGTTCCCTGGAAGAAGCGGGAATCCGCTATCTCTTTTTCGGCGCTGAATTGGGCGGCCGGCCGGCCAACCCCGCCTACTACGATGCCAAGGGTCACGTTCTCTATAGCCGGCTGCGCAACGATGCTCACTTCCGCGCGGCCATCGCTCGCCTTGAATCCGGCATGGAGCGCTTCCGCGTCGCGCTGGTTTGTGGCGAGGAAGATCCTGCCCACTGTCATCGCCGCCTGCTCATCGGCCGCGTCCTTTGCGCGCACGGCCACACCATGCTTCACATTCGCGGCGATGGCCGCCTGGAATCCGACGAGGCGGTTGCCACCGAGGCCGGCAAGCCGCTGGTCGATGCGCAGCCCGCGCTCTTCGCGGAACTCGACGAGGACCAATGGAGATCTACAGCATCGGTTTTACCCAAAAAAGCGCCCGAGAGTTCTTCGGCGCGCTGAAAGCTCACGGTATCGAGCGCCTGCTCGACGTGCGACTGAATAACACCTCCCAGCTTGCCGCCTTTGCCAAGCAAGCCGATCTGGCCTACTTTGTCGAGGAAATCTGCGGCGCGGTTTATGAGCATGAACCTTTGCTCGCGCCCACGCAGGAGATTTTGGACGCTTATAAAAAATCCAAGACTGGTTGGGACGCATACACCAAAGCCTATCTCGATCTCATTCGTTCGCGAAAAGTGGAGTCGGTCCTCTCCAAAGAAAGCTTCAAGAAGAAAACTGTTCTGCTGTGCAGCGAGCCAACCGCGGAGCATTGTCACCGCCGCCTGGCCCTCGAATATTTAAAGAAAGAATGGGGCGGCATTAAAGTTATCCATCTCTAATACCGGAGGACTGCATGCAAGAATCACGCTTTCTGTGCCTAGCAGTGTCCCGTCGCGATGGCGGCAAGTGTATAGCGGGGATCGACCTCGATTCCAGCAGATGGATTCGCCCCGTCGACGTTAATTCCCACGGTGCAATAAGCAATGGAATTGCGATAGCGTCCGAGGGCAGCAATCAAATTCGTTGGCTAGAATCTCTCGATATAGTATGCCTGCCGCTTGGGAACCATGTTGGCACGACGATACAGCCCGAAAATTGGGAGCTTCTGCCGACTACGAACCGACAGGCTTACGAGGCTCTTCGACGGTTCGACCTCCGACATGATATGGAGATCCTTACGGGCCATCTGGAGGGGCACGGACCGTTACTGCACAGCTACGGCGATTCCATCTCTGCTCCGGCGTTAGGAGCACGGAAGCTAGACCATTCATTGTCATTGATAGAGCCGGATGATCTTTATTGGAAAGTCGAACCAAAACAGAAATATCCAACTGAACTTCAGATCCGCGCAGACTTCAGCTTTGATGACGACCGGTACAACATTTCTGTGACGGACTCTGTATGGGAAACACGATGCATAAGGGCAGGTAAGGGCGGACATCGGAACGCAGAGATCGCAGACGCTGCGAGACCGAGAATCCTCCTAGTCGTTAGCTTGGGTGCCAAGCCTTTGAATGGTCAGCATTACAAGTTTGTTGCGGGCGTTTTGGCTCTTCCAGCTTGATCCCGCATCGGCTCCGGTTGCAGCCGCAACCCTGGCCCGCTACACTTCTTGCAGCATGGCCATCGCTCGCGACAACACTCCGGAACGGCTGGTCAGCGCCGCGCGCGCTGACGAAGAACAGGGTTTTGAACTAAAACTGCGCCCTCGCTGGCTCGGCGAATTCATCGGCCAATCCAAAGCCAAAGAGCAACTCGCCATCGCCCTTGAAGCCGCCAAATCCCGCGGCGAAGCCCTCGATCACGTGCTCCTCTTCGGCCCTCCAGGCCTGGGTAAAACCACTCTCGCCACCATCATCGCAAACGAACTCGACGTCGGCTTCCAGCAGACCTCCGGACCGGCCCTGCAAATTCAGGGCGACCTGACCGCCATCCTCACCAACCTGCGCGAGCGCCAGGTGCTCTTCCTCGACGAGATTCACCGCATGCAGCCGGTGCTGGAAGAAAAACTTTACACTGCACTGGAGGACTACAAGCTCGACATCATCATCGGCCAAGGGCCTGCGGCGCGCACTCACGTGATGGAGATCCGCCCCTTCACCTTTATCGGCGCCACCACGCGACCCGGCCTGCTTTCCTCGCCCTTGCGTTCGCGATTCGGCATCTTACTGCGTCTCGAGTTTTATACGGAGGAAGAACTGCGCGTGATCGTTACGCGTTCCGCCGAAGTGATGCAAATTCCCATCGACCAGGACGGCGCGGCAGAGATCGCTCTCCGCTCCCGAGGAACACCGCGCATCGCCAACCGCCTTTTGCGCCGCGTGCGCGACTACGCCCAGGTGCGCGGCAACGGCGAGATCGACCGCGCCACAGCCAACGCCGCGCTCACCATGCTTGAAGTGGATGCCCACGGCTTCGACGAAATCGATCGCCGCCTGCTGTTGGCCATCATCCAAAAATATGACGGCGGCCCGGTCGGCCTGAGCACGCTGGCCGCGACCCTGGCAGAGGAGCAAGACGCACTGGAAGAGGTTTATGAACCCTTCCTCATCCAGATCGGATTTCTTGACCGCACTCCGCGCGGACGCGTAGCCACACGCCTGGCTTATGAGCACTTCGGCCTCACCATGCCCGGTCGCCAGACACCGCTGTTTTGAAGATTGAGTGGAGATAGTTGGGTGCCCCATCCTTTCGCGTTCTTTGCGAAAGGGTGGGAATCCACGAAACCTAACGATCCCGTTCATTAGGAGTTTTCCATGGCGCTTACCGAATCCACCATGCTGGAACTGAGCGCAGCGGCCCCTGACTTTGCGCTCACTGACGTTATCACAGGCAAGATCGTCCGCCGCGACGATTTTCGCGGACAGAAGGCGCTGCTGGTCATGTTCATCTGCGCTCACTGCCCCTATGTGAAGCACATCGAGAAAGGCCTGGCTGCACTCGGCAAAGATTACGCCGGCAAGCCTCTCGGCATCGTGGCCATCAGCAGCAATGATGTAACCACGCACCCCGAGGACAGCCCTGCCAACCTCAAACAGCAGTCGCAGGCACTGGGCTTCAACTTTCCTTACCTTTACGATGAGACGCAGGCCGTAGCCCATGCATACAAAGCCGCCTGCACGCCTGACTTCTTTCTATTCGACGCCGGCTTCCACCTGGTTTATCGCGGCCAGTTCGACCTGAGCCGGCCCAGCAACGGCATCGCGGTCACCGGAGAAAACCTGCGCGCTGCTATCGACGCCGTGCTCGCCGACAAGCCTGTGTCTGCGGACCAGCGCCCGTCGATAGGATGCAACATCAAGTGGAAGGCATAAGGTAGCGGAGCTAGCGGTGTTAGCCGCTGACCTTTATGGCGCAATATAATTAGGTTCGCCTGTCACTAATTTTCAGCTAGTGTAGTGCGTCATAAATAGGATCAAATATAATCCGGGCCGCATCTTATGATGAGGAGACTCATCATGCGTGTCGCCGCATCCATCCTGCTGGAC
>Ga0255354_1000665_pt1 | contig 21351 bp, 22 predicted proteins | sample HBST50metaG_FD_189942 | JGI IMG/M metagenome (GOLD analysis project Ga0255354, IMG submission 189942) | Peat soil microbial communities from Stordalen Mire, Sweden - H.B.S.T50 | ecosystem: Environmental > Terrestrial > Soil > Wetlands > Peat | place: Sweden: Norrbotten County, Stordalen Mire...
GCGCTCGTATCCGTCGCCGAGTTTTGTCACTTGAGCCTTTAGGCGCGTGACCGGAAGCTGAGCCGCGAAGACATCCTCGAACTGCCGGACCTTGGCCTTAAAGTAGCGCAACGCCTCAGCCCCAGCGCCGTCGTTCTCATTCGATGAGCCAGAGATCATGAAGCCTTCGAGCTTTTCCGAGGCCACAAGCGGCGGCAGGTAGGTCAGCGCCAGGAAATACTCGTTCTCAAAATGACTGCCCTCTTGTCCGAACTGCTCGCGGCGCTCGCGGTCGATCAATGCCGTCACCGGATCGCGGAAGACGCCCTCCGGCGCGTAACCGCTCGAAAACGACCGGATGCAATCGACCTGAATCATCCAGCTGCTACCTAGCCGCAGAATGCGATTGAGCCGCTTGGCAACTGCGGCCATCTCGGCATGAGTCGCCGATTGGAGATCCGGCCCGCGATACTGCCAGGCCGCCAGCAGCGATCCATCGCGCTGCATCACGATGCCGTCATCGACGAGGCCGAACCAGAGCAGCAGATCGGCCAGCCCCGTTGGTTGTTTACGCGTTTCACCGAACATTACTACCTCCAGCCTCTCTTCGGCGTTTTGCCAAAAGCCGCGACCCCGCTTTTGGCAGGGTAGAAATCCTTGTAGCCGAGATGGCGGCTGTAGACCTTCCGCATCATCGGATCAGCCTTGCCGATTCTGGCCAGCGCGGCAACGATGGTCCAGAAGGCAATGATGGCGATAAGAAAGGACAGGAAGCTCATGACGGTTACGGCCATCATCGCCGTGCCGAGGCCGGCCATGATGACCAGCTCTCGGTCTCCGCCCAGCAGTTGTTGCGGCCTGCTTAACGAAGTCCGCATGATCGTTTGTTCAGGTCCATCGAAATCAAGACTTGCCATTTCATCCTCCGGCAGCGGGGCTAGCCCGTGTGAGCCATCCCCGCTGACCTTGATCTCTGTTATCCCCTCGCAACGAGGTGAAGCGCAGACTGAGTGACAGCATGAACTGGCTGAAGCATTGAGACCTCCGCGGCCTGGCCGATAAAGGACGACATCACCTGCGCCGCGAAGACAACCAGGCAGACGGCGATGCCGATCTGCAACAGGCGCTTCATCGTCTCGCCCATTTCACCGCTGGCGAAGGCGAGCGTAGCGCCGAGCGCGACGATGGCGACCACGGAAATGGCGTAAGCGACCGGGCCAGTCAGCGAAGTGACGAGCGTGTTGAGCGGGCCTTCCCAGGGAAGATTGCTTCCGGTTTCTGCCGCAAAGGAAACGGTTGAGCCAATGAGCACGGCCAGGGCCAGGAACCCGGCATTCCGCGTCCGGTTGAGAATGCCGCATGATTGTGTATCGAGACGTGTGAGTGTACCTTGCATCTTGATCCTCCATGTGCCCTCCGGCACGGTTGACGAAAGGCATTCGCAACGCCCTTCCGATTGTTGTCTCAGCCACGGCGCAAAGCCGAAGCCCCGCCATCAAACCTGTGTCAGCAGGTAGCGACCATTTTCATAGCCCGTGACTACCGCCGCTTCCTGCACCTTGCGTCCTTGCACCGGGTCATTCACGATGGAAATGACCAGATCGACCGCGCTCCCGATCATCCGTTGCTGCGGCGCATCGGTCGCTTCGCGCACCAGCGCCTCCAGCCGGTCGAGCGCCTCTGCCGCACTATTCGCGTGCAGCGTCGAGACACCGCCCGGATGCCCGGTATTCCAGCTCTTGAGCAGGGGAAGAGCAGCCGCTCCGTCGCGGACTTCGCCGACGACAATCCTGTCCGGCTTCAGCCGCAGAGCGACCTTCAGGCACTTCAACTGATCGAACTCCGTCGTCGCCAACATGCTCAGGCTGTTGGCGGAGTCGAGCAGAAGCTCTTGCGTATCTTCGATGACGAGCACCCGGTCACCGGGTGTCAGCGTACCAATCTCTTCGAGAATGGCGTTGGCAATTGTCGTCTTGCCCGCGCCGGTCCCGCCGACGACAAGAATGTTCTTGTGTGCAATGATGGCCTGCTGAATGACTTCAAGGTGATCGAGGCCTCGAACCGCGTCGATGAAGTCTTCCTGTTCTGAGCGCCGGTTGCGCGGGTCGTCTTTGGTCGTCAGAATCCCCTGGCGCTGAAGATCGCGCAGGCTGCGCTTCTTGTCCGACTTCACACGAATCGCAAACGATGGCGACAAGACGACCGGCTCAATCAAACCGGCAAAGCGGTACTTCCAGATCGGGAGCTGCGATTCGAGAACAGGCTTTGATTCGGTCACGGTCGTTTTTTGCATCGAGGCGATGGTCATCATCGCCCCGCGCGACTGGCGGCTATCGAGTTCGCCCATGTGCTCGAAGGCGGAACCAGTCCGCTTGACCCAGATGCGGCAGTCCTCATTGACGAGAATGTCCTCAATTCCGCTCGACTGATCGAGCAGGCCGCAGATTACGGACCCAAGCTCGTCGCGGAGCTTCTCCTTGAGCCGTTCCTGCTTCTCGTCCGAGTGGTGATCCTGCATCAAACGCCCTCGTATTTCTGGTTACTGGAGTCTTGCGTAAATCGTAAAAGAAATGTACATTCCAATACGAGTACATCTAACACTAGTTCCCAGCTTTTTGCAAGTCCGCCGAAAAGGAGGCCGTGATGGATCGAACACAGAACGCCGTCGAACGGATGCTCGCCGCCCTAGACGCCCCGGCCTACGACCTCGGCGTCTTGAGCGAACGCGGAATGCTGCCCGGCCTCTCGAACCTCACAGTTGCGGGCGTTTTCTCCCGGCTCCCGCTCCTCAAAGCCCACAATGCGCGCGGGGCGCACATCTATATCCGGCCAGCAGGAGAGCACCGCTTTACCGTTCTTGACGACCTGAATTCGGATTCTGTTGCCCAGCTCGCCGGCGATGGCCTTGAGCCGTGCGCCGTGGTTGAAACCAGTCTCGGCAACTTCCAAGCCTGGCTGAAACACGATGACGCGTATCCAACCCCGCTGTCCACGTTCATTGCCCAGACCCTCGCGAAGCGGTATTGCGCGGACCCTAGCGCGGCGGATTGGCGGCGCTTTGGCCGTCTCCCCGGCTTCACAAATTGCAAGCTCAAATACCGCAAAAGCGACGGCCTTTATCCTTACGTCCTGCTGCGAAGTGCGACCGGCGTGCAGTACCGGCAGGCCGCCTACCTGCGGCTGGAAATGACAAAACTCTACCAACTACAGGTGCAGGAGCGGGAAGCGCGCCCCGTCCAACATCAGGCGCGGCTCGTAACTGCATCTGGCCAGCCAGCCTATTCGTGCCTCTCCCTTGAGCGTTTCCGCAACGCGGCCAAATTCCACGACCGCCCCGCCGCCGCCGACCTCGCCTTTTGCGTCGCCGCATTGTCGCTGCGGATGCCGGAGGATGCGATTGCCACGACCCTCGACAGCCAGTACCTCTCCCGCGACCCCAACCCCTCCCGGAAAGCTGCCTACATTCAGCGCACTATGGCGAAGGCAAGATCATGGGCGCACCGCTAGGCACATTGCGGTTGCCAATACCCGCCCTTGACCTCCAACTCTGCATACCACCTGTGTCTCCGCTGGTCTGGCTCCCTCTCACCGCGAAGAAACATCTGCAATCACGACGGCTGAATCTGATGAGTTTGAACACGCCGCTCCAATTCAGATTGCCTTTCTGTTTGCGTTCAGCGTGCCGCGCTCAAAGCACCCACGCCCTGCGGACGCACGCTCTCCCTCCAGAGATTCGGGCCTTGCAGGTGTGGACTCCTCCCCCGAGGCAAGCTCTGGTCCCCTTCCACAAATCTCTTCCACTCGCCTTGGGAGTGGGCCGCGACGGCACACCCTCCGGGCAAGCATGTACCGCATCCAGCGGACAAACTTCAAAAAAGGAGCTACAAACCATGTTCAACAAAGTCATCCTCATCGGCCGTCTCGGAAAGAATGCAGAAGTCAAAACCGCGCAGAACAAGACGGACTACGCCGTCCTCAGCATCGCCACCAGCGAGAGCTGGAAGAACGACAAGGGCGAGTACGAAACCCGCACCGAATGGCACCGCGTCTACGCCTGGGGCAATCTCGCCAACTTCGCCAAGACGCTTCTGAAGGGGCAGCTCGTCAGCCTGGAGGGGAAGATCAAGTACCGGACGGTCGAGGAAGATGTCGAGGGCAAGCCGTTCAAGCACACCATCGCCGAGATCCACGCTTCCAGCATGAGGCGCCTCTCGAAGGTCGAAGCCGCTGACGATCCCAGCGACGGGGCGGACGAGGCATAGGTTGCCATGCAAAATGGCCCAAGAGCGGCGGAATCGCTCTTGGGCTGATCCTAGCTAATGAAGGCACAAGGAAATTCCGGGCACCCGAACGGCACAGCAACAATCACGCACATGCTTTAGCAAGAAGAATGCGCAAGGTTGGATTGTAGTCAGCAACTCCCCGCAAATTAACAAAAAGAGCGGGCGCAATCCGAAGTTTTACTATGAAATCCCGCCCTTGCTGCCGCGAATGGACGACTGCATTATCTGGTTCCTTGACTTCAGTCACCTGAACGAAGCCGAGTTTCGGCCTCCAGAGCCAGTCCCCCACTACCCCCATCGGATCGAACTCCGCCCTCCATTCATCAAAATGGTCACCCACATGCTCTTCAAGGGCGACAACAGCTTCTAACAGCTGCTTGATCTTCTCGGGGAAATCGGTGGATGAACTCAGTGAAAGTCTCCTCACAAGCGGCGCGAGAAACTCGGGGGTGACATTACTGGAAAGGGAGCCAAAGCGAGCCGCATCACACAACACCAGGTTTCTTGCGAGTTTCAATTCTGGATTTTCGTCTAGGATTGCAAGGGAACCTAAGACGATCATCCATAGCGTGCCATCACCAAGAATCTGATCGAAATCGACGACTTTTCCTTGCTCTTTATAACGCTCGCGAACCTCTCTTACTAAAGGAGGGCGGGTCCATTCCTTACCCTGCGCATTATCAACTTCGCGAAGGCCGCAGCAGAAAAGCACTTCGCAGATTTCACGAATGATCTTGGCAAGAGTACTGCGCTCCTCGTGCTGAATCCACGGCCCACCCGCGGCAAAGAGCGCGACAGCCAAGGGATACGCGGCGGCTTGCTGGAGCTGGCGAGCGGTACACGTTTCAGCAAAGTTGAGAGCGGAAAGATGGTCTTTGAATTCCTGAAGTTGCTTAAGTAGCTTCTGGCGTTGTGCAGCCGTTGGGCCATTCTCTTTTGGCTCAGGTTTCCTGCCATCCGGGCGAGGCGGCGGTTCGGGACCATTCTCCAAAGGACCATCCGGCGGAGGATTCGTATGTTCGGCTTCGGTTGGATCAACTTCGACGAGATGCGAGTCCTCCCCGAACAACAACCGCATGATGCCTGTAAGCGATATGGCGCCGAAGGAAATGGCGGAAAGCGAGTTTCCATTATGATGGGATTTGAGTTGGTCCATGCTGAGAATTACATCAGCAGTTGTCACGGGCCGCTCTGGTTCAACAGCTTGCGGGGACTTCTTCTTCCCATAACTCATCGTCGGAGGATCTGGAAAATCTGAGGGTCTGGTAAGGAGAGCCTTCGAAAGAACCTGAAGATCATCGAGGAGGCGTTTATAGTCCTCGGATATTCCATTCGAAGAGAGCCTCTTGACTGCTCCAAATGGCAAGCGAGGCCCCGTCGATTCGTCTAGCCGATCGACGTCATCGACCCAGGTTTCGTTGGTCTCCTCCACAACGTGGCCATCGTCGATCTCAATATGGCCAAACAGTGTTTCTGGTCCACTTATGAAGTTCGTCACCAATGCTCGCCACACACAAGGGTCTTGGGTTGAATCCAATACCAGACGGTTTGAATGTACGACCAAGGTCAAGGCGCTCGGAGTCCGCGGGACACTCTCTAGAAATGCAGTAAACTGGCCAATATTTCTGTGGAGTTGCAAGTGACGCAAACCGTGCTTCTGTATCGTTGGGGGTAGGGGTGGAGGCGGAGGCAGCAGCCCGAGATCTTGCCAACTGGATGGTTCTCCTTGATCGGGCCGGAATAGCTGAGCGAAGTCTTCGTGGCGGCAGGTGTCATAAATAACTACCGATTCAACGTTTCCACCCTCCGCAGAAGTCCTTAGCCATGCCGATCCAGAGCAATTGGGCGAACCAACGACAGCGGCACATCCCGATTCAGATTCAAACACAGCGGCCTTGAGGTGAGTGCGCGGATGACCATCGTAGAACTTCAGTTTCAGATCTACGGTAAGGTCAGATAGAGCACCTGGATCAAACGAGCAAAAGGGCTTATCGATTTCAACTACAGCTTCGACGATCCCAAATGTGTTTGCTGCCCACCGTATCATCGCCCCTTGTTGATCGGTCGACCCACTGACCATCCGAAGGCTCTTAAACTTCCTCCCGCTCCAGCGTTGTTCGAGGACAGATGTAAGGCTTCTCGCGGCGCCTACCACGACCCAAGCAGGATCGGAATTGCTAGCTGCATTGTTCTGCTCCGCTCTCAACCAAGTTGCAGCAATTTGGGCAGCCACTTCATCGCGGTCTCCGGCCAATTCAACCACTGTGGTGAGCTGCATAAGATTCTCGTAGAGTTCCCTTGCGCGCGGAGTTCCTGAGAATACGCGCCAGGTGACCGTGGATTCGCGATTGCCACCTGTCTGATCTGATAAGCTTCGACCGAGCCATCCTGATCGGGTAAGATTGTGCGAACCGCAGGTTACTACAGCCTGATCACGACCAATTCGAATACACACTTTTGGATGGAATGCACCACTCATCCGGACCGGGATAAGACGGTAGCGCCTGCCAAGGCTGATTAGCTGTCCCTGTGCCTTCGCGATCTGTTCCGTGGCTTGATCGGCATCCGCAAGAACAAAGATACGTGTCGCTCCACCGGCAATCAGATCATTAAGAACTACTCTTTCGAAGAACAGCGGGTCAAGGCTATAGGTTGTTAACAGCACTAAGGCGAAATCCGGTATTCTACAGAAATCTCGAAGGTTCATTTTGTCTCGCCTTGCCCTTGACGCAGTGTGGCCAGTCCATCGCTCAATACTTCCGCACCCTTTGCTGAAATCCCCGACTCGTCCAAGAGCTCAAGTTGGCGAAGCCAGTTTACGGCTTGGTAAAGGCGAGATGTTGCCCTGCCTGCTCCAAAGCCTTTCTGATAAATCCAATCGTCGCCATCGGAACGGATGAGACCAACATCTTTGTACGGTTCACGGGCTAAGCGAGACCATGCGATTCGAAGATGTTGCTCCACAGACCGCTGAATCAACCAACCTGTGACGTCTCTCACAGATCTTGTGCTAGTAACCCAGATATCTACTTCTGGCACAACAACTGCTCCCACACCTATACGGGAAAAACCCGTCTGCCCATTGAGATCGAACTGCGGCTTTTCATCACGGATGCCTGGTCCCAAGCGGTTGGCCGCGATGACCCAAGCGACGGGCAATAGACCAAGCCCATCTGCCGAATGAAGCCACGCCTGTTTCTCCAGCAACAAGGTCTCGGACAACTTTCCGGACCAACGGCGAATTCCACGAAGCTCTTGTGTCTCACCAAAGGCGTCCTTAACAGCGGCGCACAAATCTCGGATTGGTTGGCTTGAGTTGAGATTAAGGCCCAGGCCAACGAGCCCGGAGTCGATATCCTGCGAGACTAGAGCTTGAATTACTTGCTGTGCGGATTGCCTCTTTTCTAATCCAACCGCCTGCGAGAGTTGGCGCAGCACATTGGCAACCGCAGCTTCGTGTATCAACACTAAAAGATCCCGCACGACAAATTGAGACCATCCATCGCAGATCGGATGCAGTTCCAATGGGATTGCTGCCAAACTGAACTGCGATACGGCCTTGTGAACGTCCTCCTCCTGAACTACCCGCTTTAGAATCGTTGATAAGTGAAGCAGCAGACAATAGGAGGCAATCCTGTTCAGCTCAGAGTGAAGCGCCTTCTCACGGGCTTTCTTCGGAATAATGGCCTCGATCAAGACGCTGCGTTCGCTCGGTGAGGGTCTAGCTATTGTGAAGCCAGTTCCGAAGTTTATCAGTTGCGAGCGCTCAAGAGACTGTCCCTCCCCTTCCAGTGAAACCTTCTTCAACACGTCGTCAACGCCTGGATCAGCCCCAAATGCTTCCGCCAGTGGCAATCCGCGCTCGCTGGTTAATGTCGGCACGTCTCCGGAGGACTCGCCAAGCCCTAACGCTTCCGATGGTCCCCCGTATACGTTTATCGCTAAAATCCTGGTCAGTCGTTTGAGCGTGAGACTGGCCCCTGATTTGTTGACTTCAACGGCCGCGCCATTACGCCCAACTACACCTGATGTTTGATCCTCGGCAAGCTGACTTCCATAAGCAACTACAGCTTCAGCTTTTGCTGCGAACGCCGAAAATGCTTCCCAGTTCTTAATTCCGCCCAATTCTAAATACCGGAGTATCAGCCAGGCTCTGAATGCTAAATAGCGGACTGCGGGTGTTACGGTTGTGACCCCATCCATCAGGCGATTCGCGATCGCTTCAGCAGGAGCTCGAAGACCGAGCAGGTCCAGACCTGGAACATCATTTGCCTCCGACAGGAGCAAACCTGGAATGCCTGGTTCCGGAGTTAAATCATCAATTCTTGTCATAGTCGTTCACTTGTAGTTTACTGCCTCCAGCATTACGCCAAGCCGCCAAGCGTGCGGCAATCTCGATTCGACGGAGGTTTCTGCGTTCCCCCTGAGAATACCAATTGCAGCCCAGCCGACCTCTCAGCCAGTAGAAGAGCACCGGCAATCGTACGAACCGCATTTGACAAACTCGGAAGCAACTCAGAAGTCAAATACTTCCGAGTTCAGTACCAGCGTGGGCAGTTCGTCGAATGGCGAAGTCTGGTTGATCCTCGTCAAATCTTCAGCCTGTAACAGTTTGACTCGGCCGCAGGAAGAATCACAGGTGCTTTCCCAACCAGTATCCCAGAAAGAGGAGTCCAAATCCGCCGAGAAGGCCACCGGCAAAGACGCTCCATAGCAGGTAGCCCCAGGCACCGATCAGCTTGATCCGGAAATCTCGCGTCACCGCGGCCAGTGCGTCTTGGGCGTTTCGAATTGCCCCGTCGAGAGCGCCCTTTAGCCACCCGTCCATCTGATTTTGCGACGTTGCCAGAGCTTGAGCCAGGCTCGATTCAATGATGGTGCGAATGACGACGGCGAACTGCTGCCGGGTTTCCTCGGTGTAGCACTTGAGAATTGCCTCCCCAGCGATGGAATCGTGGAGGCTGGCCTGTACGTCCTCTAGAAGTTGCCGCGTCGTCAACCCAACCTCTTCGATGGTTCCCTTCATCTGAGTGGCCGCGTAATCCGCAATCTCACGGGTCACGCCGCGGAGTCTGGCCTGTTCCGCCGCCGCATCATTCAGTCCCCGCGCCACATTTTCGAGCGCGCGGCACTCCACCACGCACAGCTTGTACCGCAGCCATTCGGGATCTTCCGGGTCCATCTTGGAGAATTGCTGGACCAGATCGAAGAGAACCCGTTCTCTCGCCTCCCCCTCTGGGAAGGCGAGATATACGAGGTCACGAATCCAGGCGGATTTATCATTTGCAACCACTGGCACATTGTTCATGGCAGAAGTACCTTTCTCGCTTCCGTGAACTGGCTGAAAGCGCGGAAGCGGTATGTTCTTGCCCGAAGGGTCATATCCGGCGCGCGCAACTCCGCCACCATCGTTCGCCTTTCACCAACATCGCCGAGCGTTACATTCATCGTCCGCATCATGCGCTGAAGGTCGGGCCGCCGCGCATCCATCCGTATTTCGACGGGCGAGAATGCCTCCCGAAAGGCCGTCACATCCGCCGCCAGCTTCGGATTCTCCCAGGACGACGCGACTCCGTCCTGAAAATGGTTGTGGACAATGAGGTAATCCACGCTGTTCTGCAACTCAGCGCCCCACTCGATCACCGACCGGGCGGATGCAATGTCGGAATCGACGACGCCGACAGCCGTCCACCTGAGATTGAGGCCGGACTCCTGCATCACCTTATAGAAGTCCCGAAACCAGGGAATCATTCGATGACCCTGTGCCGCGCCCAAGTCAGCCAGAATCACATCGGCGCTCGACTCCAGCGAGATTCCCAAAAGCCGGTCATAGGTCCAACTCTCCAGCGCCGGCAGCTTGTGGGCCTTGGCAAAGAGTGCCTTGAAACTCCCCTCCGCCTTGTTGTCAGGGTCCATATCGAACAGGTCAGCGGTGTAGATCGTGCTCGCGTACCATTCCGCCAGCGTCGCGATCACGGTTGTCTTTCCCACGCCGCCCTTTCCAGCAATGGGAAAGACCACACGCTTGGGTTTCATTTCCAGGGCCGCGTTCAATCCTCGCTCCGCCCCACAAAGGCGCTCGGTTTGAATATCTTCACAGGTTGCAATCGCGCCTCCCGCTGGCGATTCTGTTCCGCTTCGCGATCCAATCTCGCCATTTCCTGCTCTCTCTGTATTTGCCATTCAGGTTTCTCCTTTGTCTCTGTGTTCCCGCTGTTCAGGCCGCTCTCGCGGACCATTGGTTGATGAACCTCTTTCCCCATCGCAGGGGGCGGGAGGTTCTTGGGTTTTCTTGCGATGTGCGGCTGAATCCCTTCAATGACCCGATTTGCTGCTTTGCAGAATTGCTGGTATCCGCCGGGATACCCCTCTTCCCGTAGCGTTCCCCAGATGATGCGCCAAGTCAGACCGCTGTTCTTTGCGGCTTGCAGCTCGGAGCGCACCGCCTTGAGAAGTCTTCCCTTGAGTTGAAAGACGCCTCTGCGAAGCGTCAGTGCTTCAACCAGCGCAACCAGTTCAGGTGGGCGATATGATGAAATGCACATTTCAGTAGAAGAATGCCAGAGACGCTGGAAGATTGCAAGCGAACAAAGACGATTCCGCAAGAATAATGGCGAACAACCACGACAAAGAACGAATAACCACGAATAAAGACGATTCGCGATCTGGGTATGCGTCAGTCGTGTTTGTTCGTCTTTAGTCGTGCATCTGTTGCAGCCGCAGGCTGCGCTTTCCGAAGGTCGAAGACCGGCGGGAGGTGAGCTGTTAGGTAGCCGTCTTCAGTGGGTAATGCAGTAGTGGAACATAAAGCGCAGACGCACTTTGAATGTTTTCTCCATGCATCTCGTTTTCTTTCAGAGGAAATGCGTGACGCGCCGATGTACTTTAGAGAGAGCCGAGTGCGTCACCTTGTTATTGCAATGTACAGTGCTGTATAGTGCTCTCATGTCTAGACCGAAGCCGCCCCATATCGTCCGCTATACGATTCGCCTCAATCGCGCCCAGGGGGAGCGCGTTGCTGCCTTGAAGGCGCAACTCCACGCCAGAAGCGACAACGAGGTTTTCGACTACCTCGTCACTGTCGGCACCAACCAGCGCGACGATCTGGAGCAGCTCGTCTACTCGCTGTTTGGGAATATGGCGGACACTCTGGCCCGGAGGTTTCAGAGCTTGGAGACTGTTAGCCAGCTTCATCTTGCCTTGACCGACACGTTCATCAAATACGCGCTCACGGCTCTCCCCGAAGTGCCGCCGTCGCTCGTGACTGGAGCCAGGGCGCGTGCAACCAAGATCTATGAACAGGTGAACCTCACCGCAGCCCGCGAGTTCCAGCGCCGGAGGGAATCGGATGCCTACTCCGCCACGGAACTTGGACTGGGGGAAGAGCCAGCGACTCTGTCGTAAGCCAGAACGGAGATGAGCGTCAATGCCCCGCAAAACAACGCAGACTGGATCAACGCCGCAACGCGAGGTCAAAGAAAAGGGCGAGCGTTCGAGTCGGCTTCGGCCCGGCAGAGTTCGCCAGACCAAGACTCCGCCGCCGCGAATCACCGGCACGGCAAAGAACCTGTTTCGACTCGCGCGACTTGTCAGCCGGTCGTCATCCGGCGGAGCCAAGGCCACATCTGCATTCGGCAGATTGCCCGCCTCTCCAAAATCGTCGGCTTTCCAGCGCCGCTGTATTGTGAACGTCCGCTATGCCTCCGCCAGGACACCAGGGGGATGGAAGGCGCATGGAATGTACATCGAGCGGGAGAGCGCCAAGGGAGACCGCCTGCCGTCTGAGAGGGAAGCGGCCACCGAAATCGACAATCAAGTTCCCGATCCCGACCGCCTTGGATTGGCGCAGGAGCACCCGCTTGGACGGTTGGCAGAGAGCTGGCAGAAGGCTGGGGATAAGCGCATCTTCAAGATAATTCTCTCTCCCGAAGATGCAAACGTGGACTTTCAGCGCACCGCAGCCGACATGATTGCCCGAATCGAGCAGCACACCGGATCGCCGGTTGAATGGGGCGGCGTAGTCCACCGCAACACAGACCATCCCCACGCCCACATTATCGTGCGGGGCCGACTGGCATCCGGCGAGCCGCTTATACTTCCACCGGACCTGATTCGCCGGGGTCTGCGCGAGGCGGTCCAAAGTTCGCTGACACGGCAGCTCGGCCCGCGAACCATCGCCGACATCGAGCATCAGAAGCAGGTCGAGCTTACCGCAAACCGGGTCACCCCCTTGGACCGCAGGCTGGCCGGTCGAGCGATTCCATACGACGCCGACCCCGCATACAAAGACGCCGGAGCCGCAGCAAGCGCGGCGGAGGTGGCCCGGCTCCGACACCTCAAAGAGCTTGGCCTCTCAAAGCCATACGCCCAAGGCCGTTGGCTTGTGCGATTCGATTTCGTCTCCCAGCTCCAACAGATGAAGGACATTCAGGACCGAACGCGAACGCTCTTCCGCAGCGGCGTGGCGATCAGCGATCCCCACGCGCCGATGGAGTATTCCGCCTACTCAAAGAAGCTGATTGGCCGCGTCCTGCTCAACAGTGAAGACGAACGTACCGGCGCGCTCCAAACCATCTTCGAGACGACCGAGGGGAAGATCGAGATCATCCGTCACGACGCGCCGCTCCGCTCTGCCTGGGCGCGGGGTGACCTCCAGCCGGGAAATATCGTCGTCATCGATAGCCTGCGCAGCAACCCTGAGCAGCTCTACGCCTCATCCGCAGGCAACGACAAGGACATCCTCCGCGACAGCAAGGCGCTCGACTCTATCGCCCGCCGGATGCGCGTCATGAATCTCACGACTGGCGAATCCGACAAGGGCTGGATGGGGGAGTTCAACATAACGCTCCGTGCGAGGATGATGGACCGGACGATGAGTCGGGGTTTCTAGGTTTGCAAAATAGATGCCAATGGCGTCCCTGAGCAGGTCGGTTTACGGATTTCTGCTTACTGTCCACGGCGGAAACCCCCTCAAACAGAGCGCTAATCGCGACTCGGCTCACTATGAGGCAAGCATTGTCGATCAAGGACTCACAAATAGACCGGATCAAGGTGAATCGGCATATTCCACCATCTACAGCCTCTCAAACCGGACTAAATCATCGGTTTCAAGGGCGAAATCGTGGTCTTTGAGAAGTATTATGGGGTATGCGCCAAATCATCGTTGCCGTCATTCTAGCTGTTCTCCATCTTGCAGCAAATGCCCAGTCGGTCGCCGGGGATGATGAGACGCTGGCTAAGCTCCGGGGTTTGTACGACGCCCCATTCACACACAACCTTGTGTCGTTCACATGCGATGTTCAATTCGATTGGAACAAGCACTTCGTGCAAACTGTCGGAGCTGTCCCTCCGGCTGCGCTGCCTACACTAAGCCGTCTTCAAGCTGCGCATCATCGTGTATTTGTAGATCGATCAGGTGCAACGATGTCTCAAGGGCCTAGTCCCGACGATCTTTCTAAATTGCCTCATGCAACTGACCTTGAAAGCGCACTTGAGGCAATGATCACTTCCGGCTTAAACGCTTGGATACCTTTTGCGTCGAACGTGATTCTGCCGGAAAGACCGACAACATTCACAATGCAACACCTCAATACAGGAGTGAAGATGGTTATGAGTGGCCCCGGCGTATCGGCCACCCTGATGCTACAGCCAGATATGAGAATCACGCGCGTCCTCAGCGACCGTCCGCAGCCTCTTCATTTCTCCACCGAGTTCTCCAATGGACCCAATGGCTTTCTTCTCCAGTCGGTAAGAACGGGAAGTGGTGCCATAGACGATGGAACATGGAATGCCGACTTTGCTTATAAATATCAAAGCATCGGCGGCTTTCAAATTCCCGCTTCCGCGTCCGTGACTCAAGAGACGACGAAGGAGAAGTGGGATTACGTCCTGACCGAATGCAAGGCGGTATCGGGCGTAACACTCAATGTGCTGCCGCCAAAGAACTGAATGACCGGTCCGCTCCGAAGCACGGGCGACTACCGTCGCACGACGGAAAATGCCGGAGTCGCGGCCGTGAGAACGTCCAGACATGCCCAACCGGTAATGAACTGATAGTGCGTCACAGGAGCATTTACTTCCTTCCACGCACAGGACTGAAGACGAGCGAAGGCAGCGCCTTCGAGCTTATACGCAAAATGCTCGGACAACAATCCTTCATTCGGAGTGTCATCCTTCTCTGTGCTAAGCGGCATCTCATCTAAAACCCTGATGATGCATTGCCTGTCGAAAGAAACCCTTAGCAGGTGATCCCCGTCGTCAGGCAAGACAAAATCCACTGCGAGACCATTCGTGGACCAGTGTAAAGCGGCGAGATCGCTTAGGCTTGCCTGGAGCCGCACACCTGCGTCGATTGGACTATACCTAGGCATATGCCCATATCATAATCTGTTGAACTTGCCAGAAGTCATCAGAAGGAAACGTTTTAGAGCGAAATCGCAAGACATTGAAGTCTGGCGAACCGCCCCCTGAATCTCCGCCCCATAAATCATGGAAGGCAATAAGCCAGAGAAGATTTTGCTAAATAGAGTAGTGGAATGTACACTCCACATCAAGGAGGCATTCCATGAAGAACGGCAAAATCGCCCCTCCCGGCTACGTGCTCCCCAACCGGCCCCGCTGGCAGGGCGGCTGGAATCTCCGCTCGCTCTTCGGCGCGCTTCTCGCCTTCTCTCTCGTTGCGGGCACGGCGACCGAGTGGCTCGCCATCCGGCTTCACAACCCCATCGAAATGGGGGAACCGCTTTTTCGATTCGACGGTACGGCTGTCTACCAGCCCTTTGCTGCGCTGATGCTCTGGAAGCACTTCGCCGGTAGCCGCCTTATCAGCTCCGGCGTCCGTATGGATCTCTGGATGGCCTTCGGCGCAACCATCATCGGAGGCATTTTCTTTGCCTATCTGACCTACTGGTTTCTCTCGCTCATCCGCGACCGCAAGAGCACCGACAGCCTGATGAACCTGCACGGATCGGCGACCTGGGCCACGCGCGAAGACATTGAAAAGCTCGGACTGCTCGGCGCGACAGACGGGGTCTACATCGGCGGCTGGCACGATCCAAAGACCGAGGAGATTCATTACCTGCTCCACTCAGGCGCGGAGCCGGTCCTGCTCTTTGCGCCCAGCCGGAGCGGCAAGGGCGTCTCCGCCATCATCCCCACACTCTGCCAATGGCGGCAGAGTGTATTCGTCTACGACCTCAAGGGGGAGAACTGGGAAAAGTCCGCCGGATTCCGCCACGCCATCGGGCAACGTGTCTTGAAGTTCGCCCCAACCCTGCCGCATGAGAGTTGCTGCTACAACCCACTCTGCGAGATTCGCTGGGAGTCCGATTACGAGATTGCCGACGCCCAGACGATTGCGAACGCCGTCATTCGCCACGGCGACGACGACAATCTCTACAAGCACTTCGAGGACGCGGCTGTTGATCTTGTATCAGCGGGCATCATCCATCTTGGCTATGTCTATCGGAACCTCGATTCTCCGCGTGAACCAACGCTGCCTGATGTGCTTGCTCACTACTCCCAGCCGGGCATGGACTTCACCGATGTGCTGACCGAAATGCAGAAGACCGTCCACATGCCCGGAGGCAAATCCGCGCCACGCCTGCAATGGTTCGATGTGAATGGCAAGCCAACATTCACTCACCCCTATGTGAGCAAAGCCGTCCAGCGCCAGCTCAACCGCGCAGACCGCGAGGCATCGAGCATCCAGTCGAGCATCGTAACCCCGATGACGCTGTACGACGATCCAATCGTACAAAAGACCGTCTCCCGTTCTGATTTTGTCATTCGCGATCTCGTTTATGGCGAAGTTCCGATGAGCCTCTACTTTAAGGTTCCGCAGCCGGATCGTGACCGCCTGCGTCCGCTGGTCCGGCTCATGCTTCAGCTCATCTTTAATCGCCTCATGGAACAGCTCGACCCAGACCGTCGCCATCTGCTGCTCATGCTTGACGAGTTTCCCGAGCTGAGAAAGATTCCCAACCTCTCCGCCGCGATGAGCCTCATGGCCGGGTACAAGATCAAACCCTACCTCATCGCGCAGACCCTCACGCAGATTATTGAGGAGTACGGACCAAACGAGTCCATCACCGACAACTGCTACATCAAAGCTGCCTTCCAGACCGACAATCTCCAGACCTGCAAGAACCTTTCTGAGTTGAGCGGCAACATGACCGTTGAGAAAGAGACCGTCAACTACAGCGGCCAGCGCACGGATTTCTATCTCAAGCACATCTTCCGCAGCGTGGAGCAGGTTCAACGCCCGCTCATCACGGTCGATGAGATACGCCGCATCAAGCCGCCGACCAAGGCCACCAACGACCCAAACAGCAAGATCACCGCACCCGGTGACATGCTCATCTTCATCAACGGAGTCGCTCCCATCTATGGGGTGCAGAGCCTCTATTTTTTGAACGACACCTTGCTCGCCCGCACCAAGCTGAAGCCGCCTGACTTTCCTACCGCGGCAATGCCGCTTTCAGCAAAGCCATCCATGCAATCAACGCCATCGCTCGACACCGCGGCCATCGCCCATGCCGCAGTTGCTGACCAGGCCATTGAGGAGAAAATCCGTGGAAATTCTTAACCAGATCATTCTTGCCGGAAATCTCACTGACCAGCCTTCCGTCTCCGATGCCGGAGGCCGTCAGTTTGTTCGGGCGCGGCTCGCACAGAACTGGTTCTACGACACACAGGGAAGGACCGTCGAGCACCGCCAATTCCTGCCCATCACCTTCTTTGGAGAGAGCGCCATCGTCGCCAAGACCTTTCAGAAGGGTGACAACATCCACGTAACCGGCCAGCTCATTCGGCGCGAGCCGCGGCCACGCACCGATGGCGAGAGTGCCGCCCGCGAAGTGGGCACCATCTTCGAGATTCACGTCATTCGCGCATTCCGCATCGCCGCCAGCTCGAAATCGGAAACGGCGGCCATCCATCAGAACGAGATTCGCCGCACCAACGACGCAAAGCAGATTCCCGCATTCCTTCAGGAGAGCATCCATGATTGGCCTGTTTAAGCGTTGCATCGCTCGAATTCTTCGCTCGGTTGCGCGCCTGCGTGTCGTCTTTGTGTCACTTGGCGCACTGGCAATCGCCGCCATGCTTCTCTGGACCGGCTTCGGTGTCGTCTTCAACTACACGCACTCGGCGCCCTTCGGCCTCTACCGCGAGCAATTTGACTCGGAAGCGGCGATTCACTCGCCCGCCCCCTACGTCTTCTTTTGCCCGGATCGCCGCTGGCCATCGATGCGGGGCGAGCCAAATTACCGTGACCCCATGCGCACCTGCCCCGATGGATTCTCGCCGCTCATCAAGCCCGTTGTGGCTTGGCCCGGCGATATTGTCTCAGTCTCGACCAACGGCATCAGAGTCAATGGACGCCTACTCAAAAATTCCGCGCCGATTGAGCGCGACTCGAAAGGCCAGCAGCTTCGCCCCTTCGCCATTGGGGAGTACCGAGTCAACCCCAAAGAGCTTTGGGTTGTCAGCAGCTTCAGCCCACGCAGTTTTGACTCCAGATATTTCGGCCCGATCCCGCTCAAGAGCGTTCACAGTTGGCTTCGTCCCCTGCTTGTAGAGCGCGCATATCACCCGGCACCCGCAGGAGGTCAGGAGCGATGAACCTTCAAAAGCTACATTTGCCCGACACTGGGAACTCCGTAGCACTCTTCGCAATTGTCGCTCTGATTGGCGGTCTCGGCTGGAGCGGCAACCCCACCCTGCATTTTCTGGCCCTACTCTACCCATTCGTTTACATCCACTCGCGCCGACGCCTCGACACGCTCAGCGCCGTTTTCTATTACGCCGCCTCCACCTGGCCGGTCATCCCCGGCTCGCAGAGCTTCTTTCAGACGGGGCATCATCTCGGGAAACCAATTGCGATCTGGATAGCAATCACCGCTCTCGGTTCCTTGCCGTGGATTCTCTTCTACCACCGGCGCTTTCTTCCTCTTTCAGCAATCGCCGCGCTCTTAGCTCTTGCTCTGCCGCCCATGGGCCTTGTGACCGTAGCACATCCATTGATCGCAACAGGGCTCTGGTTCCCAGGCACCCGTTGGTTCGGCCTCGCTCTGCCACTAGTCCTGATCACAGCTCACAAACGATTGGGAACGCCGATCGTCTTTGCAGTTCTCATCCTCGCCTCTCTCGCTGTTCATGCTCGCTTCGCTCGCCCCAAAGCCGATCCGCATATCGTTGCCGTCAATACCAACCTTGGCAGCGAACTCGGGGCAGGCGCACAGGAGGCTGAGCGCACATTGCAGCAGATCGCCCTCGCCCATCCCAACACGCTCTTGATCTTCCCGGAATCGGTGATCCCCGATTGGAGCGCCGCGCACGACACGCGCTGGGCCTCCGCCTTTGCACAACTCAACACGCAGCACACAGGCATCCTGATCGGCACGACCATCCCGATTCCAAACACCCAAGCCAACCGCAACGTCCTGCTCTCCCGCGGATACTCCGAACATCTTTCCTACGTGCAGCGCGTGCCCATTCCATTCGGGATGTGGCAGCTTGGCGAGTCGCGCCGAGGGTTTCCCCTCTCGCTTCGCTTTCCAGCCACCATTCGTGTGTGGAATCGCCGCGCCGGAGTTCTCCTTTGCTACGAGCAGATGACTTTCTGGTCGGCTGTCGAAACAATGGCGCGCGGCCCTGAGATGCTGATCGCCCCATCAAATCTCTACTGGGCGCAAGACACATCTATTCCTGCCATCCAGCATCTTGCCTCCCAGGACTGGGCAGACCTCTGGGCGATTCCGCTCTACGAGGCGCGCAATCTATGAAAACAATGCTCACCGCCGTTCTATTCATGCTTGTGACCTATGGCCGCGCACAATCGGTGGACATTGCCGCACTCGGCCGGAAATGCGTACCCGAAGCCCCACTCTCGACGCTCAACGCCATCGTGCGCGTCGAATCCAGCGGCAATCAGAGCGCCATGCAAATCGACTTTCCGAAGACGCTGCTGAAACGATGGCATCTTCCAGCCGGAACCGTCGCGCTCATACGCCAGCCCGTGAATCCGGAGGAGGCGCTCGCGTGGCTCCGCTACTTCAAGACCTATGGAATCTATGTAGATCTTGGCCTGATGCAGGTCTCGAGCTACGAAGCAAAACGCCGCAAGATCGATCCTGAATCGCTGCTCGACCCATGCACCAACTTGAGAGCCGGATGGCAGATATTTGAAGACGCATACCGGATCGAGGTTGTCACCTACGGCCCAGGCCAGACGGCCTTACAACACGCGCTCTCGCGCTACAACACCGGCGACACCGCACGTGGCTTTGATAACGGATACGTTCAGAGGGTTCTTGCAGCCCTCCGTCGCCAGCCCAGCCCATCCCAATCCGCCCCGGAGAAGCGAAAATGATCGACGCAGATGATTTCCAGTTATCGGGCAGTACCACACTGAATAACAAGCTGGGCATCACGAAGCCGGAGGCGCTGGCCGCAGCGGTATCGGAATGTACTTCGCGACGTCTGGCCGAGCTTCAGGCGTCGCCCATTCGCGGCGGCTTCGATGCTTCACACCTTCAGGAAATTCACCGCTACCTCTATCAGGATGTCTTCGATTGGGCTGGAGAATTGCGGCGCATCGAGAGGGGAGATGCGCCGTCTGCCGAACTGGAGAACTCTCTCAATCGCGTCTTTGATCGCTTGAGCCGGGAGAATCTGCTGCGAGGTCTTGATAAGGAGTTGTGGACTTGCCGGGCTACGGACCATATGGAAGAGCTACGCTCACTTCATCCGTTTCTCGCCGGCAACGACCTCACAATCCAGGAGTTCGCCACGGAACTGGCCCGCAAGAACAATCTGCAACTTGAATGGCGAGAGGCGCCGGAAGTCGCCAGCGATGCTGTCGCGTTTACAGAACAGACCGAACGCTCGGCGCAGTTGCGCCGCCTCATCATGCTGGCCGTCGATGCTGACCCCGTTGCTGCAATTGCTCAGCGCCATCACATTCCCGAACGTGGGCACGAGCTATCACTCGCAATCCGCGAGCCGCGCATCTGATGCGCATCTCATAAAGCGATACGCATTGAACCGTACATTTCAGTTATACAACGTAATCTAGGGAAGTTTTCCGTTATTTAGAGGCGAGTTTGTTGTGATGTCTTTGTCTGAAAAACTCAAAATGTGGTGGGCTAACTTGAGCAGTTTACGAAACTCCAGCGTCAAATAGTCGTTGTACCCCAAAAAACTAGAGAGCACGAGCATGAAGCAAGTCGTCTCGATGGTCTCAAAATCACATTTGCCTTCTGCCGTACTTCGCGCCCCTTCTTGCGTTTTGTTACCCATGAAAAATGAAGGGAAAGCTCTCTGCTTTCCATACCCATGGCTGCGACGAAATATCGTACGCTTCGTCGCTCTACCGCTTGCGGTCCTGCTCCCCCGGATCTACGTGCAGGACCGCACTGGGAGCACGTGCGAATGGCCTTTTTGATCGAGCACAAAGCGCAGGTATTGTACATAACCGCTTCTTCAATCACGGTAAACGGAAAGAAGCGCAAGATCGTCATTGAAAGCCGTCCGGAGTATGCCGTTATCTCCCTCCAGGGCCAGAAAGAAAAGTACCCCATCCTCTGGGAACATCTCTTTCAAACCGCAGTGCGGCATCTTGAGTACAACCTGCGCGTTGAAGCCGCAGCCGAGGCGGCCAGCAAGGCAAAAGGCAAAGGCCAGCGCAAATAATCCGGTCGGCCAACTACGGATTTGAGCAATGCTCAGTCAGTCATCATTCTTCACGCTGTTTTGTTGCGGCGCTGCGATGCTTCATCGATACGCGCAACCAAGTCCTCAGCGCGAAGGTGAGTATACCGCTTGAGCATCTGCATCGACTTGTGTCAGAAGCATGTCGATCTCAAATTGACAAAATTCGACAGCAAACAGCAACCAGTATTGCTCATGCTGCGTCTATTGAAATGTACACGCCAGTCGCCGTAGATGCCAAGGCATTGGTTAGTCGGTCTATCCGCGGCGGTCTGAATCTGAGGAGGTGCGAGAATGCCCAGAAGAATCTTACGACTGCCGAATGTACTTGACCGAACCGGTCTTTCCCGCAGCACTGTCTACCAACGGGTGACCG
>Ga0255354_1000671_pt1 | contig 21260 bp, 19 predicted proteins | sample HBST50metaG_FD_189942 | JGI IMG/M metagenome (GOLD analysis project Ga0255354, IMG submission 189942) | Peat soil microbial communities from Stordalen Mire, Sweden - H.B.S.T50 | ecosystem: Environmental > Terrestrial > Soil > Wetlands > Peat | place: Sweden: Norrbotten County, Stordalen Mire...
CGGCGACAGTGGTTTTGCCCACGCCGCCCTTACCGGAACCGACAGCGATAATCTTCGAGATGCCCGGCAAAGCTACGGGCGAAGGCATGGCAGGTGAATGAGCCATTGTGTTTGTTGCTCCTCTTGGAATTCCTGAGTTGAGAGATGCGCTTCAATGCAATTACTGGGCTTCCAAATCCTAATGGGCGGCAGCCTCGATCTTCCCTTGCTTGCGGCGAGCGCTCTCGGCTTCGCGATGTTCGCGCCGCAGCAGGGCATCCGCATAGCGGCGCTCCTCGTCGGCGGTTTCGGGCAGCAATCTGGGCACGTGAATACGCTGGCCCTCCCGATCGACAGCCACAAAGACCAGATAAGCGCTTGCTACATGCATCGGCTTACCGAACAGGGGGTTTTCCGCCCACGCCTTCACGCCCACCTCCATGGAGGTGGTAAAGGCGCGGTTGACGCTGGACCTGAGCGTAACCAGGCTGCCGACAGGGACCGGCTGAATGAAGTCGATGTGGTCCATGGCCGCGGTCACGACATATGTGCGCGAGTGCCGGTAGGCGGCCATGCCCGCGGTCAGGTCGATGAAGTGCATCAGCCGCCCGCCCAGCAAATTTCCCAAAACGTTGGCGTCGTTGGGCAGGATAATCTCTGTCATCTCTGACTGAGTGCTGGCGACAGTGCGCGCCGGAGGGGTGGTTTCAGTGGAACTTGTCGGACTCATGGTGGGTCTACTCCATTTCTTTAGTATCGTTTGGGTTCGCGTGCCGCCGGGTACAATGAAACTGACGGCTAGGGCCTGAAGAGGCGCTTCAATTCCAGTTTCGGCAATCGCCGCCAAATACGCAAATTTTCCCGGCGCTAGCTCGCTGCGGATTCGAGAAAAAATGGACAAGATTGCAGAACTGAAAGAGATACTGGCGCTGGACCCAAAGAACAGTTTTGCCCGCTACGGGCTGGCCATGGAACTGGCCAGTAGTGGCGCGACTGCCGAGGCGCTTGCCGAGTTCGATGCGCTACTGGTGAATGACCCCAGCTATACTTCAGGCTACTTCATGTCCGCGCAGACGCTGGCCACGGCAGGCCGTACTCAAGAAGCGAGGGAACGGCTGAAGGCCGGCATCGGCTGCGCCGCACGCGGCGGCAATTCTCATGCTGTCAGCGAGATGCAGGCTATGCTCGACGAACTTGAGGGGTAGATTCCCACAGGCATCTATCGTCTGAGTACTGCATTTCCACGCTTTAAAGCCACTTCCTGAAAGTAAGTGTAATCTTTTTGCCCCGCAGAGGAGTCTAGATAAAGGATATGGCAAAGTATTCAATCGTAGTTCCATTTCATAACGAAGAAGAAAATGTGACCGTCTTGTACGCGCGCCTGAAGCAGGTGATGGAGCAGGTGGGCGAAAGTTACGAGTTGGTGCTGGTTGACGATGGGTCCAGCGACCGCACCTACAAGCTGATGGGAGAGATCGCCGCGGTAGATAGCCGTGTGCTCCTGATCAAGCTGCGTCGCAATTTCGGACAGACTTCCGCGCTGGCCGCGGGCTTCGACCACGCATCCGGCGAGTTCATTCTGGCCATGGATGGCGACCTGCAACACGACCCCAGCGAGATCCCCAACTTCCTGGAAAAGCTGGAGGAGGGATACGATGTGGTGAGCGGCTGGCGCAAGGAGCGGGTTGATAACCTTTTGATGCGTCGCATTCCTTCGCGCTGCGCTAACTGGATGATGGCCAAGCTCTCTGGCGTTGACATTCACGACTTCGGCACCACCTTCAAGGCTTATCGCCGCGAGGTGATCCAGAATATTCCGCTCTACGGCGAGATGCACCGCTTCATCCCCGCGCTGGCCAGTTGGTATGGCGCGTCAATCTGCGAAATCCCCATTAAGAACGTCCCTCGCGAACGGGGCAAGAGCCACTATGGCATCACGCGCACCTTCGGCGTCTTCTTTGACCTGCTAACCATCCGATTCCTGCTCAAGTACATGAGCCGCCCGCTGCACTTTTTCGGCGGCCTGGGTCTGCTGGGCATCCTGGGTGGCTGTAGCGTGGCTGCAACCTTGCTGGGAATAAAGGTCCTCAATCCGCAACTGTCCGTGATGCACCATCATGGGCCGATGTTTGTTGTTGGTTCGGTGCTCATTGTGTCCGGCATCCAATTGCTGGCTATCGGCCTGCTGGGCGAGTTGCAGGTGCGCCACTTCCACACCGGCCAGCAGCGCACGCCTTATACCATTGACCGCATGGTGCGCCGGCGCGCGTCGAAAGAGTCGCGCATATTGTCGAAAGAGTAGGGACAAGGCTCAGGAATTCGAAGAACCCCGCTTCGGCATTGTCTGAGCGGGGTTTGGTGTTTTTCGAGTTGAGTTCCGCATGCAGTGCTAACCCTGTTGACAGACTCGCCTCTTGCAGTCGCCGGGTCTTAGGGTTCATCCTGAACCAGAGATGAAAGCCATCCAGATTCACGAAACAGGCGGGCCGGAGGTTCTTAAGCTGGCCGAGTTGCCCATTCCTCAGCCGGGGCCGGGACAAGTGTTGATCCGCGTGGAGGCTGTCGGGGTCAACTTCATCGAAGTCTACTTTCGCAAGGGCGTTTACAAGGCGGCGCTGCCGCTGACGCCCGGTAGCGAAGCGGCTGGCACGGTGGAGGAGTTGGGTCCTGGCGTGACAGGTTTTGCCGCGGGGGATGCGGTGGCGTCAGTGAGCGTGCTGGGCAGCTATGCGGAGTACGCGCTGGTTCCCGCGGCGCAACTGGTCAAGGTGCCAGCGGGACTGAGCATGGAGCAGGCCGCGGCTGCTCTGTTGCAGGGGATGACGGCGCATTATTTGAGTCACTCCACTTTTCCGCTCAAGGCCGGGGAGACGGCGCTGGTTCACGCAGGAGCTGGTGGCGTGGGCCTCTTGCTGACGCAGATGGCCTCGCGGCTGGGAGCGCGGGTGATTACCACGGTCTCCACCAAGGCCAAAGCGAAGCTGTCGCGCGAGGCGGGCGCCTCGGATACGATTCTTTACACCAGCCAGGACTTCGAGGCGGAGGTCAAGCGGCTGACCGGCGGCAAAGGTGTGGACGTGGTCTACGACTCGGTAGGCAAGGACACGTTTGAAGGCAGCCTGAACTGCCTGCGGCCGCGCGGGCTGCTGGCTCTTTTTGGCGCATCGAGCGGGCCGGTGCCGCCTTTCGATCTGATTCAGCTCAGCGGCAAGGGCTCGCTGTTTATTACGCGCCCCACATTGTGGCATTACGTGGCAACGCGGGAAGAGCTGGAATGGCGAGCAGGCGATGTACTGGGCTGGGCCGCCAAGGGCGAACTCAAGCTGCGTACTGAGTTTTTGTATCCGCTGGCCGAGGCTGCGCAGGCCCAGACCGATCTCGAAGCGCGCAAGACGACCGGCAAAATTTTGCTGGAGCCGTGAAAAGACAGGGATCAGGGGTCAGGGGTCAGGGAAAAGAGGGTACCCCATCCTTGCCGCGTATTTGTTCTTGCGGCAAGGGTGGGATAGCTGGATAGCTGCATTGCGGTAACGCTAAAAACGCTCCAACCGCGCGCTCACGCCGCCTTGGCCAACGCTTCAATTTCCTCTGCCAGCGCCTCAGCCGCCTTCACGCAGGCCGCGCGGTCTACATCAAGATGAGTGACGAGGCGCATCGCATCCGGTCCGAATGCGCTGGCTAGAATGTTGCGCGCCTTCAGCCGCACCGATAGCTCGGCCGCGCTCAGCCCATCGGTCAACCGGAAAATCACGATATTGGTCTCGACCGCATCGAAGTCGATCTCGACATGTTCGATGTTAGAGAGCGCCTCGGCTAGCAACCGAGCATTGGCGTGGTCCTCATGCAGCCGGGCAGGGCCCTTCTCCAGTGCAATCAGTCCCGCAGCGGCAAGAATGCCTGCCTGCCTCATGCCACCGCCTAGAGCTTTTCTATAAAGCCGCGCCCGCGCCATCAGCTCTGCCGAGCCTACCAACATCGACCCCACCGGCGCGCCCAGCCCCTTCGAGAGACAGAACATTACCGTGTCGAAACCGCTGGTCAGGGTCTTCACATTCACACCAAGCGCCGTGGCCGCGTTGAAAATGCGCGCTCCATCCAGATGTACCGGGAGTTTCCGTTCTTTTGCCCCGGCCCAAATCTCCTCAAGCACGGGCAGCGGTGTTACCGAGCCTCCCGCAAGATTGGCCGTGTTCTCAATCTCGATGAGGCCAGTAGCCGCGCGAAAGGCCCCGCGCGCGTAGATCGCCGGCTCAATCTGCTTCCAGGTCAAGATGCCGCGCTCAGCTGGGACAGCGCGCACCAGGCAGCCGGAAAACACTGCCGTCGTGGCCATCTCCCAATCGAGAATGTGTGCCCGCGACTCGGCGATTACTTCCTGGCCCGGTTGTGTATGCAGCCGGATGCCGATCTGGTTGCCCATGGTGCCCGAGGGGACAAAAAGCGCCGCCTCGCGGCCGAACCTCTCCGCCGCACGCCGCTCTAAAAGATTAATGGTGGGGTCCTCGCCATAAACATCGTCGCCCACTTCAGCCGCGGCCATCGCCGCGCGCATTTCCACCGTGGGCCGCGTAACCGTATCCGAACGCAAATCGATAATTGCTGCCATTGTCCTGTTCCTTTCGTGCCTTACATGGCTTCTTAACTAAGCTCAGTTCTAAAGACTGAGGCATCTCACCGAGTCCGCGCAAAACGCGACAACGGTGAAAGAGATAACTGATCACTGTTCACTGATCACTGCTTCTACGGTATCTGCGCCATGGGCAACTCAATTACCGGGGTCCGCTTGCCGTCCTTCACGGCATAGGCCCAGAGCCCATGAAAATTCTCACGCAATCCCGGTTGCGCCTTGAGCAGCGCGCTCAACACAAGAATGGCCTCGGTGCGCTGCGCCGCCGGGTCGGCGACTCCCGTCGATTCGTAGGCAACTCCCAAATCAGCGTGCAGCAGTGTGGGGTCCAGGCTCACCGCGTCGATCTTCCAGGTGCGTGGGCCATCGGGGAGGGTCAAGGATAAGCCATTTTGAGGAGGATTCCGAATCGCTGTCTGCTCGGTCACGAGTTTTTCCAGATTCGGCGAGGAGATAAAATCCATCGGCAAGAGCAGCATCCGCGCGGCATCGTAGGCGTACCATGCGCTCCAACTGTCGATCTTGTCTTGATTCGTCCTGGCAAGTTCGCGGGCGTGCGACCACCACCAGACGCCATCGTGTCCATCGAGTGCGCCGGGACGCACAGTGAGTCCCCCCAGCTTCCAACCACCAGCGGGGCCGTCCCAGGCCAGAATCACGCCCAACTGTCCGGCGTAGGGCGCTCCGGCCGCATCGGCCAGCACCACGGCATAGCGGCCCGGCGGAAGCGCGCGCATGGACAGCGTCACGGTGATTGAACCGCTGGTGCTGGTGCAGAAGAACTGCGTGTCGGCAGGCGCTCCCAGGCTGGTTGCGTCCAGTAGGTAGAGATTGCGCAATTGCACTTGCCCGCCCTTCATCAGCACCGCGCCAACCTGCGCTTCGGAGCTGATGCCTTCCCAGTCCTGCGCCACGGCGGGCAGCAGAGCAGCCTTCAAAGCGGCCATATCCTGCTCAGCCACAGCAACGGCGAGCCGTCCACCGGCCGCCGTCAGCGCGTCGCGATCCTGCGGCAACAGCGCGGCCTGCGTGGTGCAACTCGTGGCGTGCCCAACCACCGGCGCGGCCAGCAACACCACCACAGCCGCCGTCGCGGCAAAACTCTTCCAGCAGAGGCGCATTCCCTATACCCTTCTTTGGAACTTTTCGGCCTGCAAAAGCTATTCTGTGAGCGTCCACAGGCCACTGTTAGTCTAGTACAGTAGAGCGGCAACGGAATGTCGCGCTCCGGAGTCTTGGCTGGAGCCGCCGCAACCGGAACCCGCCACGCTCGGAGCAAGGAACGGATTACCATGCGCACTGACCTCCCGCTCAAATCGCCGGCTTCGCTGGGAGTTTTTCGCGTGCGCGTCTACGCTTTATTGGCGGTCTTGGTGACTGTTCTGTGCGGAGCGCAGGTGCTGGCCGCGCAGACGCCGCCAACGGCTGGCCCGCACGCCACGGCACACAAACGGGTTCATCCGCACAAACGCCGTGCTGCCGCACTTGCGCAACCCCCAACGCCTCAGGCGGCGCCGCCGGCTGTTGTCCCCGCGCCGGAAGTTCCAGCCTGGCCGGTCAATGAAAAGCCGGTCCCGGCCACGGTCACATGGGACAGCCACGGCCTGCGCATTGAGGCCGCCAACTCCAGCCTCGTGCAAATTCTGGAAGATGTGTCCACAGCCACAGGCACAAAAGTGGAAGGATTCGACGCCGACCAGCGAATCTTTGGCGTTTACGGCCCTGGCTCCGCGCGCGACGTACTCAGCCAGCTTCTGCAAGGCTCCGGTTACAACATCCTCCTCCTGGGAGATCAAGGCCAGGGAACACCGCGCAAGATCGTGCTCAGTTCCCGTCACACCGGAAGCACACAGTCGGCCGCCAATGCCGCCCCGGCCAATGCCAGCGATGAAGATGTCGAAACGGAAGAGCCGCCACAGCCGCAGCCGAGCCGACCGGTCATCCCACCCGGCGGGCCTGCGCGCACACCGCAGCAGATGCAGCAGGAGATGCAACAGCAGATGCAGCAGCGGCAGCAACAGGGCCAGCAGCCTGGGCAACCGCCCAACAATCCGCCGAATTAGGGGCAGGAGTCAGGGATCAGGCCTGGGCGTTGCGCGTCTGAACCATGGAATCGGCTCGCGGAATGAATTGCCGCTGATTGGAAATTTATCGAGAATATCGAAATAGTACTTTATGAGTGCGTGTCAACACTCATGCACAGAAGACTGAACCCTGACACCTGCTTTACACCGCCGCTTCCGGCTGGACTTTTGCTGTCACGAGCCGCGGACGTGGGGAAATCAGTGCAAAGCCCACACGAAGGATGCCATAGGCCGTTAAAACGCCAAACGCAAGCGAGCCAACCGACCCGCCAATTAACACTGCCAAATTCAATATATCCGCCATACTTCCAACCTTCACTCGCTTCCCTTTTGGTCTCAGATACGTTTCGTGCCATTCTTCGGGCCGTTCTGCCAGCCCCATACGCGCCGGAGAATCTTCGCCTGCGATTGTCTCAGATATATCGGCAACGTTGACCTTTTTTTCTATTGACTAACAGAATACCCTTAAGATTGTTGCAATTAAGTCAACGGCTGGGTGTGCGGCACATACTTTAGTCACGTAGGCTGATTCCCCAAACCTCCATCAGATTTCTGCCGCCGGATCGGCCCCACTGGATCGCCCAACAGCCAAAGCGCTGATTGCAGGCAGTTTTCTTTGGGGTCGTGCGTCCGCTCTCCGATTTCGGCGATAATCGATTTATCACCTTTCGAGGAGAGTTCTCCCATGCCAGAACCAACGATTGCTCAAAAGAGTCCTTATCCCGTCGCTGTCGAAGCCGGCAAGAGCTACTACTGGTGCTCCTGCGGCCGCAGCGCCGGCCAGCCTTTCTGCGACGGCAGCCACAAGGGCAGCGGCTTTACGCCCGTAAAATTCGAAGCCACCGAATCGAAAACCGTCTACTTCTGCGGCTGCAAGCACAGCGCCAATCCAGTTTTCTGCGACGGCAGCCACGCCAAACTTTAGTAGGTACGATCCCCACCCTTCGCAAAAATCGCGAAGGATGGGGCACCCACATTGAACTGAATCATGCCCATCACTCACATCACGGTGCGCGGAGCGCGCCAACACAATCTGCGCGACATCAATGTGCGCATCCCGCGCAATACGCTCACGGTCGTGACCGGTCTCTCCGGTTCCGGCAAAAGTTCGCTGGCCTTCGACACGATCTATGCCGAAGGACAGCGCCGCTATGTGGAGACGCTCTCGGCCTATGCGCGCCAGTTTCTCGATCAGATCGAGCGGCCCGACGTGGATTCCATCGAGGGCCTGAGCCCGGCCATTTCCATCGAGCAGAAGACCACCAGCCGCAGCCCGCGCTCCACCGTGGGCACCATCACCGAGATCTACGACTACCTGCGCCTGCTCTACGCATCGATTGGAACGCCCCACTGCCCCAACTGCGGAAGGCCCATCGCCCACCAGAGCGCCGACCAGATCGTCCAGCGCATTCTCGAACTGGGCCGCGGCGAGCGTGTCACCGTGATGGCGCCTGTCGTGCGCGGGCGCAAGGGCGAGTTCAAGGAATTGCTTGACCAGCTTGACCGGCAAGGCTTTCGCGTCCGCGTTGACGGCGAGCTGCGTGACCTTTCCGAGCCGGTTCTGCTCGACCGCCGGAAGAACCACACCATCGAAGCGGTCGTCGATCGCATTTTGCTCAAGAATCCTCCCGCCGACGCGCCCCCGCTTCCTCCCGGCAAGCCTTCGGTGGAAAAACGCCTCGACCTGGCCGTAGCCAAGGCTCTGCAACTGGCAAACGGACTGGTACTGGCGGTTGTCACCGGCGGCGAAGAGCAGTTGTTTTCTTCGTCGATGGCCTGCCCCGACTGCGGCCTCGACGTGCCCAAGCTGGAGCCGCGCAGCTTCAGCTTCAACTCGGCCTTCGGCGCTTGTCCCGAGTGCCACGGTCTCGGCTCGCTTTACGATCTCGATCCTGCCAAGGTCATCACCGACTGGTCCAAGCCGCTGCTGGATGGTCTTGGCCCAGGTTCCACGTCGCAATATTTGCTCAAGCTGATCAACCTCGCCGCGGTTCGCTACAAGATTGACCTTAAGACGCCCTTCGAGGAACTGCCCCCGCGCCAGCAGCATCTGCTGGTCTACGGCCCACCTAAGAACGAGGCTCCGCGCACAGGCTTTCACGGTGTTCTCGCGTTCCTGCGCGACAGCATTGAAGAGTCGAACAGCGATTCCTATCGCGAGTCGATGATGAGCTATATGTCCGCCACGCCGTGCCCGGTATGCCGCGGCAAGCGCTTGCGCCCGGAGTCGCTGGCGGTGAAGATCGGCGGCCTTTCCATCGGCGATTTCACCGCTTTGCCGCTGAACCGCGCGTTGTCGGCGGCCATCAACCTCAGCTTTACAGCGCGCGAAGCACTGGTGGCCGAGCGCATTCGCCGCGAGATTGCCGAGCGGCTTGAGTTCCTCTGCGCAGTCGGACTGAATTATCTCTCGCTGGACCGCAACGCCACCACGCTCTCCGGCGGCGAAGGGCAGCGCATCCGCCTGGCCACGCAGATCGGCTCCCGGCTGCGCGGCGTGCTCTATGTTCTGGATGAGCCCTCAATCGGCCTTCATCAGCGGGACAACAACCGTCTGATTCAGGCTCTGGAAAGGCTGCGCGATCTGGGCAATACCGTGCTGGTCGTCGAACACGATGAAGAAACCATCCGCCACGCAGATTACGTTCTCGACCTCGGGCCCGGCGCGGGCCGTCTTGGCGGTGAGGTGGTTGCACAGGGAACACCAGCAGAGATCATGGCCTGCCCGGAGTCGCTCACCGGGCGCTATCTCTCCGGCGCCTCTGAGATGCTGCAACGCGAACATCCCCGCCCGCTTACCGGCAAGTGGCTCACGGTCACCGGCGCGCGCGAGCATAATTTGCAGGACGTGACGATTCGCATTCCTCTGGGCGTAATGACGGTGGTCACCGGTGTAAGTGGCAGCGGCAAGAGCACATTGATCAACGACATTCTTTACCGCTCGCTGGCGCAATCCATCTACGGCTCACGCGAGGAACCGGGCGCGCACGACACGATCACCGGCGTCGAACAAATCGACAAGGTTGTTCGCATCGACCAGTCGCCGATTGGCCGCACGCCGCGTTCCAACCCGGCCACATACACTCAGGTTTTTGCGCCCATTCGCGACCTTTTCGCCATGCTGCCCGAGGCCCGTGAACGCGGCTACAAGCCGGGCCGCTTCAGCTTCAACGTCAGCGGAGGCCGCTGCGAGGCCTGCCAGGGCGATGGGCAGCGGCGCATTGAAATGAACTTTATGCCCGACGTCTATGTACAGTGCGAGGTGTGCAATGGCCGCCGCTACAACCAGGAGACGCTGGCCGTAAAGTTCCACTCGCACTCCATCGCCGACATTCTCGAACTGACCATCGAAGATGCGCTTACCGTGCTGGCTGACGTGCCGCAGGTGCGCCAGAAGCTGCAAACCCTGGTCGACGTTGGCCTCGGGTACGTCCACCTCGGCCAGAGCGCGACCACGCTTTCTGGCGGCGAGGCGCAGCGCATGAAGCTGGCGCGCGAACTGAGCAAACGCCAGACGGGCCGGACACTTTATTTGTTGGATGAGCCTACCACTGGCCTGCATTTCGACGACGTGCGTAAGCTGCTCGAAGTTCTTCATCGGCTCGCCGACCTGGGTAACTCGGTCATCATCATCGAACACAACCTCGACGTAATTCGCAACGCCGACTGGATTCTCGACCTCGGCCCCGAGGGCGGCGAAGACGGCGGCCACATTGTCGGCCAGGGCCGCCCCGCGAAGATTGCGGCCACTCCCGGATCTTTCACGGGCCAATTCCTGAAACGCTATTACACTTCAAGCAGCGGCCGTCTTGAGCCTGTCGATCTTGACGATGAGTCTGCAGAGATTGAACCAGCCGCCACGCCGGACGCCTCAGGGCTCGTCCCAGAGACCTCGAGTTCCACTGTCCCTTCCAGCATCGCCGATCCAAAGCCTGCGAAATCAATCAGCCGCACAAGTGCAGCCACAAAGAAGACCGCTTCCAAAAAATCCACAACTCGCAGAAAGAAGACGGGGCTGCCATGAGCGACTTCGAGCACACGCCGTACGAACCGGAGCAGGACTCAATCTCTGTTCCCAGTCAAGCCCTGCTGCCAACTGCGCAAACTGCTGGTGATTCGCAGGAATTATTTCAGTCCTGGTCGCAGCCCAGAATAGCTCTACCCACACGCATTCCGCATTTCGGCCATCTCTGTATGCTGGCGGCATTTGTTGCCACTGGGTTCGTCTGCGCAACAGTGCTCATGCTGGTTGCCTTGCACTTCCATCTCTTTGGCGCCGCAACATTGGATCAGGTCAAAACCGACGTTCATTACATTTTGGGCTTCGAGGCGATACTCTATCTGGTCGCGTTTTCCCTGGGCCTGATTATCTTTCCGCTCCTTTGGAACAAGAGCTTCTTTGCCGGCATCCACTGGCGCGGCGCGGCGGCTCTCCATTTCGGCTGGAGGTTGCCCGGAATCGCCATCGGCTGCTTTGTGCTCGCCGCGCTCGATCAGGTGCTTCTGCCCGGCCCTGCCAACGCTCCCATCGAAGACATTTTTCGTTCTCCGGGCGCCGCGTGGCTCATGTTCGGGTTTGGTGTTGCCTTTGCGCCTTTTTTTGAGGAGATGGCCTTCCGCGGCTTTCTGTTGCCCGCCTTCGCTACGGCCTGGGACTGGGCAATCGAGAAAAGCACTGGCAGACCCGCTCGCCCGCTTGACGAGAATGGTCATCCCCAGTGGTCCATCTTCGCCATGGTGATCGCTTCGATCCTCACCACCCTGCCCTTCGCCCTGATGCACGCCGACCAGCAAGGCCATTCGCTGGGACCGTTCGTTCTGCTGATCGTGATCAGCCTGATTCTCTGCGCGGTGCGCATTGTTACCCGCTCACTGGCAGCCAGCACACTGGTCCATGCCTGCTATAACTTCCTGCTTTTCTTTTTTATGCTCGTGAGCACCGGGGGATTTCAGCATTTGGAAAAGCTGTGAGCGCCAGCTTCCAGTTTGCCGCGTGAGTTGCGGCGCGCGTACAGCAAGCCTGCCAAACGCAAAACAGGGCCAATCCTCACATCGGATCGGCCCTGTTTGTTTTCTCGAGGATTGTGTGTGCCTAAATGCTGCGCTGAAGTTACCGCATGGTCGCCATCTGCGGCGTTGCATCGGCCATATTCGACAGTAGCTGCACTTCTACGCGCCGATTCTGTTTGCGCCCTTCGGCAGTCGAGTTCGAAGCCACTTCCTTGTCCTTGCCAATGCCAATCAGATAGAAGCGGTGCGCGGGGATCCCGTACTTCGATGCCAGATACTGAACCACTGCATCTGCTCGCCGCTGGCTCAGTTCATAGTTGTACTGGGCCGACCCAATCGAGTCTGTTCCGCCGGTCACTTCCAAAAGGAAGCTCTTTGCCGACGTAAGCTGCGCGGCAAAGCTGTCCAGTTGTTCGCGGTCATCTTTCGTCAGCACCGCCTTGTCAAAGCCGAAGGTCACCGCAACATCGGCCACGTGCTTGTAGGTATCCAGCCCCTTCACCACGCTATCCAGCGTGTCCGCGCGATGCACGGCGAGGTTGGCCTCGGAATCGGCATCGCTGGCTGCCTTGCCCGCGTTCTGCGCGTTCTGGCCTGCCATGTCGGCAGCGCCCTGCGCCTGCCTGATCCCCGCCTGAGTGCGATCGTCAACGTCGTGAATCTGCCGGTTGTTCGCCGCCGTCTTGTCTTCCAACTGATTGGTGTGATCCACCAGCGGCGCCGTCTCGTTGCGCACATAATTCTTGGTTGCGCACCCCGTCACACTCGCCACCACGAATCCCGTTGCCAGACTCAACACTCCAAACTGATATGCGCCAAACCGATATACGCTCATGATTCCCGCTCCTCTCGCCGCCACGCTCCTAGCTGTGCTGCGCACTGCTGGCGGAACTGGCATTTACTTCGGTAATCAACAATGCACTCCATGCGCCAAACCTCAGGTATCTTCAATGCTTTGAAAACAATCGCTTTGCGAATCCAGTTCCGGCAGCTCCTTGTAGTTCTAACCGTGTACTTTTTACGCGAACCGGTAAGGAATACGTGGCCCAAGGGATACTATTCCTTAGTCCCTAGTCCCTGTTCCACGACCGGCTATCCTAGAAACTGGCTCCGCCTATGGACCTCTACGAGAAAATTCGCACCTTGCCCACGCAGCCCGGCTGCTACCTCTACAAGAACGCCGAGGGCGAGGTTATCTACGTAGGCAAGGCCAAGAACCTTCGCCAGCGCGTCCGGTCTTATCTTTTAGAAGCCTCGCAGGCCGACGCCAAGACCGGCTCCCTGATGCGCGAGGCCGTCGATCTGGAATACATTCTGGTGGGCAACGAGAGCGAGGCGCTGGCTCTCGAGACCAACCTCATCAAGGAGCGCAAGCCGCGCTTCAACATCCTGCTCAAGGACGACAAGAGCTACCCCTACGTCAAGCTCACCATGGCTGACCGCTTCCCCAAGGTCTTCGTCACCCGCCGCCTGCTGAAGGACGGCGCGGCGTATTTTGGCCCTTACTTTCCCGGCAGCCTCGCATACCGCGTAGTCGAGCTGATTCATCGCAGCTTTCTCATCCCCAGTTGCAAGGTGGATCTCTCCCGGTACCATCCCCGCGCCTGCCTCCAGTACTACATTCATCGCTGCCTGGGGCCTTGCGTCGAGGAACTCACAACGCCGGAGATATACAAAAGCGCCGTGCGCGACGCGCGCCTGCTGCTCGAAGGCCGCCATGCGGAACTCGAACACACACTCACCGCGCGCATGATGGACGCTGCCGCGTCCGAGCAGTTCGAAACCGCTGCACGCCTGCGCGACCAGCTCTCCACCATCCATCAACTTCAGGAAAAGCAGCGTGCCGCTACGGCCGAGCAGAGCGATGACACCGACGTCTTTGGCTATCACTTCGAGGATGGCAACCTGGCCGTCAATCTCTTCCACGTCCGCGCCGGTAAAATCGTCGATCGCCACGAGTTTTTCTGGGAAGATTTGCCCGAGTTGCTCGAAGCCGCCGCGCCTGAAGCCGTTGAAATGGATGGAACTGCGGAAAAACGCGATTCAGACCCCGCGTTGTGTCAGGGCACGACTTTAGCCGTGCCGCAATCACAGCAAAATGGAGATGGAGCGTTAGCCCCTGATGGAAATAGCGGCGATTTGTCCGGCGCACCATTCCACGCAGGTCAGGTCTTTTCCGCCCTGCTCAAACAGCTCTACATCGACCAACGCTATATTCCGCGCTCGATCCTCGTCCCGGCTGATTTCGACGACCGCGAAGCGCTCGCCGCCCTGCTCACCGAGCGCACCGGACATCGCATCGAGATCGCCGTTCCACAACGCGGCGAAAAGCGGTCGCTTGTTGACCTGGCCGGCCAGAACGCCAAGCAATCTTACATCCAGCGCTTCCGCGTTCTCGAGCCTTCGCGCAAGGCAATCCAAGAGGCTCTGGCCGACGTTCTTTTGCTCCCTGAGCTGCCCCGCCGCATTGAGTGCTTCGACATCTCCCACATCCAGGGCGCGGAGACCGTGGCCTCGCTGGTGGTCTGGGAAGACGGCAAGATGAACAAGCAGGCCTATCGCAAGTTCAAGGTGATGACCGTACTCGGCGTGGATGATTTCGCCTCCATGCGCGAGGTTGTCACGCGCCGCTATCGCCGCCTGCTCGAAGAAAAAAAGACCATGCCTTCTCTGGTGCTCGTCGATGGCGGACTCGGCCAGCTTCACGCCGCGGCCGAGGCGCTCGAATCTCTTGATTTCGCCGCAGCCGGTCTCACTCCGCCGCCGCTCGCGTCGATTGCCAAGCGCGAGGAAATCATCTATCGCTACGGCAACGAGGAGGAGCCTGTCGTCCTCGACCGCCGCTCGCCCGTGCTGCATCTCGTCCAGCTCATCCGCGACGAGAGCCACCGCTTCGCTGTCGGCTATCATCGCCAGCGCCGCGCCATGCGCGACCGCGATTCGGAACTGCTGAATATTCCCGGCGTCGGCCAGCAGACAAGACAGCGCCTTCTCACTCACTTCGGCAGCCTGCGCGATGTGCAGCAAGCGACGACCGAATCACTGGCCGCCGTCGTGCCGCGCAAGACTGCCGAAATCATTTGGCAACATTTTCACCAACCCCAGCCCGCATCTTGATCGAGGGGCCATGACAAGCTTCATATTGAACAATCACCTTATTTCTGCCGATATGTTGGCAACGCTGGCATCCTGGCTCAAGAAAAGTGAAAGGTGATTATGAAAAAGCTTGCAACACTTCTATTCCTCACAGTTTCCGTCGCCTTCGCTCCTGTGCTGGCATCTGCCTCAACCCTGTCTCCCACTCCGGTAGCCGCAAAGCAAGCCTCCGATACTGGAACACAGACACAGCTTCTCAAGGCTGCTCCGGCTCCGGTATCCACCCCTGATTCCGCCCGCAAGAGTCTCGCTTTCCAGGTAAACGATGTAAAGGGACTGCTGCTGACATGCATCGCGCCGCAACTCGATACAGACCCCAACACCGATATATTCAACGGCTGCACCTTGGCGCCGGGTCGGACACTGGACGATGTCATGCACACCTTTATTCAGGCAATCCACTTTATACAGAATGAGCAGTTGAAGGAACGTGCCGAGTGGAACAAAGAACGCGAAGAGAAGTTGGGGCAGGATTCGGCGCAAAAATAACGAAACAGACAAACCCCGGCAAAGATTCGCATTAAATTGACGCACTTGCCGGGTGCTCCATTCTCTTGCCTCTTTCTGACGAAAGGGCGGAAGAGCACAAGTTCTGCCCGGTAAATTCAGCAAGCAGCACACAACAAATTTCGGAACCCTCCCCACTCCTGCCGCGTACAATCGCGTAGACTGTCGCCCAGGAGGTCTGCCCGTCTTGCCAGAAGCGCATTCGCACTCTTCCGAACAATGGCCCGCGCGAACGCCGCTGCGCACTGCCCTGTTGCTGGCCAGTGTCTTCGCCGCATTTACCTTTCTCGTCCACTTTGCCAGCTCATTGTGGGGCAGTCATCTGGGCTATGGCTTCTTTCGCGACGAGCTTTACTTCCTGGTTTGCGGGCATCATCTAGCCTGGGGTTATGTCGATCAACCTCCGCTGGTGGCCTTGCAGGCACGGCTGGCCGAGATGCTCTTTGGCCTCTCGCCCACGGGCATTCGCATTTTCAGCTTTGTGGCCGGCGGCGTGACCGTCGGGCTAACAGGTCTGCTCACGTGGCAGCTTGGCGGACGGCGCACCGCACAGGTGCTGGCCATGATGGCCGTCCTTGCCGCTCCGGTCTTTCTGGGCACCTCAAACTACCTCTCGATGAACTCCTTTGAGCCCTGTTTTTGGATGGGCGCGTTGCTAGTCGTCTTGCGGCTGGCAGATGGCACAGCCAGTCCGCGCGTCTGGCTGCTCTTCGGATTGCTGGCCGGATTGGGTATCGAAAACAAGCACTCCACAGTGTTCTTTTTGGTAGCGCTTTTGCTGGGCCTCATTCTCAGCCCGCAGCGGCGCATCCTCTTCTCGCGCGGGTGCGCGGCTGGCGTGGCGGTACTTTTGCTGCTGGCGCTGCCCAACCTCCTTTGGCAATGGGTCAACCACTTTCCCACCTATGAATTGCTGAACGGCGTCGCCCACTCCGACAAAAACACAAAGTTCCCGCCCCTGGCCTTCCTCGTCCAACAGGTCAATATGCTGCTCATCGTCGCGGCCCCGTTGTGGATCGGTGGCCTCGCCTGGCTTGCCTTCGCCCGCAATGCACGCCCTTGGCGCTTCGTCGTCTTTACCTATCTGCTGTTTCTGGCCATGATGATGGCCATGCACGCCAAGGATTACTACGTTGCGCCCATTTATCCGGTGCTCTTTGCCGCCGGAGCGGTGGCGCTGGGCCTGCTCACTCAACGCAGCTGGCCGCCCATTGTCTGCACGGTGATTCTGGGCTACCTGCTCTGCCGCGCCACCGCTCCCATCATGCTCACCCTTCTGCCGCCAGAGAAATATACCGCCTACGCGGCACACTTTGGCGCCAACAAGGTCAAAAGCGAGAAGTTCACCAGTCCCCTGCCGCAATACCTCTCCGACCGCTTTGGCTGGCCGCAGATGGTCGAGGGTTTTGCCAAGCGCTACAACGCTCTGCCGCCCGACGTGCGCGCCCACACCGCCATCTTCTGCGGCAACTACGGCGAAGCGAGCGCCGTGAACGTCCTAGGACCGATGTACGGTCTGCCCACGGCCATCAGCGGCCATCAAAACTATTTCTATTGGGGCTGGAACGGCTACACCGGCGAATCCGTTCTCACCCTTGGCAACGACCCCAAGGACTATACCGACTCATACGCTGAAGTCACTGATTTAGGCCCCTTTGACGCGCCGTGGATCATGGACCACGAGCATCACCACTACTTCTGGCTGCGCCATCGCAAGCGCACCTACGCCGCCGATTGGCCGCAGTTCAAGTTCTGGTACTGAGGAGAGGCAAGGCAGGCAAACCATTGATCCCGTTGGCCGAACTGGTGCTTCACGAAACCTTTACGTGCAAAACTACGCAATTTGAAAGAGAATATAGAGTAAGACGAATTTTTCGAGAATGACAAGAGGAACGCTTGACACAAATTCAGATTGAAGTCCCCAGGTGGACCGCGCAGGAGTTCGAGCGGCTGGTTTTCGCGAGCAACCCCAAAGTTGCGGTATTTGATTGCGATGGAACACTGTGGAGCGGCGACTCCGGCTTCGGCTTTATGGATTGGTCGCTGAGGAAGGGCCTGGTTTCGCGCTCGACCAGCGATTGGGTCGATACCCGCTATCGCACCTACCTGGCCGGCAAAGTGAGTGAGCAGCAGATGTGCGGCGAGATGGTGCAGATGTACGCGGGTCTGCGCGATGAGGAGTTGCGCGCCGCAGCCGCCCGCTACATACGCAAGTACGTTCAGCCGCGTATCTTCGCCGAGATGGCTGCTCTGGTGGGCGCGCTCATTCATGCCGGGGTCGAGATTTGGGCCGTCAGTTCCACCAACAAATGGGTGGTTGCCGAGGGCGTGCGTGAGCTTGGCATTCCCGAAGAACGCATCCTGGCCGCCGAGGTGAAGGTCGTTGCGGGCCTCATCACCACGGATATATTGGACGTACCCACCGATGAGGGAAAGGCCGCGTCTCTCAGGCGCGTGGGTCTCGCCAGTCCTGATGCGGTCTTTGGCAACTCCGTCCACGACCTGGCCATGCTTCAGATGGCGCGCAATGCCTTCCCGGTCAACCCGTCTCCGGGACTGCTCGAAGCGGCGGCCAAGAACGGCTGGGGCTGCTTCCAGCCTGAGGCTGCTGTGGAGGCCGATGCGGCTGTGGGAGGCGAACTGCCTCTTTCTGGAAAGTGATCGCTTTCGCAGCAACGTACGCGCCGTTTTCACCTCGATAATCAGGGGAATATGCCGTTCAGACTCTGCAACCCTTTTGGTGCGCTTAAACTAGTGGTGTGGAAAAAGTACAACCAAAATCCAATTCGCGGCCTGTTGGCCCCGCGTTGCGCTTTGTAGCGGCAGCGCTGATCGTGCGCGGCGGCGAAGTACTGATCGGTCAGCGCCGTCCCGACCAGCCGATGGCGCTGCTGTGGGAGTTTCCCGGCGGCAAGATCGAAGCAGGCGAAAGCCCGGAGCAGGCACTGGCCCGCGAGTTGAATGAAGAGTTGGGCATCAGGGCTATCATCGGCGCGCCGGTCACGCACATCCGCCACAACTACCGCCATGGCGGCGCGGTGGATTTACAGTTCTTTGCCGTGCACGAGTTCGCCGGCGAAATCGTGGGCCGCATCTATCACCAGGTGCGTTGGGTCAAGCTCGAAGACCTCTCCGGCTATGACTTCCTGGCTGCCGACAAGGGACTTATTCGCGATCTGGCCGCAGGCAAGCTGCTGTAGCGGCCCATCCATTTCACTCCAGGCAAGCTGGTGGAACAGTGCGGCCGGGCATTGTTAAAATCCATGCCGCGTCTTAAACTTCGCCACCAGTTGCGCCGATAATGGAGATATGCTGACAGCAATTGTTGCGATCTCAGGATTCCGGTCCTGCAGGCCTATGAATTCATATGGCTTATCCGTTGGGAGCGTGCCAATGCTCCAGGATTGCTGTAGCGTGTTGACCTCGATATTGCTCTGTGCACTGCTCTTGCGCGCGCGCAGCAGGTATTCCGCATCGGTCAATGAGGAATGACTTCCCGCAAAAAGCGATTTCTGTTTTCTTCGGCGGCAATAATTGCCTCGGCTCTGGCCGGGATATTCGCCGGCTATTTACTGGGTATCGCCATCACTGTAAGAGTGGCCGAAATCAGGCTCAATGAGTACGCAAATCGCATTGCCGGCGATTGGGAGGCCTCATCGTCCGAATTGCGGACCGCCTTGGTGGCCGTGGGCGCTTCTCAGCTCCATCCCTGTTCGAGCGCCGAGATCGGATATTTTCACGCCCTGATCTTCGAATCGGAATTCCTGAGGGACGCGGGGCGTATGCACGGCGACGGCAACATTGATTGCTCGGCCGACCTGGGCAAGCTGGCGCGGCCTCTCGGGGAATCCAAGGCGGATTTCACTCAGCAGGACGGAACGAAAATCTACCAGAGCCTTTCTCCATACAGGAGCAACGGCCTGCAGGTCATCACCCTTCAATTGAATGATGCATTTGTTGTTTTCACTCCCATCACGCGTATGCATGTGGAACCGTATCCCATGCACTATACCCTGACGGTCACCGACGCTCCTACCCTCAACTCCCGCTCTTTGCTCGGCGAACCGACTCGAAACAGCCTGCCTATATTCACCCATGAAGGTCAGTTCCGGCAGAGAGACACATTGTTCTCGACGCGGTGCTCGATCCGTTTCTTCAGTTGCGCCACAGCCTACACGTCCATACCCGAAATGTTGCAAGACAATCACGCCAAGTTCGCAGGATGCATTGCTCTGGGCGGGTTGTCCGGCGCGCTCTTCGGCCTTGTTCTCTGCATGCTTTACCGCCGCAACAAGAGCGTGGAGCAGCAGCTCCGGCGCGCCATTCGCAAGGACAAGCTGCGGGTGTTTTATCAACCCGAAGTCGACTTGCGCAGCGAGCGCATCGTAGGCGCGGAAGCGCTGGTTCGCTGGACCGATGAAGATGGCGTCGTGGTCGGCCCCGATGTATTCGTCCGGATCGCCGAACAGCGCGGCTTTGTAGGAGAAATCACCAGGCTGGTACTGCGCCACGCGCTGCGCGACTTTGGCGAGACACTTAGGAAAAACTCCGACTTTCGCCTCAGCATTAACGTGGCCGCCGCTGATCTCACCGATCCGGAGTTTCTGCCCCTGCTCGATCGCTCCCTCGGCTCGATGGAAGTCCCCCCGCGCGCGCTGGCCATCGAAATCACCGAAAGCTCTACAGCACGGCGCGAGACCGCCATTGAGACCATCCATAGCCTCCGCCGGCGCGGCCACTCCGTCCACATCGACGACTTCGGCACCGGCTATTCGAGCCTGTCTTATCTGCACGAACTATCCGTTGACGCCATCAAAATCGACAAGACCTTTACCCAGGCCATCGGCACGGAGTCGGTGGTCGTGACCATTCTTCCGCAGATTCTTTCAATGGCCGAGGCACTGGGACTCGAAGTCATTGTGGAAGGCATCGAAACTACGGTACAAGCGGAATACTTTACAGCCTTTGCGCAGCCTATTCTCGCTCAGGGCTGGCTCTTTGGACGCCCGGTCCCGGCTGACAGCTTCCTTCGACTGCTGGCTAGCGACGAGAAGAAATCGCTTCAGTCCGCTCCTGCGACGCTGGAACTCGACCTGGCTGTGGAGAAGTTGCCGTAGGAACCTGCGATGGAGCAGACGCCTTCAGCTTAGCTGAATTCAGTTTCTGGCGGTTGATCGATCTCCTGATTCGAGTCCTCGCCCAGCGATAATGGCTGCTTGTTTGGGCCGCGATCCACCTTGCCAGCGGCCAGACGCGCAGCCATGGATAGAGCTGCTTGCGGAAGAGCTTCTCCTGAGGGATTGAGCGGGCCAGTTCGAGCATCTGCGCGTACGTGGATTCGAACTCGGCGAGTATGACCTTATAACTCACGTCCTTCCACTTGCGATAGATGCGATCGTTCAGAGCAGGAGTCTGCGTCCACTTCAGGTCTTCGGCGGGAGTGTGCGGATTTCCGCCGCGGAGCCCCTCCTCGTACCATCCGAGGAACATCTTCTTCCATTCCACAAGGTGCGCCATGACGTCCTTGGCAGACCATTCGTGGCAGACGCCTGGAAGTTCCAGCTCGTGTGCATCGAGGCCTTCGATGCACTTCTTCAACAAGCGGTATTCGGTCTCGATGGCCTCAAGGAGTTCTTTCTTTGTTTTGGCGATCGGCATTGTGGCCTTCCTTGCGGCGGCAAAGCGGACAATGGTCGCACCGCCGAACCGATTGTAGCTCGGCTTTGCAGAAAAATGTGTTCCGGGCGCGACAATCCAGAACATGATAGGTTTATGGTGGTCCCGTTTGTTCGGACAGTTTTTTCGGGTTTTTAAGTGGAATAATTGTTCGTCGTAATCGAGGCGGTGGAAATGTGAAAATCAGTTTCATCGATTTTCAAGGTCTGAGGGAAGGGCGG
>Ga0255354_1000672_pt1 | contig 21257 bp, 13 predicted proteins | sample HBST50metaG_FD_189942 | JGI IMG/M metagenome (GOLD analysis project Ga0255354, IMG submission 189942) | Peat soil microbial communities from Stordalen Mire, Sweden - H.B.S.T50 | ecosystem: Environmental > Terrestrial > Soil > Wetlands > Peat | place: Sweden: Norrbotten County, Stordalen Mire...
GGCTGTTTTTCCGCCGGTTCGCGCAAGTGCATCCGCATTTTCGCTCGCCTTCCACCTCGCTGGTGGCACAGGGACTGGTGTCGACGGTCCTGCTGCTGTTTCTAAGCCATTTTGCGCAACTCTTCGAGCTGACGGTGTTTGCCGAATGGCTGTTTTACGCGATGGCGGCCAGCACGGTCTTCGTTTACCGCCGCAAATCACCGGACGCGACACGGCCCTACCGGGTGTGGGGTTACCCGGTACTTCCAGCCATCTTCGTGGGGTCCGCCGCCGCGGTGCTGGTCTCGAGTTATGCTGGAAATCTGAAGGGCTCGTTGCTTGGCACCGCATTGATTCTAAGTGGGTTGCCTGTTATGTGGCTGATTCGCCGCCGGCGCACCGCGCGCTGACAGAGAGTTCCTCAATCGTGGTGTATTCACCCACCCTTTCGCGAAAAGCCGCGAAAGGATGGGGCAACCTCGACCGATCCGATCCCCCTTTGCGAGGGCTTCTGCCGGCCACTTCCGACCCAGGAAGCGGCAATTTGCTAAGAAATCCACGAAAATTTGCGTTCTTTACACGATTTTCATTGACATTTATTTTGAGCATCGCTAGTTTTACATACATCCAGTCATCTATATGACTTGGCTGATGGTTCGATTTTCTGGCGCGATGGGCATGCATTGAACGTTTCTTGCCGTTTCCGCAGAACCATATCCTCCCCCAGACCGCGGTTTCAGGAGATTTCTTCAATTCCTGGACAAACTGCCTGGGAGCCGGGGACACATCATGCAGGCTCCAGTCGGCGGTTGAAGGCATCGTGTCTTCGCGCCGCCGCAGCCAGAATGCACAGGGAAACCTCTCGCATCGCCAGAAGAGGCTCTTCCTTATCACAGAAAAAAGGCCCCCCTGTAACGCTCAATGCAAGCCGTGCCGGCATGGTTCTCGATTCTGTGCCGGACCCGCGTAATCATTGTCTACCTCTCAACCTGCAAGGCTGATGCGGGGTAAATGCGCAGGGAATGCCCTTCATCGGCAGAACGAAAAACATTCAGGAGGCTGTCAACTGCTATGACGAACAAATTTGCACAATGTTTATTTGCCCTGTTGATCGCAATAGGGCTGGTGTTTACCACGAGCATCGCGTGCGCGCAAACCGTTACAGGTTCGATCCGTGGCACCGTTACCGACGCCTCCGGCGCAGTGGTGACCGACGCCAGGGTCGTAGCCAAGAACGTCAGCACCGGCGTCTCCACCACTACCGTCACCGACCGCAGCGGGTCCTATAACCTGCAGTCGCTGCCCATCGGCACCTATGTCGTCTCCGCGGAAAAGTCCGGCTTCAAAATCACCGCCGAGCGCCCCTTCGCGCTGGAGATCGACCAGATCGCCAGGATCGACCTCCAACTCCAAGTCGGTGACGTCACCACAACCGTCGAAGTGGCTCAAGACGCCGGCGCCATCCTGCAAACGGAAGACGCGTCCCTGGGAACCACCGTCACCTCCAACACGTTCGAGAGCATGCCGCTCGGCGGCCAGAACTTCTCTGCCGCGACGGTGTTCGTCCCCGGCGCGGTCCTGCCGACCTACGGTTCGCTGGGCAGCACGCAGGGTACAGAGCGTGACACGTCCTTTGCCTCGTCGACGCAGCCGTCGTTCAACGGCAACCGTATGCAGACCAACAACTATATCTTCGACGGTACGGACATCAACGAGCCGCTGCAAAACACCATCGCCTATAACCCCGCTCCGGAAGCAACCGAAGAGATGCGCGTCATCACCGGTAACGCTTCAGCCGAGTACGGCAACGTGAACGGCGGCGAGGTTCTTGTGGTCACCAAGGCCGGATCCAACCAGTTCCACGGCAGCCTTTACACCTTCTACGAGAACCAGGACGGCACGGCTAACACATGGTCCAACAAGTACAACGGTATTGCTAAGGGTGTCTTCCACCAGAACCAGTTCGGCGCCACCGTCGGCGGCCCCGTGTTTAAGAACAAACTGTTCTTCTTCGCGGATTACTTAGGCTTCCGCGAAACCTCGGCAGGAACGCAGGTGATCTCGGTGCCCACGGCTAGAATGGTCAAGGGTGATTTCTCTGAATTTCTCGGCACGCCCGACGCCTACGGCCACGTGATTGGTACGGGTTCAGGGGGCAAAGGTACGGCGGCGTACATCCAGTTCTACAACACCAGCAACGGCACCTCGGCAGCGACTCCCTATGTGAACGATCAGCTTCCTGTCCTCAACCCTGTTGCCAAGTACGTCTTCGCTAACCCCCAATTCTATCCAGTGCAGAACCGCCCCAGCACCAACGTCAACTCGCCGGATACCAACGACTATGGCGGGTACAACAAGGCCGCCGTCGTGAATAACCAGGGCGATATTCGAGTCGACTATACGGCCACAGCGAAGGACAACCTCTGGGCTCGCTTCACCCACGGGGGCTCCTACGACAGGCCCATCGTATCCGTACTAGCGTTCGAATTTCCGGGGGGCGATGACTATCCGTTCTGGAACGGCGTCCTCAACGAAGTACACACCTTCAGCTCAAACCTGCAGAACCAGTTCCGAGCCGGTTATTCGCGTATCTGGGATCTCGGCGGAATCCCGTCCGATAGCTTCGGCAACTTCCCGACGGGCAGCGATACCAAGGTCGGCTATCCCTATGCCAGCCCATACCCCGGTTTCACCGAATCAAACATCTCCAGCGCCGAAAAGAACATAGGAACCTTGGGCGTGGTGCAGGATACCATCGACAACATCTTCGACTACGGCGACACGGTGACCTGGCAGCACGGTAAGCACATCTTCACCGGCGGCGCTCAGATCCTGCGCTACCAGGAAAACTACTACTACGCCAGCAACAACGGCAACATGGGCCAATTTGCATACAACGGCGAATTCAGCGCCGCGAACGGCTCCACGAGATACGGCTTCGCGGACTTCGTTCTCGATGCTTCCGAGCTCCAGGGCGTTGCCGGTACGGCAGGACGCGATGGTCAACGCCAATATCGGATGGCATACTTTGGCGAAGATGAATGGAGAGTCACTCCCAAGCTCACCGTGAATCTCGGCCTGCGCTACGGCTATGATCAGCCATTCTACGAAGTCAACAACAAGGAAGTTAACGTTGACGTCAAGAACCCGCAGAACTGCCCGAACTGCCTGCTTACTGCGGGAAAGAATGGTGCAAGCAACGCCCTGTACAACCCGTTCCACACACAGTTCATGCCTCGCGTTTCGTTCGCCTATCAGATGAACCCGCAGATGGTCATCCGTGGTGGCTACGGCATTACGGACGACTTCGAAGGCATGGGTGCGGCACAGCGACTCACCCAGAACCCTCCCTTCATCCCTCAGTATCAGTACAGCAGCACCCCGCCTTCGGCGACGAGCGGTGGAACGCCCATAAAAGTCAGCCAGGGCTTCACGGCCGGTGTAATTACGAACGGAGCTTCCACCAAATACGAAGCCTGGGATCCGAACATCAAACCCGAGCTGATTCAGCAGTACAACCTCACCCTCGAGACACTCCTCACACCTCGCTTTACGTTCCAGTTTGGGTACGTCGGGAATGTCGCACAGCATCTCGTGATTCCTGAACCGATCAACCAGGAAACGACTCCGGGCAATACTGCGACTCAGCCGTTCGCTGCCCTTGTCGGCGTCGGCGGCCAGATCTACCTAACATTGGCTGAAGGCTACTCGAACTACAACGCCTTGCAGGTGCAACTGCGCCAGCGTCAGTTCCATGGCCTGGAGTCCACCTTCAACTACACCTGGTCGAAGAACATGACCAACAACCCCGGCTACTTCGGCATCGGCGGCGTCGACGGTCCCGGCGTCTACCCGCAGAACATCTACAATCCGCACGGCGATTACGGCGTCTCGGGCTTCGATACCAGGAACGCAGCCAACTTCGTCGGCACGTATGCGATCCCGTTCGGACACGGTCGTGACTACGGCTCCCACGTCAACCGCTTCGCCGATTGGGCCATTGGCGGCTGGAAGGCGTCCCTGGATGCCGTTATGTATTCCGGCTTCCCGATTACCATCGGCAGCAGCAATGCCTCGGCATCGAACAACGGGGGTGGGGCACGTGCCAATCAGTACCACAAGCTGACCGTCACGGGCCGCAGCGTGGCAAACTGGTTCGGTACAGGGCCAGACGCTCTGCCTTGCACCGGAACCGCGGGGGCAACAATCAATGCCAACGGCGTTGCTTGCGCTTACGGGCCAGAGGCAGCCAACTCCTTTGGAACAGCGCGCGTCGGCACCGAGCGGGCGCCGGGATATCGCGTCGTCGATACCTCGCTGTTCAAACAGTTCCGCACCTTCAGGGAGCAGTTCGTTCAACTCCGCATCGATGCGTTCAACGTGGGCAACATTGCCTCCTACGCGGCACCGGGCTCGACGGCTTCAACGCCTTCCACCTTTGGCTTGATTACGTCGACCCTGTCTCCGGCTCGTCAGCTTCAATACTCATTGAAGTACGGGTTCTAAGCCAATCACCGAGGTCCGAGGGGCACCCATCCCCCTCGGACGCCCGCCGTGGCGCGCTACGTCTGGCTCAGGGTCGACGCAGCCCGCTGCAACCCTTTGGCTATCGGGCAGGGGTCCGCTGCCATACAAGACCGATCGCCCTAGCCGTGCCGACCACGCAGGTATGCCGCCATGGGATTGAACACGCTGGATCTGGTGGTGATCGGTTGCTATCTGGCCGGCGTGACGCTCTTTGGCTTGCGCTTTCGTAGCGGACAGCAAACGCTGAAGGGATATTTCCTCGCAGACAACGCGATTCCGTGGTGGGCGATTTCACTTTCCATCGTGGCCGCGGAGACCAGTACGCTGACGGTCATCAGCGTGCCCGGCTTGGCGTACGACAAGGACTTCAGCTTTCTGCAACTGGTGATCGGCTACCTCATCGGCCGCGTCGTGGTGAGTTTTGTGCTCATCCCGCAATATTTTCGCGGCGAGCTGGTCACGGCTTATCAACTGATCGAACGGCGCTTCGGGCAACGGCTGCGCTCGTTGACCGCCGGAGTATTTCTGGTTACGCGGGCGGCCGCTGAAGGCGTGCGCGTATTTGCGGTGGCTATCGTGGTGCGCGTGGCGCTGGGCGGCCTGCTGACGGGCGTGAGCGATTTTGAGCGCGACCTGGTGGCGATCGCCATCGTGACCGCGCTGACGCTTCTCTACACGTTGAAGGGCGGCCTGAAGGCGGCCATCTGGACGGATGTGATGCAGCAAACGGTTTATGTTGCCGGAACCATCGTCGGTCTTGTGACCATCCTGCATCTTGTGCCCGGCGGGTGGACGACGGTGCGCGAGGTGGCTGGCCACGCAGGCAAATTCCGCGTGTTCGATTTCACGTTCGACTGGACCACCAAGTACACCTTGTGGTCGGGAGTGATTGGCGGAACATTTTTGACCACGGCCAGCCACGGAACCGATCAACTGATTGTGCAGAGGCTGCTGGCGGCACGCAGCGAGCGGCAAGCGCAGGTTGCGCTGCTCTCAAGCGGCGTGGTGGTTTTCTTCCAGTTCTCGCTCTTCCTGATGATTGGGGCGATGCTGTATGTGTTTTACCGCAGCTATCCGCCGGCCGCCGCGTTCACGCGAACGGATACGATCTTTCCGGTTTTCATCGTCAGTCATATGCCGCATGGCGTAAGCGGGCTGTTGATTGCCGCCATCCTGGCGGCGGCCATGTCGAATCTGAGCGCGGCGCTCAATTCGCTTTCTTCCACTTCGATGGTCGATTTCTACATCCGCCTTCGTCCGCTAACATCGGAAATCCGCCGCATCTGGCTGTCGCGAGCGGCGATGGTGGTTTGGGCGCTGGTGCTGTTCGGCCTGGCTCTGCTGGCACGTCATGGCGGCAGGGTGATCGAGGTGGGATTGACGATCGCTTCGATCGCCTATGGAGGAATGCTTGGAGTGTTTTTGTTAGGCGTGCTCACACGCAGGGCCTCGGAGGGCGGGGCCATGATGGGCATGATCTGCGGACTGGCGCTGAACCTCTACCTCTGGCTCTTCACCAGTGTGGCGTTTACGTGGTATGTGGTCCTAGGCAGTGTAGCCACGTTCGCCGTGGGATATGCCGCGAGCCTGGCTTTGGGGCAAAAAGGGATTGGAAATGCAAGTGCGTAAGTTGATGACGGAGCGCCGCAACCCGGCAACCGAGAATCTGGACCGGATGAGCGCTCTCGAAATGGTGACCGCAATGAACCGGGAAGACGCGAAGGTTCCCCGCGCCATTGGCAAAGTGTTGCCGGAAATCGCCAGGGCGGTGGATCTAGTGGCGCAGCGCCTGGCTGAGGGCGGGCGGCTGATTTACGTGGGCAGCGGCACCAGCGGCCGCATCGGCGCGTTGGATGCATCGGAGTCTCCTCCGACCTTTGGCGTGAGCGCAAAGAAAGTACAATTTGTGATCGCCGGCGGCGAGCGCGCGGTGGTAAAGGCCGCAGAGGCCAGCGAGGACTCCGCGGAACTGGGTCGCCGAGACATCGCGGCGCGAAGGCCCGGCATCAACGACGTGGTGGTGGGGATTGCAGCCAGCGGATACACGCCGTACACCATCAGCGCTCTGGAACACGCGCGGGACAAAGGCGCGGCGACGGTAGCCATCGCGTGCAATCGCAATACCCCGCTGGGCAAGGTGGCGGATCTGCGCATTGAAGTCGAGGTCGGCCCGGAGGTGCTTGCGGGCTCGTCGCGGCTGAAGGCCGGGACCGCGGAGAAGCTGATCTGCAACATGCTGACGACCGGGGCCATGGCGCGGCTGGGGTATGTGTACTCGAACCTGATGGTCAATCTGCACCTGACCAACAAGAAGCTGGTGCAGCGCGGCATCACGATCCTGGAGGAACTGGCAGTGGTGGATCGGGCGCAGGCCGCAGCAACACTTGAAAAAGCCGGCAGGAGCGTTCCGCTGGCGCTGGTGATGTTGAAGACGGGCGCCGGCAAAGCCGAATCCGCCCGACGCCTGCGCCGGGCGAAGGGCAGTGTCCGCAGGGCGATCGAAGGTTGACATGGGGAGTGTTCTGAAAACGATTTGGTCACGGCGCACGTGGGTTTTCCTGCTGGCGGTTGCGTTGGTGGCTTGCGGCATGCGGACGCTGGCCGCGCAGGCGACGGCGCCGGGCGAGAACGGGCCGGGCGCGCACGATTCTGACGCGCACAGTTTTGACGCAATCGACGCGCTCATGCAGGCGGCAGTGGCCAAAGGAAGCATGCCCGGCGGCGTCGTGATCATCGGCCACAATGGCGCGGTGGTGTATCGCAAGGCTTTCGGTTCGCGATCGCTGGAGCCCACGCGCGAAGCCATGACCGCGGACACCATCTTCGATCTAGCTTCGTTGACCAAGGTGATCGCAACCACTTCCGCAGTGATGCAGCTTGTCGACGAGGGCCGCGTCCATATCGACGATCCGGTTGCCGTATATCTGCCCGATTTTGCGCAGAACGGAAAAGCTCAGATCACCGTGCGCGAACTGCTGACGCACTTCTCCGGCCTGCCGCCCGATCTGGATCTGAAGGAACCATGGCATGGCCGCGACACGGCCTTCAAAATGGCCATGCAGGTGCTGCCCGCGAACCCGCCGGGCACGAAATTCGTTTATAGCGACATCAATTTTGCAGTGCTCGGGTTCATCGTGCAGAAAGTCACCGGCCTGCCGCTCGATGAATACACGGCGACGCACGTGTTCGCTCCGCTCGACATGCAGGAGACGGCATTTCTTCCGCCCGCGAGTTGGGTGCCGCGCATCGCTCCCACGCAGTATGACGACGATGGAATCATGCTGCGTGGCGTGGTGCACGATCCTACGGCGCGCAGGATGGGCGGAGTCGCGGGGCACGCAGGACTGTTTTCGACGGCAGACGATCTGGCGAAGTTCGCGCAGAATCTGCTCAGCGTCCATCCCAAGGTTCTCACCCGCGATGCCATTGAGAAGATGACGACGCCGCAGCAACCGGGATCGGGTTCGATCCTGCGCGGATTGGGGTGGGACATCGACTCGCCGTATTCCGGCCCTCGCGGCAAGCTGTTTCCCGTCGGCTCCTTTGGGCACACAGGATTCACCGGCACCTCGCTCTGGATCGATCCTGAGAGCGACACCTACATCATCCTCCTCACCAACGCGGTGCATCCGAACGGCAAGGGATACGTCCTCGCGCTGCGCAGGCAACTCGCAGATGCTGTCGTTGAGGCACTGCATCTAACGTTCTCCGAAAACCCGGAAAAGCGGATTGGGGCCATTCCTCACGCCAGCGACTCCGCGACCACCGATCGGCGCGCCACCTTGCGGCCAGCCCAAGTGAATGTGGGAATCGATGTTCTGGAAGCGGACGATTTTCGCGAGTTGCATCCGGACGCGAATCATCCGGTAAGGATCGGCCTCGTGACCAACCAGACCGCGGTCGATGCACACGGAAAGCGCACGGCCGACGTGCTGGCGCATGCACCTGGAATAAAACTGACAGCGATTTTCTCGCCGGAGCATGGCATTGCAGGCGTGCTCGACACAACGGCCATCGGCAACTCACGCGACGCCGCGACGAGCGTACCGGTATACAGCGTCTACGGCGACTCGGAAGCGAAACGGCGGCCTACGGAAGAAGAGCTGGCTGGCGTGGATGCGATTGTCTACGACATTCAGGACATCGGCGTGCGGTTTTACACCTACGAGAGCACGCTCGGTTACTTTCTTGAAGCGGCCGCGAAGACCGGCAAAGAGATTGTGGTGCTCGACCGTCCGAATCCCGTTGACGGCGCGCACGTGCAGGGGCCCATCCTCGATGCGGGGCGCGAATCGTTCGTCGGCTACTGGCGAACCCCGGTGCGCCACGGCATGACGGTTGGCGAACTGGCGCAAATGTTCAACAGCGAGCGGGCGATCGGCGCAAAACTCTCCGTGGTGCACATGGAAGGCTGGTTGCGCGGCGACTGGTTCGATTCCACCGGCAGAGTGTGGATCAATCCCTCCCCCAACATGCGCAGCCTGACCGAAGCCGAACTTTATCCCGGCATTGGGATGATCGAAGGCGCCAACATTTCTGTCGGCCGCGGCACCGACACGCCGTTCGAACTCGTGGGCGCGCCGTGGATTGACGCCGCGGCGCTCGCCGGCTATCTGAACGCGCGGGTGATTGACGGCGTCCGTTTTGTGCCGGTCAACTTCACGCCCACAGCCTCGAATTACGCAAATCAATCGTGCGGCGGCGTGAACATCATCGTGAGCAATCGCGAAGCGCTGGACTCGCCCGAACTTGGGCTGGAGATTGCGGCTGCACTCGAGCATCTTTATCCCAATGATTTCAAGATCGCCGGCATTGATGCGCTGATGCGCAACAAGGCCACGCTCGATGCGCTCACGGCCGGCGAAGATCCGCGCCGCATTGCCGAGAATTGGCAGGATGCGCTTAAGAATTTTGAAACGGTGCGCGCGAAGTATCTTCTTTACTGATTTTGCGCGTGGCGGCGAGGCTTGAGGATGCAGAGGAGTGGAATGAGGTCGAGAACGAGCGGAAGGCGATGGGTGCGGACCGGCGTGGCAGCCGCGATGGCGGCGGCGATGATCGCTCAATGCGCCGTCGCAGCGCCGCCGGTTCACCTTGACCGCAAAGGGGAGCGGTGGGCTTCCGCGACCCTGCGGAAGATGACGCTCGAAGAAAAAATCGGGCAGATGATGATGGTCTGGGCGAAGGTTAAGTTCCTGAACCCGGAGAGCCCGGAGTACCTGGAACTGCGCGACGAGATGACGAAGTACCACGTGGGCGGCTTCGGCGTTACGGTGGCTACAGAAGGTCCACTGCTGATCGAAAGCGAGCCGCTGGAGGCCGCGGCACTCACCAACCGCCTGCAAAAGGATTCGAAGTATCCTCTATTGATTGCTGCCGATTTTGAGCGCGGCCTGTCGATGCGCCTGGAGGGTGCAACGGCGTTCCCGGCGGCGATGGCCTTTGGCGCCGCCGGCGACAAAAATCTGGCGCGCGAGTTCGGCCGCATCAGCGCTCGGGAGTCGCGCGCCATCGGCGTCGAGTGGAATTGGTTTCCCATTGCGGATGTGAATTCCAATCCTGCCAATCCCATCATCGATACGCGCTCGTTTGGTGAAGACCCCGCGCTGGTGAGCGAAATGGTTGCGGCTTATATCGAAGGCGCGCGCAGCGAGGGATTGCTGACGACGGCAAAACATTTTCCCGGCCACGGCGATACGGATACGGATTCGCACCTCACCCTGGCACGAGTGCCGGCAAACATGGATCGGCTGAACGCGGTGGAGCTGGTTCCGTTCCGCAGCGCGATTGCCGCCGGAGTGGACTCGGTAATGGTGGGCCATTTGATCGTTCCGGCTGTCGAGCCCGACCCTAATCGTCCCGCAAGCGTCTCTGCGCACGTGATCAAAGATTTACTCGAAGGGCAGCTCGGCTTCAAAGGCCTCGTGGTCACAGACGGCATGGACATGGCGGGACTCACGCACGTATTCGCAGGATCGGAAGCAGATATTTCGCGCGAGGCCGCTGTTGCTGCTGTCAAGGCCGGCGAGGACGTGGTGATTCTCCCCGGCGATCTAGGCGCTGCGTTCAACGGCCTACTTCAGGCGGTCAAGAGCGGCGAGATTTCGCAGGCGCGCATCAATCAGAGTGTGCTCAAGATTCTGCGGGCGAAAGCATCTGTCGGTCTCAACGAGAAACGCTTCGTTAATCTCTCGAATGTCGAGGATGAAGTGGCGCGGCCCGACGATGTGGCATTCGCACAAAGCGTTGCCGATCGAGCTGTGACGCTGGTAGTGGATAAAAATAAGATGATTCCGCTTACGCCAGAAGCAACGACCACTGCGGCTAAGCCGGGACGATCAGCTTCGCGCATTGTAGCGGTGATTTTTTCCGACCGGCCGCGCGGCAGCGACGGAGGCCGTGCCTTCGCGTACGAGTTGCGCAAGCGGACACCGGAAGCGACGGTGTTTTTTGTCGATCCCAGCAACTCAGGTTATGTCTTCGACAGCGTGATGGGAGCGGTTCGCGATGCAGGAAGCGTGATCGCCGTTGCCGAGTCGGTTCCCAATCCCCGGCGAACCACCGAGGGCCGCGTCGGCGGATCTGCCGCGCTCGATAAGGGCCCGATGCAAATACTGGCGGAGATGGTGAAGAAGGCAGGATCGAAAACCATCGTTGTTGCGTTCGGCAACCCGTATACAGGCGGTTCGATCCCTGGCATCCACACGTACGTTTGCACATATTCCAACACCGTGGTTTCCGCATCGAGCCTGGCAAAGGCGCTGTTCGGCGAGATTCCGATCCACGGACGGCTGCCAATTTCGATTCCCAACCTGGCGCCGCGCGGGACGGGCCTCGACCGTGATGCGATTGCGGCGCGAGCGAGTGCGCCATGAAAGAAGCCGGTGGTTTTGAGAGGAGCAATCAAGTGAGTATCGCAGTTGCAATTTCGAGAAACGTCCAACGTCTGCGCGGTGGAATTGGCAGCATCGGCCGCGCAATCGCGGCCAGCCTCGCGCTGGGCGTGCTTCTGGCTGCGTCGCCTGCTCAAGCGCAGCAGTCTGTTGACCACCCGGATGCGGTGGTGGCCAGGCCCGTTGTGAATATGTACAGGAGCGCAACGGCTGCGAGCGATGTAGTATCGCAGGCGCTTTACGGTACCGGCGTGCTGACCTTCGAGAGCGCGCAGGGATGGTTCCACATTCATACAGCCGATGGCTACACGGGCTGGGTCGAAGCGGCGGACTTGAAGACGCTGGGCGGCGCAACCTACGCGCCCAAGGGCGATGCGGTGCGGGTTACGGCGATCAGCGCGAACATTTATCGCGAACCCGATGTGACGGCTCACGCGCCGCTGTTGCAACTGCCGTGGGAGTCGCGGCTGGAACCTGCGCCGGCGCCTGCGAAGAACACCGAGCGCTGGCTCGAGGTGCGCCTTGTGGATGGGCAAATGGGCTGGGTGCAGCGCGGCGACATCAGCGACGATTTCACGCCTGTGAGCATGGGCGACATGCTCGAGCTTGCGCACCGGTTTATCGGCACCACGTACACCTGGGGCGGCGTGAGCAGCTTTGGTTTCGATTGCTCAGGTTTTACGCAGATGCTGGAGCGGCAACGCGGCATCGAGATGCCGCGCGATGCGGACATACAGGCTGCCTGGAGCGGCGTAATCGCCGTGGAACGCAAGGACCTCCAGCCCGGCGACCTCTTATATTTCGGATCGAGTCCCTCCAAAATCACGCACACCGGCATGTACCTGGGCAACGGCGAGTTCATTCACGACACCACGCACGACCATCCCGGCGTGCAGATCGGCCGGCTCGACGACATGCCGTGGACGCAGCTTCTGGTGGCGATACGGAGAGTGAAGCCATGACCCAAAGCGTCATATATCGTCGCGCCATGAATCGCCGCGACTGTTTGAAAATTGCCGGCGCTGCCGCGATGCTTCCTTTCGCGCCATCGGCCGCGCGGGCGCAATCCGCGCAGGGACAGTGCACGGTCGACGTTGGATTGAAGCGCTTGATGCTGCGCCACACCTGGACGACGACCATGTCGTCCAGCGAGTATCGCGACACTGTGCAGGTGGAATACCGGCGCGACGGAGTTTCCGGTCATGGCGAGGGCGCACCGATCGTGCGCTACCAGGAGTTTCCGGCCTCGGCCATGAAGGCCGTTCAAGCCATCGCGAACGACATTACCGCGGGCGATCCATGGAAGTACCGGAAATATCTTGCAGGCATCCGCAAGGCGCTGGGCGAGCAGCAGCACGCCGCAATGGCTGCTGTCGATATCGCTATTTTCGATTGGCTGGGCAAGAAGCTCGATGTGCCGCTCTATAAATTTCTCGGGCTAGACGCGGCGGATGCGCCGATCACGGATTTTTCCATCGGCATTGACACGCCGGAGATCACCCGCCAGAAGACGCGCGAGGCGGAAGACTTTCCGGTGCTGAAGGTGAAGGTGGGACTGAAGACCGACGAGGCGACTATTGAAGCCGTGCGCAGCGTGACCAGGAAACCCATTCGCGTGGATGCCAACGAGGGATGGACCGACAAGGAAGAGGCCATCCGCAAGATCAACTGGCTCGAAACGCAGGGCGTGGAGTATGTGGAACAGCCCATGCCGGCGCACATGGTGGAAGAGACCCGCTATGTGCGCGGCAAGGTGCACCTGCCGATCTATGCCGACGAAGCATGCACCGATGTCACGATGATTCCAAAACTTGTCGACGCCTACGACGGAATCAATGTCAAACTCGACAAAGCAGGCGGCATTCTGGAATCGTTGCGATGGATCGAGGTGGCGCGCGCCATGAAGATGAAAATCATGCTGGGCTGCATGGTGTCGAGTTCCTGTACTGTGACCGCCGCAGCGCATTTGTCGCCGCTGGTGGATTACGCCGATCTCGACGGCAACCTGCTGGTGGCGAACGACCCGTGGGTTGGCGTGCGCGTAGAGAAAGGAAAACTGCTGCTTCCCGAGGGTCCGGGATTGGGCCTGAAGTCCGCGTGAAACGCGACGATAGATTTGTTGAAGTTTTCGCAATGTGTGTGGTCGATGTTTTTGGGCAATCGATAAGCTGGTTGAGCAAAGTGCGTGGATGCAATCTGCCAGGGCCCGCCGGCAGTGCTTAGAGCGGTTCCAGAGTTCAAGTGAGTTATGCGCTTCATCGAAAGGTGGCGTTTTCTTAAGGAAAACGCCACTTGGCAACCCGGTTCCTGAATGCTGCAACTCTGGAACCGCTGTGACCCGGAGGTTCACTTCAAAGTGGATACAACGGAAATGATGACGAACCGAAGCAGGAAGCCGCGTCCAACGCCCCTGGACCGCAGGAGCGGCATCCCGCTTTATCACCAGATTCAGCGGCGCCTTCTGGATCAGATCCAATCCGGCGAACTGAAGCCGGGCGAACCTTTGCCGTCGATTCAGCAAATCGCAACGCAGATGGGCGTGAGCCAGATGACGGTGCGGCAGGCCGTCGGCGCGCTGTGCGAGCTGGGAGTAATTTACAGCCGGCAGGGCAAAGGAACATTCATTTCCGGCATCAAGCTGGAGAGGGATTTTCGCCAGGTCCTTTCGTTCTCAGAGGAGACACAGGCGCGCGGCGCCACGCCCAGTTCGAAGGTGCTGTCGTTCCGCATCCAGGCGCCGACCGAGGAAGTGAAAGAAGCCCTGGGCCTGAGCGATGGGGAGCGCGTCTTCAATCTGCACCGGGTTCGCTGCGGCAACTCGATTCCCATGGGAATTGAGTCCAGCTGCCTGCCCGTGCAGCTTTGCCCCGGACTTATGGAGACCTTCGATCCGGCGACCTCGCTCTACGATGAGCTGGCGCATCAATACGGAATCCAGTTGATGGTGACCGACGAAGTTGTGGAAGTAGGGAAGGCCAGCGTGGAAGATGCGCGCCTGCTCGAGATCGCTCCGCAGAACCCGATTTTCCTGTTTACGCGCGTCTCGTATCTCGAAAACGGCACACCGGTGGAGCATGTGAAGTCTGTCTATCGTGGAGACAAATACAAGATTGTGAACCGGCTGATGCGCATGAAGCGGGAACGGCTGACGACGCCGCATGTAGCCACGTCAAAGCCTTCGATCGACGTAATCAATTGATCGTGGCGCTATCCCATCCTCCCCCAAAAAACGGGCGAAAGGATGGGGCACGGGAATAGTCTTCTGTAATCAGTCAATGTCCTGCCTCATTTTTCAAGAGCGAAACCAGATGACAGCAGCGGTGAGACTGCTGATCACGAGGGGAAACCATACCTGCGCGATCCACGGCACGGGAATGAGGAAGAGGATGTCGGGGCTGACGAGCGAGCCGGGCCAGCCGATGGTGAGACGAAGCCAGACGTAATAAGAAAAATCCCAGAACGCGAAGGCGAAGAGAAACGCTGCGACTTTTGCTTTGAACTTCTGCCCGGCAAGCCAGGCGATTCCGCCCAGCATCACGAGTGTTGCCGCTTCGCGGAAGCATTCGATGCGGACCAGGTTTTCTGGCAGAGCAGCAGGACCGTGCGCTTGCGGAACCGGCCACAACCCCGTGGCAGCTCGCAAATAAACCACTACGGCAGCTTCAACGAATCCAAAGGCGACGCCAAAAACCGCGACGACCAGAAGCCGCTTTCTGCCCAGGGTAAACTTTGCTTTTCTCGACAGAAGATAAGGGATCACGGGAACGAAAACGAGAAGATTGACCCACCACGGCGAAGCAAAGAAAGTAAAGCCGGACATAGAGTAAGTTTACGACCGGGCGGCGTTCGCGTCATGGAGATAAGCATGAGCGATCAGGCGATGCAGATTCAGAGATGGAACTATGCGCATTTCCAGGCTCTAATCGAAGACGAAGATAGGGGAACACTGGCCGACCGTCATCTATCTCTACCGCCACGCTATACTGACACTAACTCAGACACAAATTACGGGCAGGCCGCTGAAGGAAGCCTTCGGATCGCACTTTCCGAATTCCTTTCGAACGGCTGGCGTCGAAATAAGAAATTCCTGAATGAATCGCTGGAGGCGCCTTGCCGTGCAGATGTAGAGTTGCAGCCTCAGCCCGTGAATCCGAATTCTAATAAGGATGAAATGCTCGTATGACAGAAAGCAAGACGACAGGCAGCCAGGCACTTGGCGCAATGGCCGTGCTTATTTTGGCCGCTGTTTTCGCAGTGGGAACAGCGTGGGCGCAGAGTGGTCACCAAGAGAATTTTCCCTGGATGAACACCGCTCTTACGCCGGATCAACGGGCCAACCTGGTGCTGAAAGAGCTGACACTGGATGAAAAAATCATCCTGATCCATGGTGAGGGCTCGCCCTTCGGCGGCACCAATCCCAACGCATATTTGAGCAACGGCGGCGACGGATTTTCACTGGGCATACCGCGGTTGGGCATTCCTCCGCTCCAGATGATCGGTTCTGCCTACGGAGTACGCTTCAGCGCGGTGAACGGCCGCTACTCCACAGCGCTGCCCTCGAACCTGGCCTCGACCGCAAGTTGGGATCCTGAAGCCGCCTGCGAGTATGGGGCGTTGATTGGCAGGGAGGAGCGGGAACAAGGCTTCAACATGAGCCTTGCCGGGGGAGTGGACCTGGCCAGGGAACTCCGCAACGGGCGCAACTTTGAGTATCATGGCGAGGACCCAATCCTGGCCGGGACCATCGTCGGTCAACGCGTCCGCTGTGAGCAGGCGCAGCACGTGATCGGCGAGCTGAAGCACTATGCCATTAACGACCAGGAAACTGGCCGCAATCTGGCCGACGCAATCATCGATAAGCGAGCCATGCGCGAGACGGACCTGCTGGCATTCGAAATCGGCAATAGCATCGGGCAACCCGGCGCGGTCATGTGCGCCTACAACGCGGTCAACGGCGACTATGCCTGCGAAAACAAGTATCTGCTCACGGATGTCTTGAAGAAGGATTGGAGCTTTCAGGGATTTGTGTTGTCGGACTGGGGCGGAACGCACAGCACGGTCAAGGCCTCCGCGGCGGGCCTGGATATGGAGCAGCCGGACGACGATTATTATGGCGCGGCGATGAAGAAGGCAGTGCTGGACGGCACTATTTCTGCCACCGAGCTTGACGACCATGTGCGCCGCATCCTGCGCACAGAGTTTGCCAGCGAGATCATCGACTTTCCCATCCGCAAGGGCGTGGTGGATGCGGAGAGCGGTCTGCTCATCTCGCGCCACCTTGCAGAACAAAGTATTGTGTTGCTCAAGAACGCGCATAACTTGCTGCCGCTCGATCGCGCAAAGGTGCGCTCCATTGCCATTATCGGCATGCATGCGGATGAGGGCATGATCTCCGGCGGCGGATCGGCGCAGGTTGATCCTCAGGGAAGTTATAACTCACCGGTGCGTCAGCAGGATCTTCACAAGGACGCTGTATGGTTTCCCACCTCGCCGCTTAAGGCCGTTGCCGCAATGGCTCCGGGTGCGCAGGTGCGGTTTGACTCGGGCGCGGATCCAGCAGCCGCCGCTGCGCTGGCAAAGGAATCCCAGGTCGCCATTATCTTTGCCTATCAGTGGACGCATGAAGCCCACGATCTGCCCAACCTCACACTGCCGGATAACCAGGACGAGTTGATTGATAAGGTGGTCGCGGCCAACGCGAACACCATTGTGGTGCTTGAAACCGGAACCGCAGCCACTATGCCCTGGGCCGATCGCGTAAGCGGGATACTGGAGGCATGGTATGCCGGCTCTAAAGGCGCCGATGCTGTGGCCAATATCATTTTCGGCGAGGTCAATCCCAGCGCCAAACTGCCCATTACTTTTCCGGTGAGCGAGGCGGATCTGCCGCATCCGATTCTGGTGGGGCCGTCGCCCGAAGAGGGAGCTCCCGGCGCCAACATGCGGACTGGTGTGGCCCGGCCGACTTTCAAGGTGCATTACGACGAAGGCCTGAAGGTAGGCTATAAGTGGTTCGACGCCGAGAACAAGCAGGTGTTATTCCCGTTCGGGTTCGGACTGTCTTACACGACTTATAACTACTCCGATTTGGAAGTGTTGCCGGACAGCCCAACCGGGGGAAGTGTAACTACCGTCAGCTTTCAAGTAAGGAATACCGGCAGCAGGGCTGGCGTCGAGATCGCACAGGTCTATGTCTCTCTGCCCGCGAGCGCGGGCGAGCCACCCGAGAGGCTGGTCGGATGGAGCCGCGTGGCCCTCGAGCCCGGCGAGACCAGGAAAGTAAAGGTAACCGTAGACGCAAAGTTCCTGTCGGTCTTCGACGAAGCCACAAACGGCTGGAAGCTGATCCCAGGCGTCTACACTTTTCGCGTCGGCAGCTCCTCACGGGATCTGGCACTGACAACAACAATGGCGTTGCACTAAGCCAGATACTTCGTCGGCCAGCACGCGTCAGTATTTGCCGTAAGTTTTCGCGCACTCCACCAGCATGTCGATATTCCTCGCAGGTGTGGTGCTGGGCAAGGCGCAACCCGGCCCTAGAATGAATCCGCCACCCGGCGCAAGTATCTCGATTGCCTCGCGGCAGGCTGTCTCTACATCCTCAACGGAACCTTGATGCATGACTCCGCTTGGATCGATCGGACCAAGAAGCGTTGTTGTTCCCGCCGCCGCCTTCTTGACGACCGACTTATCGCACTTATAGTCGAATTCCAGTATGCCGGCTCCCGTTGACACCATGCGATCGATGATTCTCGTGGTATCTCCGCAGATATGATAAGAAACGAAGAAGTCATCGCTCTCGAGCGCGCGCACAATCTTCCTGGCATACGGACGGCAGTATTTCTCGTACATCTTGGGGGAGATCACATCTGGAGAACCCTGCGCCTCTCCAGCCGAAGTCCCATGACATCCCATTTCCTTGAATAACTTCGCATAAGTAATAAAGCAGTCGCTTGTATACTCAAGGAGTTCAAATATCTGCTCATCGTTTTCGCCCGCTGCCATCTCCATCATCAATGTTTCTGCCCCAGCGATCATGCACGCCAGGCTGAATGGCCCCCTGGTCGGCGCGACCCATTACGAACACCCGGTCACCGATCCGATCAAGCACAAATCGTGTCGCTTCGAGCACGGCCTTGCACAAGGGTGAGTTACTGGGATCGGGTTTTCTAAGGCTCGAAACTTCGGAAAGATCCGCTAAAAGGTGATGTGCGATAACTGGCGCGCTTCCCGGCAAATAACTTACTTCACAGCCGCATGCCTCTGCAAGCGCCGCAGTGCCATTCTCAATTAGCAACATGTCGTGCCCGAACCGCTTCCATGCGGCTAACTGCGCCTCTCCCAACAGTTGTCCATCCTGATAAAGCTTTGCAGAAAAAAGTGCCAAGTCCGCAATAGTCATCATGAAGTTATGCAGATCGACTGGCACGCGGTCGTGAGGTTGCAATCGAATCGTCGCGAGACATCTTTCTAGCGATGTCATTTCTTCGAACATGGACATTCCTCTCTCGGACAAGCTGCACGGCCGAATAGTTCTAGCGCCCCGCAGCGGGCCCGTGCCAAACTCCTCCGCCGTATGTAGTGATGTAGATTTGGCTGGTGTCGTTGGGGTCGGTGAAGACGCGATGCCCCCCTTTGAAGTCGTAGCCATTGATACGCTGCCAGTGGAGGCCACGATCGACGGAGCGGAATGCAGCCGCGTCGTAGCCGCAAATGTAGAGCGTGTCGGGATGGTGGAGATCGATGGTGAGATCGTAGACATGTTGAGATGCCGTGAAGAGAGAGAGCCAGGTTTTTCCGCCGTCTTCGGAGACATAGACGCCGCCATTCCGGTCCGCGTCCTCGCCTTCTTGTCCCCAGGCGGTGAGGTAAAGGCGTTGTGCATCGCGCGGATCGACTTCCAGGCCGGTGGGTCCGTTTACGCCCGGCGGAAGCTCCATCCGCTGCCAGGACTCCGCTTTATCGACCGAGCGGTAGACGGCTCCCGCATCAGATGGTGAGATAGTCTTCCCCTCACCGCGCCGTGCCACGACGAGATACAGTGTGCCGTCCTGAGCCGGTGTGATGCGCCATGCCAATGGCTCCGCACCGAAGATGCCGCTGTTCTTCTGCGACCAGCTTTTGCCATTGTCAGTGGATTTGTAAACACCGTGCCCAAACGCACACGCATAAAGTGTGCGATGGCCAACGGGGCTGGACGGATCGAGAAGGATGTGGGTGATGGGACTCGATGGCAGCCCCGCATTGCTCGGTTGCCAATGACGGCCGCCGTCGGTCGAGACGCCGACTCCTCCCATAAAAGAGTCAACACTGCTATGACGCCATATTCTGGGGCGAGGCAGATCGTGCGTCCCGCTGAATGCTCCCCAAACGAGGCCGCGTTGCGCCGGATCGAGCGCAACCCAATACGTCGTGTTGCGCCAGGCGTCCGGGACTCCCTCGGTGGTGCTTTGCCAGGATCGGCCGCCATCCGCGCTCTGGAAGAGACCGATGTCGGTATTGTCCATATAAATGTGGCGGGAATCGAATGGATCGAACTGGACCCCGTAACTGGAGGTCACATCGAGACCGCGCGACGTCCAGGCCTCGCCTACGGATTTGGAATTCACCTCCAGCCAGGTGGCGCCGCCATCTAGCGTGCGGTAAGTGCGGAAGAGATCGGACGCGTAGACAATATTCGAGTCGGTTGGCGCAACACTCAGGCTGTACGGCGCGTCGAACCAGATGGAGGAATCCCCCTCCGCAGCACGAGATTCGATCCAGGTTCCGGTCAAGTTGACTGCACGCCGGATAGATTCCTTGAAGACGATCTTCCAGGATCGGCCTGCATCGGTGGATTTTGCGATGCCGTTGAAGAGATTCTCCTTACCGTCGCCCAGCCGCAGACCCCTAAAGCCAACGTAAGCGATATTCGAATTCAGATCGCTGGTGGCAATTGCCTCAAACTTACCGGAGCATTGGTGTAGATCGGGCGTAATCGATCGCCAATGCAGACCAGAATCTTCGGAGAGGTAAACGAGTCCGTCACGGCCGGTGGCATAGATCCAAACTGAATCGCTGGATCGCGCCGCGCTCACCGCCTTGAAGTTCGTGGCCAGGCTGCCGAGTTCCTTCACACTGCCATCGTTACCAATGGCATAGGCCGTGGAACCGGAGAACGCAATCAGACCAGACTTTTGCGGAACGAGAAGCAGGACGCGTTGTGGCAGCACGGCAAGACGGTTCCACGTGGCGCCACCGTCCGCTGAGGAAACCAGGATCGCGGGAAGGGAACTCGGGGCTGCACTGGGGCGGTTCCTCGCCTGAAACGAAACATAGACACGTTGCGATGTGCCCTTGGGAGTTCGGGCCTCTCCGGGAACAACGGCGATCGCGGTGATGTCCCCGCCTGGGTAAGCAGGATCGTCCGAGGTGAGCGAGTAATCCGAATGATCGCCGATTTGGTTCTCGATGGTGTTGCGGCCAGGATTGGGGAAAACCATCGCCCAGGTCAGCCCTGCATCGCTGCTCCGCCAAAGGGCAGCATTGCCCGCATAAATCACCCGCGGGTTTACCGGATCGAAGGCAAACACCTGGTTGCCTCCGCGCAGATTGAACATGTGCCACGACAGACCGTTATCGTGAGTGACATAAGCGCCGGTCATGTCGGAATGCTCGACCACGAGCCGAGCATCGTGTGGGCTGATCGTAGGTGCGATCGTTGTGCCGCCGCCCCCCGGTCCAATCACCTTCCAACCGCTGTGATCCGAAGACTGGGAAAAGCCGGTCAGCGAGGTAAAGAACAGTGCCAGTGCCAAGCGAAATATCTGGTTCATCGTACGGCCCTCTCGGGTCTCTCCAAACTAAGGAAAAAGAAAG
>Ga0255354_1000678_pt1 | contig 21131 bp, 13 predicted proteins | sample HBST50metaG_FD_189942 | JGI IMG/M metagenome (GOLD analysis project Ga0255354, IMG submission 189942) | Peat soil microbial communities from Stordalen Mire, Sweden - H.B.S.T50 | ecosystem: Environmental > Terrestrial > Soil > Wetlands > Peat | place: Sweden: Norrbotten County, Stordalen Mire...
AATATAATCACTATAGACGATCCAGGAATGGAACGATACGGCAAGCAGTCAGGCCCTTGGCTCCTGTTGTAGCGCAGATCTCAGAGACATACAACTCACCTGTCTGGACAGTGCCGGAATCGTGCAGGCGTTTAGCATCCGGTTCTCGATGCCACGCCATTGGGGAATTACTCTAGTTGTAAATAAGTTACAAGACAATAGGGTCGCTTCCGCTCTTCGATTCTTCTCCCTATCTTGCGCTGCTTGCGCAATCCGAGAATCTCTATTTGCCCCACGATGCGGGCAGATGTAGGAACAGCGGAGGAGGTGCAAAGCACAGACGATGGCCTTGCTATGAGAGCTGTAGCTCGTACTGTCGACAGATAGGGTCAGCCTGACCCTATCTTCTGCTTCATCATGGATTCCTTATGCGGGGTGTTTTTTACTTGAGAAACTCGTTATTTAGGTCGAATCCTAGGAAATACCACATCATTTTGATCATTTTGACAGATTGTGTTCATTTTTTTCTTGTATTTTGACTTGCATTCGTCATATCGTTCCTATCAACGGAGACTGCTCATTAAGCAGCGACTTGAATGCGACATCAAAAGATACTCAAACGGCAGCGTTTGAGGTAATAAGAATTTGCACCCTAGGCACGGATTGGGGCTGCTTCTCCGTACTTGAATCACTTTGGAGGATGTGATGCAGAAACAGAGAAGGCCATTGCCTAATCACGGCATCGGGCCGCCATCTCTACCTGGAGAATCGGCTGGCTTGGAATCGATCAAAGTGGTCCGCAACTTTTCTGAATTTCCCTGGGTGAACACTCTCCTGACGCAGTTTCCACTTCTTGTCCATGGTTTCTGAATTCACCCGTCGATGCGGAGCTCCGCATTGGCATTCACTGGATCTTGATGAAAGGTGCAATGGCGATGATTGATGTCAAAAGGATTTCCAATCACGGGCTCTTGGTGGTTCTGCTCTTGCTCTGTCCGCTCATGGGGCGGGCACAAGAACTTGCAGCAACCCTTAGCGGTGTTGTTACCGACACTTCCGGGGCTGTAATTCCACATGTCGCGATCTCAATCACGCTCAACGGCGTCAACGGGACCGCGCGCGCAGTTGAATCGGATGCAGCCGGGAACTACACAGCGACCAACCTCACGGCGGGAACATATTCCATCTCCGCTGTGGCTTCTGGTTTCGAGACGTACAAAGGAAAGAATATTATCCTGAACGTCGCGGATAAGCACACGGTGAACATTCAACTGAGGGCCGGCTCGGTTGACCAGACCGTGGTCGTGGAAGATAACCCGGTGTCGGTTGACACGGAAAGCAGCGCTCAGGCCGGAACTATCTCGGGAACCCAGGTCCGCGAACTTGAATTGAGCAGCCGCAACTTTGAGCAGTTAGTTACCTTGCAGCCTGGCGTCGTGAACCAGCTAGGTGATGAAGCATCGGCGGGCAGCTCTGCTCTGGCCATAAACGGTGCGCGTACCTCTGCCAACAACTGGACGGTGGACGGCGCCGACATCAATGACAGCGGCTCCAACACAACAGTAACCAACGTGCCCAGCATCGATGCAATTCAGGAATTTACGCTGCAAAGAGGCACTTACGACGCAGGCTACGGACGCAGCGGCGGTGGTCAGGTACTTGTGGCCACGAAGAGCGGCACCAGCGCCTTCCACGGAAACATGTATGAGTTCGTCCGCAACACAGCTCTGGACGCCAACGATTACTTCAACAAGAAGGGGCAAATAGCTGCAGGCAGCCCCAATAAGGCTTCAGTCAACCACCGTAACGACTATGGCTTTACCATCGGTGGCCCCGTCTTCATTCCAAAACTCTACAACCAGTCCAAGAACAAGACCTTCTTCTTCTGGTCCGAAGAATGGCGCAAGATCACGACACCTGGGAATGCCAGTTTTGCGGCTGCGACCGCAAGCAACATCGCTGGTAACTTCACAGTTGCCGCGCCAGCAAAAGCAGGGGATCCACTGATCGATCCGCCCGTCGGCCCGGCGGGATGCGTAACTTTTACTCGTAACGTGGATGGAAGCGGGCAGGGAAGCATTTCTCCCTCCTGCTATAGCGCCAACTCCAAGGTCTATCTGACCAATATCTACGATAAGTACCCGGCCAACAGCGGCGGAAACTATGCTTTCGCCTACTCTGCAAAGAACGATCTACATCAGGATATCGTCCGTGTCGATCATTACTTCAACGAGAAGGTCCACTTCTTTGCGCGCGGCATGAATGATGACATGCCGGTCAACTACCCCATGGGTCTGTGGGCAGGAAACAACTACCCAGGCCTAGTAAACACCGCCGTGAACTCCCCCGGCAAAAATGTCGTGGGCAACCTGACTTGGACCATTTCGCCCAAGGTCGTTAATGAAGTCGAGTTCGTCTACGCGCAGGGTACGTACAATTCGAGCATAGCGAATGGGCAATTTGCCACTTCGTCCACAGTGAACAGTGCGCTCACTAACAACTGGGCCTACAAGGATCCATACGGACGCGTTCCGAGCATTACCATCACCGGGCTTCAAGGCTTCTCTCCGGGGTCCTCTCCGTGGAAAGAGCGCAACCTGGATCGCAGCTACTTTGACAACCTGGCGCTTACTCTCGGCAAACATACTGTGCGCGTGGGCTTCCAACTCCAGCAGATGATCAAGACGGAAAATGCCGTCTCTGGCGGTCCCAACTTCTCCTTCAACTCCTGGGGCGACTTCCTGCTGGGTAACGTGCGCACCTATAGCCAGGGCAGCCGCGACATCGTTCCCGACCTGCACTACATCAATAGCGAAGCCTACGTGCAAGATGACTGGAAGCTCACCAAGCGCGTGACCATCAACCTAGGAATTCGCTGGAGTGCCTTCCCCTCGCCTACGGACGTGAAGAATACTCTGAACAACTTCGATCCTGAGGTCTACAGCGCGTCAAAGGCGCCTGTCATCGACCCGGCAAGTGGCAATTTCGATCCCGTCCAGACCTCCCTGATTCCGGCCACCTACGCCAATGGCATCATCTTCCCCAAAGGCACAGCATGCACTGCGGCGCAGGCCATTTCTTCGCAGGTTTCCTGCTCACCGTTCGGAAGCAATGTCAATCCGAACAAGAACACCAACTTTGGTCCGCGCATCGGCTTTGCCTACAACCCTGACGGCCGTGGAGTTACCTCCATCCGTGGCGGCTTCGGTATCTTCTATGACCGACTTCTGAACGGAATCTGGGAACAGAACGCCTTCCAGGATCCGCCGCTTTTGCAGACCACCACCATCAACAACACATCCTTTGACAATCCGTCTGGCGCAAACGCAATTTCATACGGCCCCAACGCACTGACGGTAACTGGAACTCCGACCTTCAGGGTTCCGAATTACGCAAACTACAATCTCTCCGTGCAGCGCCTGCTGCTGCCCTCCACCACTCTTGAAGTGGCGTATGTGGGCAATCTGGCTCGCCACCTGCTCGGTGAGTTCGATATGAATCAACCCACGGTTGCTGCCAGAACCGCCAATCCAACGGCCGACGTCAATGCCATTCGTCCCTATTTGGGATATGGCTTCATGCACACCAGGGCTCCTCTGTTCACAAACAACTACAACTCGCTGCAGGTCTCGCTCAGCCATCGCTCCTCTAAGGGACTTACCTTAGGACTTGCGTATACATGGTCAAAGGATTTGACTACGAATTCCAACGATCGCAGCACTTCCGCTACAAACAGCAACAACTTTAAACTGGATTACGGCCCATCGTCGTCGAATACGCCTCAGATTCTTGAGGTCAACTACATCTACGATGTGCCATTCCGCAAGAATCAGGAAGGGCTGACCGGGCACGTTCTTGGCGGCTGGGAAATCTCCGGTGTCACGTCCTTTGTCTCTGGCGCCTCCTTTACCGCGACGCAAAACACCGATCCTTTCGCGGCAGTCGGACCCAACGGTTTGGGTATGGTTCAAAACGGCGATATCGCCATGCGGCCTGACCAGACTGGTTCAATTCATAAGACCAAGAAAGCGACGCAGTGGTTCTCAACCTCCTCCTTTACTCCGGCAGTGGGACATTTCGGCAGTGAACGTGTAGGGACGCTCCTTGGACCAGGCTTGCAAAACTGGGATCTGGCGACCATCAAGAACATTAAACTGGGCCAGTATCTCAAATTCCAACTGCGCGGTGAGTATTTCAACGCGTTCAACCACACCAACTTCTCTACCGTCGATTCTTCTGTGAACGACTCCAACTTCGGACAGGTCACCGCTGCACACGTACCGCGCAGAATTCAGATTGGCTCAAAGCTCAATTTCTAGTTGAGTCAATTTGATTGAGCAGAATGGCCAAGGCCGGAGCGAAAGCTTCGGCCTTGGTTTTTCGGAACATCAATATTGGTTTCCACAGGAAGCACTGCGACTGGGTGGTCCACGTCCGCCCGTTACTTTTCTACCGGTACACTTGTCGTTCCTGGCGGCTTACTGTCTTGGAGTGGAACTCTGGACATCACCTTGAGTAACCCTTCATCGGCTGCCTTGTTGAGTCTCTTGGATGTTTCGATTTCAGCATTGGCCTCGGATATCTTGCCCATGGAACGATAGAGGCGACCCAACCGCCAGTGGACATTGACATCGTCGGGCTTGAGCGTCGCTGCAGCCTTCAACTCCCGTAGCGCATCTTCTCGTTGCCCGGCTTCGGCGTAAACAATGCCCAGGTCTAGGTGCTCCATGGAATTCGTGGGATTGATCTTTACCAGCTTTTCCAGCAGAGGACGGGCATCTTCCATACGGTTCATCTGGATATAGGCATCGGCCAGGTAGAGCATAGCTTGGGTGTGCCGTGGGTCGTTGCTGAGTTCGGCCTGAAACTCCTGTGCGGCCTCATGGGTCTGTCCTTGCATCCACAACAGGTACCCCAAGCCAAAATGCACATTAGGCTCTTTAGGATTAGCCTGGACCGCGGCACGAAACTCTCGTATTGCACCAATCGTGTCTTTCATCTCGTCTAACGCTTCGCCCACCAGCATGTCGGCCTCTGCAGACTCCGCATTCAACGCTACGATCTGGTGAAACGCATCGAGCACACAGGGGAATTGTTTGGACAGCAGGCAACTGTGGGCCAAAGCCAGCAGAAGAGGAAGATTCTGCGCATCGTGTTTGGCGGCCTGTTGCAGGTAAGGAACGGCTGCCGCGTGTTCGCTCAGTCCATAGTGGGACATCCCCAGAAGAATCGCCAGTCGCTGTGCCTCAGGTGAAGATGGCGACTGCCCCTTGAACAAGGGATCAAATGCCTGAATAGCCAACGTGTATTCGCCATTCTTGAAAAGCGCAAGCCCCATATTCAACCGCAAACCGGGCATGGCTGGGTTTAGCGCCATGGCTTTGCGGTAGAAACCAACAGCTTCTGCGTAGTGCTCCTGGCGGGCTTCAAGCAGTCCCAGATGGGCAAAGGGCTCGGGGTTCGATGGGCGTGCCTTCGACAATGCGCGCCAGGCAGTTTCAGCCTCCGAATACTTTCCTTGCTGTTCCAGAGAAATCGCCGTCTGCCGCGGATCGCTTTGCGAAAATGCAGGCGAACCACAGCCAGCCACGATCAACGCCAGCCAGAGAGTCCGCCTGCAGATTGGAATTCGATTCACATTGATCTCCGATGTGATTCTCTCCTGCCGCTGGAACGCTTCGCAACTGCAATTCGCATCATTGCTCCGCGCTCATCGATGCGACCATGCTTCACGCGCCCGCCTCGCCAATCGAGAACGCTGCGCGAGTGCGACAAAGCTTAGCAGTCAAATGGCGCCCGGTAGGACCTGCGATCAGAGCAGTTACTCGGAGACCGCCTGTACAAGATCGCTCATCCCCTCCAGAATGTTGAAGCGAACGAGGGCGCTCGGTTTCCTGATCTCCTCAAGAATCTGGTTCTGCCTCCCTTTCCATCCAGCGTCTACCTTGCGGCCTTCGACGAGAGACTGCATTGCCTGTTGTCCCATAGCAATGAGTGCCGGAAGCTGACTGGCGCGCACTTGCAATTCGGCCAGCCGCGGCGAGGCGGCCATCTGCTGCTGCACGGGAGCAACAGCAGCAGAGAGCGCCGCAAACCAGGCGGCTAGTGCGCCGCGATCCGCTGTATCGCCCTTAGGGTCGGTCAGAAAGCGCTTGACGGCTGCTTCAAACCAATGCCGTTCGACTGGATCGGGACGTACAGCATCGACAAAACCACTCAACGGCGTCAGTTGATCGGTGTGTTGCGCCTGCGACCGATTACTGAAGCTGACCGGCTCCAGCACCGAAGCCAGAGTACGGAGCTCTTCTATGTTCTCCGTCCCGGCCAGTTCTCGCAGCGCGGCGTCCCGCTGCCGAAGATGGGTAAGCCCCAGGCTTTCGAGTTCGATAGATACAGGGCTGAGCCGCCGATACATATCGTCCACATCGCGCACTCCTTCAGGGGACCAGAGGCGCTCTGCAATTGCCGCGGTGCGAGGCCAGATGCGCGAGTCGATGGTGCGCTCGTCGATGTGTTCGGCCCACATGCAGATCTCACCGCCGAGAATGAGCTTTCGCTCCTCTGGCGTCAGATCGGAAGAGGAGGGAAGCGGGTCAGCCAGATAGTGCTCGCCCGCGGTCTTCATGGCATCCAGATAATAAGGAGCAGAGAGAACACCTGCATATCCCAGCTTCGCGCCTTTGAAGAGCGAGGCCTCGCCGCGCCAGGATTGCACCACAACATCCTTGGGAAGGCCGGGGGTCAGAACCTCGTCCCAGCCGATCATGTGCCGGTGCAGCCGCGCGATGGTCTTGAGTACGCGGGTGTTGAAGTAGGCCTGCAGGGCGTCGTTGTCTTTGAGATCGTGTGTCTTCATGAAGGCCAGGATGCGCGGATTCGTCTTCCAGTCCGGGGCAGGTGTCTCATCTCCGCCAATGTGGATGTAGGCATCGGGAAAGATGCCGGCCATTTCTGTCAGGAATCTATCGATGAATATGTAAGTCGCCTCGCGGGTCGGATCGATCGCGGTATCGCTGATGCCGAACTCGCGGCGGATCCCATCGGGGCGAGTTCCGCTGGCCAAGTCGGGATAAGCGACGAGCCAAGCCGCACTGTGCCCTGGCATCTCGAACTCGGGCACCACGCGGATGCCGCGCGCTCGTGCGTAGGTTACGAGATCGCGTGCTTCCTGCTGGGTGTAGAAGAGTCCGTCTGAGCCTTTGGCGGTGAGCGCGGGGTAGGCAAGACTCTGCATGCGAAAGCCTTGGTCTTCTGTCAGGTGCCAGTGGAAGACGTTGAGCTTCACGGCGGCCATGCCGTCGAGCGTGCGCTCCAAAACCGCGATCGGCTCAAAATGCCGTCCGCAATCGACCATGAGGCCACGCCAGCGGAAGCGAGGCGTGTCGTGGATGGTGACGGCAGGAATCACGTAGCCGCTGGTGCCCGGCTGCACCAGTTGAATGAGGGTTTCCAGGCCATGCATAGCCCCCACCTCGGTCGGGGCATGAATCTCCGCGACCGAGGAAGTCACAGTGAGCGAGTAGCTCTCGTCCTCGTCGATGGATTGCACAAGCCCGGCGGAACGGTCCACCTTGACGATGATCCTGGTTGCACTGGCCACGCCACGGCCAGCATGCCGCAGTCCCGCGGCCATCTCGATGCGCCGCACCGCGCGGTCGATGGCCGCGTTGAGGCGGGCGTCGGAGACCCCGGGAACTTCGACGGCGAAAGTGGAATCGAGCGCCAGTCTGCCGGAGTCAACTGTTATCTGCGCGGGCTGCGGCATAAGGTTGTTCTGGAACTGCTGCAGTGCCACTGCCGGAATGCTGTAGATCATAGCTGCAAGTACTGCTATCGCGCCGAGTCTCAACTCTGTCACCTCTTCGTGCGAAATTGGTAAAAGCCAATGACTTTATTGCATCGGATACACTTCGTTTGTACCCTGAATCCATAGTACTTCCTCCGCCTTTTCCTGTGTGCGTGCACTGTCTGGCTATTGGTTAGAAAGTATGGAAAAGTGAGGGTCCGCGTAGCCATTTTTATGGCAGGAGGAGCATCGAGCCTACGAGTTTCGGATTGATCCACCGCACATAAGCAAGATGAAATATGAATCCATATCGCTGCTATCTGGTTTGACTTACTGATCCGGCCCATATGAGTGAGACGATTTGTATATCTGAATCATCTCACAAGTATGGCTCAGACTGAGGCACATCGCCTTCCGCGAGTTGTGTTGAATGAACGTCGTCGTCGTGCCGTGAAGTTGTGTTTGAGCGGGGCGACAATTGCCGAAACCGTTTCGCAGTGTGAACTAGGGCGAACGGCGGTGATCCGAGCCATGCAGGCTTACGAGAGCGACGGCAGGAAGGCCGTGGCGGTTCCGATCGTTGGTCGTCCAACGGGTTCGGGGCGGCAGTTGACCGCCGCGCAGGAGCAGAAGATTCAGCAACTGATTGCCGACCACTTGTACTTCCGGGACGTGATCGAGGAGGTGCGAGATCCTGAGCTTCCGCCGGGTACTGGGCTTTCATCATGCCGGAATTGGAGCACCTGGAAATGAAATGGCAGGCAAAGAAATTCCTGGTCGCCGATGCAGAAAATGCACGGCCGAGCTCAGAACGCAACATTTTTCAATGTCGCACTTCAATAATTCCTCTATGGCCTGCAGGTATTTCGTTTGCATTAAAGAGTCACTACCAGATGTTCAGCAGAGACCACATCTGAAAAGAATCGTGTGCGCTCACACCGGTCAGCCGGGTTAGCAGAAGCCACCGCCGCATTCCGTTACAAATCGTTACGTTTCCTTGTAAGCAGAACTTGAAAGAACTTCGTCTGAATTGTGTGTTCGTAATCAAATCTGCGAAGAAGGAAGTGAGACACAGTGCGTAGACGGATGATCCCCCCTTTGGCTACGGTTGCTCTGATTTTCCTGTTGCCCGGTTGCGCTCTCGTGCTAGCGCAGACAGCCCCAGATCGCGTCACCCGGGATATCGATTCACAATCTGTTGTTTCTCTTGCGGGAAGTGTGAACCCGCGTGCTGCCGCGAAATACGATATTGGAGGCGTGAACACAGGCACAAAGATTAACGGCATGACTTTGTATTTCAAGCCGTCCGCTGACCAGAAGTCGGAACTCGATGCACTGGTAAAAGCGCAACAAACGCCGGGTTCTGCGTCCTACCACAAGTGGATTACTCCAGCGGAGTACGCCAGTCGTTTTGGCCTGAGCGATAATGACCTCGCAAAAGTTAAGAGTTGGCTTGAGCAGCAAGGATTTTCTGTAGATCGTGTAAGCGATAGTCGTAACGCAATCAGTTTCTCGGGCACGGCCGGGCAGGTCGAGTCAGCTTTTCAGACTGAGATCCACAACTACAAAATCGACAACCAAACTCATTTTGCCAATGCGACACAGATAGTGGTTCCGGCGGCGCTCTCGGGCGTTGTCCAATCTGTGCGCAATCTTGATGATTTCCGGCCGAAGCCACATGCACGGTTTCGGACAGCGCAGTCCAGCAAGGTGAGTCCGAATTTCACGTCCAGCCAATCCGGCAACCACTACCTCACGCCCAAAGATGTCGCGACGATCTACGACATCAATACAGCCTATAGTGCGGGCTACACCGGAACCGGGCAGTCGATCGCAGTAGTAGGTCAATCAAAGATCGCAGTATCGGACATTGAAAGCTTCCAGAGCGCGGCTGGGCTTACGGTCAAAGACCCGACGCTGGTTCTGGTACCCAATTCCGGAACTGCGACGGTTTCTTCTGGAGACGAGGCCGAGTCGGATCTCGATCTTGAGTATTCCGGCGCAATCGCCAAAGGCGCGACCATCTACCTGGTGTACGTCGGAAATAATTCCAACTACAGTGTATGGGACTCCATTCAATATGCCGTTGATACTAACATCGCTCCCATCATCACCGTCAGCTACGGCGCCTGCGAGCCGGATCTCAGCTCGAGCGATTACTCAACGCTTGAATCCATCATGGAACAGGGAGCCAGCCAGGGACAGAGCATTATCGTGTCCTCAGGCGACAGTGGCTCGACCGGCTGCTACCAGGATCTGACCAGCAACTCCACACCGACGTCGGCAGAGAAGGCACTGGCGGTCGACTATCCCGCCAGCAGCGCGTATGTAACTGGTCTGGGTGGAACCGAGTTCTCATCGGCGGATGTGTCTTCCTCCAATACAACCTACTGGGAGTCGGCAAGTGGCAGCGATGTTATCAGCTCCGCGAAATCGTATATTCCGGAACAGGTTTGGAACGACGATAGCTCCTCAACGGCCTCAACATATGGCGCCCAATACGCGCTCGCGTCGGGCGGCGGAGGCACGAGCACCTTGACTGGCAGGCCCAGTTGGCAAAGCGGTGTTACAGGCATTTCTTCGGGCAGCTACCGGCTGGTGCCGGACATTTCTCTTGATTCCTCAGCGGACAACGCTGGCTATCTCTATTGCTCCAGCGATTCCACCTCTACGGGTATCACCGGCAGTTGTTCTAACGGCTTCCGTGATTCCAGCGACAACTACTTGACCGTTGCTGGAGGCACCAGCTTCGCTGCGCCCATATTTGCGGGAATGCTCGCCCTCATCAATCAGAAGCAGAATTCGACTGGGCAGGGCTTGATCAACTCATCCCTGTATACGCTGGCGGCTAATTCCACCACGTACGCATCTGCGTTTCACGACATCACCAGCGGCGGGAACGAATGCAGTGCCGGATCGAGCTACTGCTCCTCAGCTGGTGAGTCGAAATACTATGCGACCACGGGATATGACGAGGCCAGCGGCCTTGGGTCGGTCGATCTCTACAACCTGCTCACCGCGTGGCCTTCAAGTTCCGCCTCATCCCTGGAGGCCACCACAACCTCTCTCACTGCGGCAAGCAGCACACCCTCTTCCGGTGCGAGCGATGTTATTACCATCACTGTGGCTTCAGGATCGAGTTCTATCACGACAACCCCGACGGGCACCCTAACCGTCACGGTTGATGGCACCACCGAAACATCGTCCCTTGCGCTTTCGGGCGGCTCGGCCACATACACCTTCTCTTCCACTACGTCTGGATCGCACGTCATTAATGCCACGTACTCGGGAAATTCAGCATTCGCAGGTTCCACAGGCAGTGTTACCGTAACGATCGGTTCATCGTCGAGTTCCGGTTCCGGTGGTTCCGGATCTGCAACCGTGACTGTAACTCCCTCGGGCGGCTACACCGGAACTGTGGACTTATCTCTGTCCACTTCCAGCACGTATATCCAGAATTACGCCTGCTATGATGTCTCGAACGCTACGATCAGCGGCACCAGTGCGGTGAGCGAAACGCTGACCCTTTACACCGGCACAACGAACTGCTCCAGTGCTTCGGTCCAAAGCGGGAAAGTCCACGCCTTCCACCGCGCCAAAACCAGCAAGATCTCCTCCAACTCAACGCTTCCCATCACTGCAGCTGCTTCTGGTTCCCTCGGGCTACTCCTGGCGAGCATCGTTGGCTGGCGCTTCCGCCGGATTCGTGCCCTCTCGTGCATGATGGCTCTCGTGGCGCTGGGTTTTGTTCTGTCCGGCTGCGGCGGATCAAGCTCCAGTTCGTCTTCCAAAGGATTTTCCTTGTCTGTCTCGCCTTCAACTGTCACCGTTTCTGCGGGGACATCAGGTATTCCAACGGGGAGTTACTCGCTTACGATCGATGGCCAAGACAGTTCGAATTCAAGCCTTACCGCTACCACTTCGATGACACTTGTTGTCGACTAATCTGTTAGGCCCGTTAGAGAGGAAAGGGCTGGTGCATTCAGCGAGTCAGCGCGCCCTTCCTCATGCGCGAAGCAATACAGAACGGACTGGCAAATGGTGGTAGCTCGAGTTCCAGCGCGGTGTATCGGGGGATACGCACTAACGCTGGAGGGTGGCGATACGGATGCGATTCCGGTATCGCCGTTTTGACCATCCAGTCTCCCTTGGGAGACTGGATGGTCGTTTCCCTAGGTCGGGCATGTGCGTACTCTGGTGCGCACATGCCCGGCGTTGTTCTAGAGGCGTATTCGGATCCAAAGGTTAGGAAGTTTCGTGGTTAAGTCCCTTGGAAGTTAATCGACGATGAAGTGCTGCTTTAAGGACTGTCAGCGGCAAGGCGAGGCCATTGAAGAATTCGATCTCTATGTTTGTGATGAATGTCTTGAGGAATTGGAGCGTCTCGCTTTTATGAAATACCAGAAATTGCAAGATGAGGCTAACCGCCCACCGCTTAACAACCAGCCATGGATTTAGGTATGTAATTCCCAAAAAGGCAGCATTTGATTTCTGCGCCTATTGAACCTCAGGATGCAACGGCAACGTAATTGTCAGAACGGCTCCCGGAGACGCGTTCGCCGCGGTGATTTCTCCGTGGTGAACGCGCACGGCTCTTCGCGCAATCGCCAGGCCAAGGCCCAATCCACCAGTACGCTCGTCACGTGAAGCATCCGCACGGAAGAATGGATCGAAAATCCGTTCTCTCAACTTCTCGGAGATTCCGGGCCCGTAGTCGCGCACGGTAATCCGCGCCCAGTTTTCCTCGCGTTCGAGCCTCACCTCAACAGTCGATTCAGGCGGTGCGTAACGGATTGCGTTGCGCAATACGTTTTCGATTGCCCGGCGCAGTAGTTCGGCATTGCCCTGAAGGTTCGTCTCCACTGGGGCATTTACATCGATGCTGCAACCGGCTGCCTGTGCTTCAACCTGGCAGTCCTCTGCCATATCCAGCAAAAGATCATTCAGACAAAGCGTCTCGATCTCGACTTCTCCGGGATCGCCCTCGGCCCGAGCCATATCGATTAGCGTTCCCACCAGTTCCGAGAGCCGCTCGATCTCATGGCGCAGCCTTGTTGCTGCCGCATCGCGATCCGTCGTCCTGCGGACCATCTCCGCCTCGAAGGTCAACCGGGCCAGAGGAGAACGGAGTTCGTGCGATACATCCTGCAGCAATTGCCGCTCGGTCGTCAGCAGAGTATGAATGCGTTCGGCCATCGCGTTGAACGATCTGCCCAGATTGCCTATTTCGTCGTTTGAGCGCGGATTCGCGCGTGCTGTCAGCTCGCCGGCTCCGAAGCGGTCCACCACATTGGCAAGTTGCCGAACCGGGCGCGTAATGTACATCGTCACCAGCCAATACAACACTACGACCGTCACCAGCAGCAGGATATAGAACGGGGCAAACAGAATGGTGGATGGTCCGACGAAGGTCGCAAGCCAGATATAGCCCCCATCGTCGGAGCGCAGTCCCATGGTGAGCTGGTTGTGTTCTCCGCGGTACAGGCGCTCTTTCCCAACGGAAACTCGGATCAGCTTAGAATGGTCCTCCCCGCTTTCAAGATCGTACCCGGAAGTATCGCAAATACTGTACTGCATGCTTCCAGACTGGTTCAACTCCCGCATGTAGCGCACCAGCCCTGCTTTTCCATCCGCATGGTAGACAGCTAGCGCAATACGAAACAGTTGCTGATTTGCCTGAGTCAAGTTCTCGGTTGTGGACTTGCCGATTACGCTGGCTCCAATCAAGAGAAATACGGCTAGAGAGATCGCTAGCGCCGCGACCGACCATATGGTGACTTTAATTGATATTGATTTCATGACTCATCTTCCGCCAGGACATATCCGACGCCGCGGATCGAGCGGATCGTAATGCCAGCGCCCTCAATCTTCCTGCGCAGGCGGCTGATGTGCACATCAACGGCTCGTTCGAATGGCGTGGCCTGCCGCTGGTACAGAATGCCACACACTTGGTCACGAGTAACCACCCTGCCTCCGGCCCGTGCCAGAACATCGAGAATGTCAAATTCGGTCGACGTAATCTCGATCTGCTCATCTCCAATCCAGGCGCAGCGGGATGCCGCACTCAGCCGCATCCGTCCGACGGAGATTGTCTCAACTCTCGCAGTCTGGGTGTTCCGCGTCCTGCGTAGCACCGCCGCAATGCGCGCTGCCAACTCCTCGGGACCGAACGGCTTGGCCAGATAATCGTCGGCGCCTGTATTCAGCCCTTGCACGCAGTCTTCTCTCGCGCCGCGCGCCGTCAGCATGATCACGGGCACTGAAGAGCGCCGCCGCAATTGCGTGAGCACTTCAAACCCGTCCAGTCCAGGCAGCATTATGTCGAGAAGGATGAGATCAAACCTCTCATCGAGTGCACGTGCTAGGCCGGCTGCACCATTATGGACGGCCTGGATTACGTAGTCTGACTCGGAGAAGAATTCGTCAATCAGCTGGCACAGGCGCACGTCATCATCAATAATCAGGATGTTGCCCGCCCTGTGGTTCTCATTCTCCATGCTGCATCCTCTTTTATCACACTTCCGCGAGTGCTGATCGGCCGGTGCCGTAACCTTAACAATTCTTGACTCTTCGTGGCGCTCGTGCTACGTGACTTGTCTGATTTTACAAATCTTGAGGTTCGCGCGGTGGTATCTGCTGTTCAATCAGGTTAGTGAGTTGATAAGTGGGCTGGGAACCAACTCAGAGAGGCTAGCCGATGCAGCAAAGAACGAACTATCGCCCAACAGCCATTGTTCTTGGCGCGATCCTGGGGCTTGCCTTCATTGCCACGGCGGCAGACTGCCAGTCCATTCAGCCGCAATTGGCCGCCGAGCAGAACTGGAAGACCGTTCCTGCGGGAGGCGAAGTAGCCCGGCCCGTGGATGAGGCGTCTTTTGCGCACTGGTGGACTGTCTTCAACGATCCAGTTCTCTCTTCACTCGTAGAGCGCGCGCTGAAGTCGAATCTCGACCTCCGCACCGCGCTATCGAGCATTGACCAGGCGCGCGCCAATCGCTTCTCCGCCAGCGGCTCCCTCCTGCCAAGCGTTACCGTCACGGGAACCTCGACCGGCGCCCGGGCAAGCACCCGCTCCGGCGGACAGGCTACCCAGGCAAGCAACAACTCGGTCGAGTTCGACGCCAGCTGGGAGCCCGACTTCTTTCACAGTGTGCGCAAGAATGTTGCCGCTTACGACGCCGACGTTCAAACTGCCCAGGAGAATCTTCACAACACCATGGTCACCCTGACAGCCGAGGTGGCGGTCGATTATGTGAATCTTCGTTCCTACCAGTCGCAGATTTCTGTCACGCAGTCAAACCTTGCAAAGTACCGCGAGACGTATGAAATGACGCTAGCCAAGCGGGAGAGTGGACTGAGTACAGATCTCGATGTGGCGCAGGCTCTCGAAACTGTACAGTCCACCGAGGCAACAATCCCTACTCTCGAAATCAGCGCGCAGCAAACGAAGAATGCTCTCGCGATACTCCTTGCCCAAAGGCCCGGCTCGCTCGATTCGGAACTATCCGAAGTAAAACCCATCCCCGTCATCCCAGCCGAGGTTGCCATGGGTATTCCTGGAGACCTCGTTCGGCGGCGTCCTGACGTGAGAAGCGCCGAGCGCCAGGTTGTGGCGCAATCGCTTCGCGTCGGTGTTGCGAAGGCGAACCTCTATCCGACCTTTAAGCTGTCGGGAACATTCCTCTTCAGCGCGCAGAACGTCCTCAACGTACTCACGCCAGCGTCTCTTGCTTCCACGGTTGCCGGTTCCGTCAGTCAAACGATCCTGAACCGGCGAAGCCTCAAGGGACAGGTCAAGTTGCAGAACGCGCTGCTGGACCAATACGAGATCGCTTACGACAACACGCTGCTTGGCGCGGTCAAAGATGTTGAGAATTCCCTTCTGTCATTCGGTAAGGACCAGGTGAGACGAAAGTCACTTGCGTCCGCATCCCAGTCTGCGGAACAGGCCGCGGAGATGTCGCGCGAGCTGTACCGTTCCGGACTGAAGGATTTTCTCACCGTGCTTGATTCCGAAAGCACCTTGCTCAGTGTGCAAAACAATCTGGTGCAATCCGACGCAACCGTAGATACCGATCTGATTCAGCTCTACAAGGCGCTGGGCGGCGGGTGGAATTAACCGGGCAGCAGCCAAAGTGCAGAACGTGAAAGGACTCGATTCATGACCAAGGATGCCGATCTGTATCAGACTCTCGGAATCACTGCGGAAAATGGAAAATGGAAGCGGCGCGCCTACTGGATCGTGCCTGCAGTTCTGTTAGTTGGCTGCGTAGCGATATGGGGCGTCCAACACAATAAAGCCGCAGCCAAAAACGCGCAGCAGTTCCGTACTGAAGAGGCTCGGACCGGAGACCTGACGGTCACCGTCACCGCCACTGGTCAGCTGAAGCCGACCCACACTGTTGATGTGGGCAGCCAGGTTTCGGGAATCGTGGACTCGGTTCTCGTCGACTACAACCACCACGTAAAGGCTGGCCAGGTGCTGGCGAGGATTAATACTGAAAAACTCGACGCCCAGGTGTTGCAGGACAAGGCGTCGTTGCAGAGCGCACACGCCAAGGTGAACGACGCGAAAGTCACCGTGACGGAGACCGAGGCAGAGTACAAGCGGATGCTCGACACTCGCCAGCGATCGAAGTTGCAGATCGTCTCCCAGCATGATGTTGATACCGCCAAGGCCTCCTACGACAGGGCAGTGGTCGCTGTTACGACAGCCGAGGCCGCGGTAACCCAGGCCGAGGCCAATCTCAGGATCGACGTGGCAAATGTCAACTTTGCCGTTATCAAGTCACCCGTGGATGGCATTGTGCTTTCGCGGAGTGTCGAGCCCGGCCAGACCATCGCGGCATCTTTTTCGGTCACCACATTGTTCGAAATTGCTGAGGATCTGCGGAAGATGATCCTGCAGGTCAATATCGATGAGGCCGATGTAGGAAAGGTCAAGGTCGGTCAACGAGTGCTCTTCACCGTGGATGCCTATCCTGGCCGGCAATTTCCTGGCACCATCACGATCATTCGATACAGCTCCACTACCACCAACAACGTGGTCACCTACCTTGCGGAGATCTCCGTCAACAATGACGAGTTGCTTCTTCGCCCCGGCATGACCGCGACGGCAACCATCACCGTCCAGTCCATCCCGCACGCACTGCTGGTCTCAAACCATGCGCTTCGGTTCCTACCCTCAGCGAACGAAAATGCCAGCGGTTCCACCTCATTCCTTCCGGCGCCATCCAGCATGAATCAAAATGTGAGCGCGGAATCCTCCGCTGCCCTGAACAACCCGCGAGTCTGGATCGTGCGCAATGGAAAGCCATCGCCTATCTCCGTAACCGCCGGATCCACAGATGGCAAGCTCACCGAGATTCGCTCCGGTCAGGTTAAACCGGGAATGCCCTTGATTGTCGAAGTATTGAAGGAAGGCAAATGAGTACGCCGATCCAGACACCGACGATAGATTCCACCACCGAACCACTGCTTGAGTTTCGCAACGTGATGAAGATCTACGGCGCTGGGGAAGGAGAGGTCCGCGCGCTGGCTGGCGTGAGCTTCCAGATTCGTCCCGGCGAGTTCGTTGCCATGATGGGGCCTAGCGGTTCGGGCAAATCAACCACTATGAATATGCTTGGATGCCTCGATACGCCTTCCAGTGGCATGTATCTCTACCGTGGCGTCGACGTTGGGGCGCTCAGCCGAAAGCAGAGAGCCCGCCTGCGCCGCTACTACCTGGGTTTTGTCTTCCAGGGATTCAATCTGCTGGCTCGTACCAATGCCCTCGAGAATGTTGAACTGCCACTCATCTATCGGGGCACAAAACGCGCAGAGCGGCGGGAGCGCGCGTTTCAGGCTTTGGAGACCGTTGGCTTGTCGAAGTGGTGGGATCATACTCCCGCTGAGCTTTCAGGAGGCCAGCAGCAGCGCGTGGCCATCGCGCGCGCCATGGTGACGGAGCCCTCGGTTCTGCTTGCCGATGAGCCCACCGGCAACCTAGATAGCGCGCGAAGCGAGGAGGTCATGGGACTGCTTTGCCGCCTCAACCAGGAGCGCCACCTCACTGTCGCCATGGTTACGCACGAGCCCGACATGGCAGCCTATGCAAGCCGGACAATTCACTTCCGCGACGGCCACGTTCATTCTGATTCGAACAATCACACTGATTCACCTATCGGGATAACGCCCACGGAATCCGCACTGGCGGAAGCAGGGAGAGACGCATGATCTGGAACGCAATCCTGCTCGCACTCTCGGCTATTCGCCGCAATGTCATGCGTTCGGTGCTGACCGTGCTGGGTGTCATTATCGGTGTCGCCGCGGTCATCGCGATGGTCACGATTGGCAACGGAGCAACTGCGAGCGTTGCCACGCAGATCAACAACCTGGGGGAGAACGTCCTCACACTGATGCCCGGCCAGCTGAGTGGGCCGACGAGCGGATTGCGCGAACAAGCTAAGCTCTTCGAAGAGTCCGACGTGGAGGCGCTCAACACCGAAGTCACCGGCGTGCGCGCCGTGGCGCCAACGGCCTCGAAATCCATGCAGGCCATCTACGGCAACGCCAACTGGTCGACGACCGTCTACGGTGTCAATAATGCCTACTTCGATGTTCGCAATTGGGCAGTTCAGTCTGGCCGCGAGTTTACTGACGCGGAGATCCGTAACGGTGGGGCCGTCTGCATCATCGGCGCCAAGGTTCGCAAGCAACTCTTTGCCGATCAGGACCCGATCGGCGTCAATATCCGCTTGCAGGCCATCTCCTGTCAGGTCATCGGGTTACTCGCGTCCAAAGGCCAGGGTGGAATGGGCGTGGATCAGGACGATCTGGTGCTGGTGCCGCTGCATACCTACCAACGCAGAATCTCCGGGGATCGCAAGGCTTCCAACATCCAGATTGGGGTTCGCGACGGGTCCGACACCAAACTTGTTCAGAACGAAGTCGTGACTCTGATGCGGCAGCGCCGTAGTATCCAGCTCGGCCATGAAGACGACTTTACGGTGATGAATTCACAAGAGTTCCTCACCACCTTGACTTCGACGATGCAGATTCTGACGGCACTGCTCGGCGCGATTGCCGCCATCAGCCTGCTCGTAGGCGGCATCGGTATCATGAACATCATGCTCGTATCTGTCACCGAACGAACGCGGGAGATCGGTATTCGGCTCGCTATCGGCGCGTTTGACAACGACGTCATGGTTCAATTTCTCGTCGAGGCGGTCGTACTTGCTTCTCTGGGCGGTATCATTGGGATTGGCCTCGGTCTTGCAGCATCGTTTGTCGGCTGTCTCTTGATGAAACTTACTTTTTTGCCCGACCTGATGATTGCAGTTATTGCATTTGTCTTTTCTGCCTTGGTCGGCGTCGTTTTCGGCTTCTTCCCCGCGCAGAAAGCTGCCCGGCTCGATCCCATTGAGGCTTTAAGACATGAGTGATCACGGAGTCAGCGCATTGTGCCTGATGAAGCTCAATCTCCAACTTCTGGAGCTTCAGAACCTATTTGGTTTCGGGATTCGCCCGGTGCCGACAACCTGGAACGTACCGTCTCGATTTATCGCTAGGTCAAAGGAGCAATTAGCGTGATATTTATCAGAAAATGGTCTCAGTTGTCCATGGCAGGCAGTCTTGCTTTGGCTTGTTTGTTCACCTCGGGTTGCAAATCAAAACCAGCGGGACCGCCTATGGGGCCTATTCAGGTGTCGGTGATCAAACTGCAGCCCCAGTCGCTGCAATTGACCACTGAGTTGCCGGGAAGGATAACGGCATATCTGACGGCGGAAATCCGGCCGCAAGTGAATGGCATCATCAAGAAGCGCCTATTTCAAGAAGGCGCGATGGTCCATGCGGGTCAGGTCCTATACCAGATCGACCCTGCATCGTATCAGGCGTCCCTGGCACAGGCTAAGGCAAATCTCGCTTCCGCCGAGGCAAATCTCCCCTCGCTGCAGGCCAAGGCAGACCGCTACCGCGACTTGGCAGCGATCCATGCCGTCGGCCAGCAAGATTACGACGACGCGGTTGCCGCGCTCAAGCAGGCGCAGGCAACGGTGGAGTCCGATAAGGCGGCTGTAGAAAGCGCTCGCATCAATCTGGCCTACACGCCAATCACTTCGCCGATTACCGGGCGTATTGGCAAATCGAGTGTGACGGTAGGCGGGCTGGTCAGTTCGTACCAGACCACCGTGCTGGCGACGGTGCAGCAGCTTGAGCCGGTGTATGTGGATGTGGTGCAGGCCAATGCCGACCTGCTGCGGTTGCGCGCGCGACTGGCGAACGGCCAGTTGAAATCTTCCGGAGCCCAAGGCAACAAAGTGAAACTTTACCTGGAAGATGGCTCGCTCTATCCGATCGTAGGCAAACTGGAATTCCGCGACGTGACCGTGGATACGACCACCGGTTCGGTGACCGTGCGCATGACGTTTGCGAACGCGAAGCAGACTCTTCTGCCGGGCATGTACGTGCGCGCAGTTGTAGACGAAGGCATCCGACCAAATGCGCTGCTGCTGCCACAGCAGACGGTGAGCCGCGACCCCAAGGGTTTGCCGTTCATTTGGGTCATCAGGACGGATGGCAAGGCTGAACGACGCATGATCGAGGTGGATCGCGCCATCGGCAATCAGTGGCTGGTGAGCAGCGGCGTATCGGCTTCCGAGCAGGTAGTGATGGATGGCGGCGATCAGCTGAAGGCCGGCATGCAAGTGCAAGCCGCTCCCTACAAGGGCGACGTAACAGCGGCAGGAACAGCAACGGCGCCGCAAGCGTCGTTAGGGAAGTAGGGCGGCGATGTCAAAATTCTTTTTAGAACGTCCAGTTTTTGCGTGGGTCATCGCCATCGGCATTATGGTCATAGGCTGCCTGGCTATTTACACCCTACCCATTTCGCAGTATCCGCCTATCGCACCGCCATCGATTTCCATTACCGCGTCCTATGCGGGCGCTTCGGCGGAGACCGTAGAGAACACCGTTACCCAGATCATCGAGCAGAAGATGACTGGGTTCGACAACCTGCTGTACATGTCTTCGACCAGCGATTCGTCCGGACAGGCCCGTATCGAGCTGACCTTCCGGCCGGGAACGGACCCCGATCTGGCCTGGGCGCAGGTGCAAAATAAACTGCAGTTGGCGAACGCCAGCTTGCCTACGACCGTGCAGAGCTACGGCATCACGGTCAGCAAGTCGACGCGCAATTATCTGATCTTTGTCTCCCTCATTTCGGAAGATGGCAGCATGGACGGAGCCGACCTGCGCGACTACGCGCAATCGAATCTGGAACAGGTGCTTGCGCGTGTACCGGGTGTGGGCGAAGTAACTACTATGGGAAGCCAGTACGCGATGCGCATCTGGCTGAATCCCGACAAGCTGAACCAATACCAGC
>Ga0255354_1000683_pt1 | contig 20902 bp, 17 predicted proteins | sample HBST50metaG_FD_189942 | JGI IMG/M metagenome (GOLD analysis project Ga0255354, IMG submission 189942) | Peat soil microbial communities from Stordalen Mire, Sweden - H.B.S.T50 | ecosystem: Environmental > Terrestrial > Soil > Wetlands > Peat | place: Sweden: Norrbotten County, Stordalen Mire...
GCTTCAGGCTACTCCAGCGGAGTTGGAGGCCGCGTTGCGCGGCCGGGTTACGGCTCATCATCGCTTCATGCTAAAGCTGCACCTCGATCAGATCGACTCCTTCGATGAGGCTATCGCCCGCATCGACAAGGAAGTAAAGGATAACGACAAGAACTTTCGCGCCGCCGTTGAATTGCTGAAGTCCGTTCCGGGTGTAGGATCACTCGCTGCCGAGGTGATCGTTTCTGAAATCGGCATCGAAATGAGTCGATTTGCTACCGCCGGCAACCTGGTTTCATGGGCCGGCCTCTGTCCGAGAAACGACGAGAGCGCCGGCAAGCGCAGGTCCAACCGGCTGAAAGCCGGAGCCCCATGGCTAAAAACAACTCTTGTTCAGTGTGCCTGGGGCGCCGCTCGCTCCAAAGGAACCTATCTTCATGCCCAGTATGTTCGCATCCGTGCTCGTCGCGGAAATCAAAAAGCCATCTGCGCCGTAGCCGCTTCCATCCTTACCACTGCCTATCACATGCTCAAAGACGGGACATTTTACGAAGATCCCGGTCCTGACTATTTTGACAGACGCAACAAGGATCAACAGGCCAACAAACTTGTTAACCGCCTGCAGAACCTGGGCTTTAACGTCACAATACACCCCGCCGCCGCATAATCGAAGCTGATTTGTTTCTTACGAGAACGCGCGCTCACCAAGGCGGGACTGCTGAGCGCAAAAAGATGATCTCACGTGAAGAAAAGCTCTCGATTCAGAAGCAGGTACGCCTGCTTGGGCTCAGCCGCAGCAGCTTCTACTATCGGCCGCGCGCGGTCTCGGAAGCCGACCTGAAGTTGATGCGGCAAATCGATGAGTTGCATCTGGAGTATCCGTTCGCTGGCAGCCGGTTGCTGCGCGATATGCTGGCTCAGCGCGGTATCCAGGTTGGCCGGAAGCATGTGCGCAGCTTAATGCGGCGCATGGGCATCGAGTCTCTCTACCGCAAGCCAAACACCTCGAAACCCGCGCCAGGACATAGGATTTATCCCTACCTGCTGCGCGGCGTGTCCATCACGCGGCCAAATCAGGTCTGGGCGATGGACATCACGTACATCCCAATGGCGCATGGCTTCGTCTATCTGGCCGCAGTTATAGATTGGTTCAGCCGACGCGTGCTCAGTTGGAAGCTGTCGATCACGATGGACGTCTCGTTCTGTCTGGAAGCGCTTGACGAGGCTCTGGCCAAGTACGGAAAACCGGAAATGTTTAACACCGATCAGGGCAGCCAGTTCACCAGTGTGGCGTTTACGGATCGACTCAAGCAAGAAGGCATCAAGATCAGCATGGATGGCAAGGGACGCTGGGCTGACAACGTCTTCGTCGAGCGCTTCTGGCGTTCACTTAAATACGAGCACGTGTATCTGCATGCCTGGGAATCGGTCTCCGCTGCACGAAGCGGCATCGGCAGTTGTATCGAGTTCTTCAACCAGCAACGCCCACACTCCAGCCTGAATCGGCAAACGCCGGATCAGGTATACTTCAACCGCTTGCCGGAAATGCTGGCAGCCTGAAAAGATCAGAAACAGGCGGTGGTAATGTGGAGATCAAAAAACGATCTCCACATTTCCGCGGCCTCGACGACTACGAGCTGTGCTTCCACTTATCGGTGACCGAAATGCTGTCCAAACTATCGGGGCCACGGCAATCATCCAAGTAGTTCGCGCACCAACACATCTTTTGCCTCGATCAACTGTTCGAGCTTCTGCTGGAAGATCAGATCGCTGCTCAGGTAGCATTTCTCCAGATCGATGTTGCGCAGTCTGCGGGTAGCCTGTTGCACAAAAAACGGGTCCATCAGACGAGTCGATTTACGCGCTAGCTCTCGTACTGATTCTGCCTCATACCAGTGCCGTTTGGTCGGGCCAGTCTTCGTCTCGTGCCGTTGTAGATGATCCGTGACCAGCGCATCAACGGTATCAGAGCTCACCAGACCGGCAGGCACAGAACCCTGCTGTGCTGCCTGACGGACAATCATCCTATGTCTCAATGCCTCAAAGAAAGAACTGCCTCCCAGGTCGTGCGGTGCGAAAGGCACTCTAAGCGCCTGTCCCCAGTCGTTCCATTTGAACGCAGGAACGTTAGGGTTCATCGTCACCGGAATCCATGGAATCCGCATGGTATCCGCCACGATTGCACCGTGCATCGCTTCGGTTACCACCAGCTTAGCGCGGGAATAATATTGCAGGATTGTTTCAACCGACCATTGTGGATCAACGAACGTAAGCCCGCAGTTCGCAGCGACCTGTTCCCAATTGGCGCCCTCGATGGAGCGGTGGTGCGGCATAAAGAGGATCTCGTTGCGCTGATCCTCAAGTCGTATCATCTCAGGAATAGTAGCCATCAAGGCAGCCGCATCTGTGGCCGCTAGTTCAGGACGCCCTAACAGGCGAGCTGTAAGTGGCCCACGCACGGCAAGAATCCGCCAGCTCTCCATGCCGGGAGGTAACTTTCCATAGCCTGCTCCTGTCCCCAGAACAAAAACACGCTTATTTTGAGTACGTGAGATCGGCAGCATTTCATCATGAAGAATGCTGCCGATGCCAACCAACAGAGTATCCGGTATTTCGAACACTTCAGGGGGCAGGATTCTGTTCCACATTGCCCCGTTGAGATCGTCCCCGAAATTTCCTTTGAAAGCCTTGAAACCTACAATTTCCATTATGATTGAACAGTACCACACAGAGTTTCTGCTGAAAAGTGCATTGTCGGCCGTTGCTTGGATGCATCGAATTTGATGCTGTTCGTCTTCGTGCTATCGCAATCGGTATGGAACGGCGATATGGCCGGTCTGGTTGAGCCATTGAATGACCTGATGGCACACCAAGTAACTGCTTTACATGCGGCCCTTCTGGCGTCACCGATAAGGCCATACCGTGCAAAGGAGTCAATCATGCATCTGAAATTCGCATTGCTGTTCACGGCGGTTCTTTTCTGCCTCGCTCAGAGTTGTGGCGCGGCAACGATGGTGTGCAATAGAAACAGCGATGTTGCTGAGGCGCTGGTCTCGGCCGATCAGAAGGGCGATGCAATTGTCTTATCCGGTGGTCCCTGTCGCGTCATGCGCAATATCACCCTTGATCACTCGATCCAAGTGCAGCATGGCGGCATGATCGCCCCCGATGCGGGGGTAACAGTCACGCTTGCCGTAGCGCCGGTTGATGGATTGGAGCAGATCTTCGGGGGGGGCGGAAAAATACAGTTCTCATCACGGGTATCGGTGCGCCCGGAGTGGTGGGGAGCTCGGGGAGCCTCCGCTGGCCATACGAACGATGACGCCCCGGCAATTCAGGCAGCCTGCCGCGCACTGCCTGCAAACTCTCAAACTCAGCGTCGCCTTCTATCTGGAGATATTGCTCGAACCGGTGCGGTTCTGTTCCGTCCGATTGTATACAGTCTTCGCCACACACTTACCTGTTCTTATGGAGTGCGGTATTACGCAGAAGGCGGCCATGCCACTTTGATGCTGGCTTCCGGTGTAAACCCATCTGGAACTGAGTCATTCATCTTATCCATCGATCCGCCCGCGATAAATGGTCAGGCACTAACAAACGAAGCCTTTGGGACGGTCGTTGACGGACTCGCCTTTTCCGGCGCGGGAAATTCCAATATAAGCGGACTTCTGTTCTATGGTGCGCAGGGTGCCTACCTAAACGACGTATCATCGCAATATACCGATACGCGGGGTATCGTGATCTTCGAGTCCCCGATAGAAGCGAACCGTGGCACAATTAGCGCCAGCTTACCCTACCTGAAAAGTATCGGGCCGGCCATCGAGATGCAGGAGACAACGGCGAACTTCGATGTCCTCGATGTTGCAGATACAAACAGATCGGGTCTGTGGCGTTCGGTCGATGTTCCGGCATCGGCCAGTTTGTATTCGCCGCGGCAGCAAGGGTCGGTAATGCTTGATTCTACAGCTCGAATACTGGTGCGCAATCTGTCGGCGGAACGGAAGCTCAGTCGCCCCATATATCTGAAGCGCGTCTCGTGGACACCCGGGCAAGGAGAGTTCCTCGTGACTTCCGACGGCGATATAAGCTTTTGCCCTCAAGACAGCAACGCATCCAAGCGTGTACTGTTTAGGATCATGCCGTCACCCGTAAGTCTAGCCGTGCAATCCCAGATTCCGCTAGTCGCGGCGCTTCAGGTGGATGCTGGCAGCAGTGTACAGGTGCGGTCGATATTTGCAGAAGGAAATGCTGTGGCACTGCGGCTCACCGATGCGCACGGAGTAGGGGTAAACTTTCTCGAAGCTCATCCTTCTGAGGGAGCTATTGCTGGCCATGGAGCAGCCGCGGTAGTTATAGACAAGGATTCGACCGGGTCGCGATTGGAGCAGATTAAGATCTTCAATCCGCCGTCGGGAAAAACCACAGCTATCGGCTACGATTTCACGGTTCTGGATGAGGGCTCCGGTGCCAAGCTCCCCGCAAAGCGCGATAAGGTAGACTCGCTATTTTCGTATGGCAGCTATCGCCAATAATCGGCGTGTATCCTGTCTTTCCGCATCTGAAGCATGGCCGAAAGATGAATATGCTTCTTCGGCTACGGTGGCAAGCTTGAGTTTCTATTTGAGGAGTAGCCGCGCCTTCCGTGGATTAAGGGGCGGTGTTTCCGCGAGGGGCTTCGACGTTAATTTTTTGACTAAAATCCAGTCGGAGCCTTTTCAGGTAATGACGGGAGGATCTCCGAATATGTTCGCCAGCTGACAGCGTGATAAACTTACAAGTGTGATTTGGCACCTTCCTTCAATAATCATGAGAACGTTGTCTAAGCAGTATTCCTGTTTAATCTCTTTCGGGTCCAATTCCCCGCCGCTTGCGGCGTAGCCTAGGTGGATGAGCGAATACGTTCACAAGAGCTACAATGTGACGGTATTGCTGTACCACCTAGTATTTCCAGCAAAGTACCGACGATCTGTAATCGACGAACATGTTGACGAGGTACTGAAGGAAATATGCCTGGAGATAGAGAAACGCTATCAGGTAAAGTTTCTGGAGATCGGCACAGACAAGGATCACGTTGATTTCCTTGTGCAATCGGTACCGACATACAGCATGACGAAGATCGTAATGCTGGTGAAAAGCTTGACGGCGCGTGAGATATTCAGCCGGTGTCCTCAGGTAAAGAAACAATTGTGGGGCGGGGAATTCTGGTCGGATGGGTATTTCGCCAGTACGGTAGGCAAACATGGGAGCGAAACGATGATAGGCCGGTATGTTGAGAGTCAGGACAAGGAGTATCACAAGTTCCATTCAGATCATCAAATCTCGCTGTTTTGAACTACCCCGCTGCTTGCGGCGGGGTAGTTCATTTCGCTCAGCGGAGGATTTGTCTGATACTTCAGATGAAGTGTTGGCAGTTGACAGTAGCGACGATAACGGACCCTAAAAACCTGCCGACATAAACAAGGAATTCAGAGCGTGGGAGACCTCGATTTGAAGATAACATCGATAAGTAGTCGGATACAGAAAGAATTAGCATGATAGCAGCGTTGCGGCCCTTGAGACGCCTGTTCTATCAGATTGTCGGCAGCCAGGAGCAGCGCCGCGTTCTTGATCGCGTCCGGCTGCGTGGGCATAGACCGGTGATCGGGCAGGTCAAATCGGTGATGTACTTTGCGCATGCAGGTCTTGGCAACAGATTGCGCGCGCATATGATGGCCCAGCTATATGCGCAGCGTACCGGAAGAACCCTGCTCACAGGATGGGTCAGTTCGATTCACCTGGGCGCAGGGTTTACTGATCTGTTCGCTTGGGATGGTCCAGAGAAGGTGCCGTTTGAGTCAATTCGGTGCATATCTTACCGTAAGGGAGACTTATCACCTCAGGGCGATCGCCAGGACTTCCAGGAAGAAATGGTTTACTTCGAACCGGAGTGGCAGTTCGTGGACAAGGAATATCTTGCTGCCGCAATGGGGGAGCAGGACTACCTTCCTGCAGAATCCTTGCATCCTTGTGCCAAATTGCAGGCGCGGCTGGACGAAATTCGTAGAAAATGGCCATCCAGCATGCTTGGAATTCATGTGCGCCGCGGGGATTTTGTTACTCATTCGCGGCAGGCGATCTCTATGGAACGATATGTAAGTAGTGCGCGGAAGGTGCTTGCGAGCATGGCTCCGGAAACGCATGTTTTTCTTGCCAGCGATGCTTCAGATGAGGAGTTGCAGCCTCTGCAAGACGCATTTCCAAACAGGATAGACAAGCGCTCCGTGGGCAGCCGCGAGTCACTTGACGGGGCTGAGGACTCGCTCATCGATATGATGCTGCTAAGTAGCACGCAACATTTGATCCTCACCCCAGGTTCCACATTTGGCGAATTCGCGGCGCTGTACGGCCGCGTTCCGACCACTTATGCGTGAACGGTCACGTATTGCGCAGCAGGAGAGAGCGGCCTGATTGGTATGCAGACTCTATCTGACAACAACCAAAGCCCGCAGCGCCGAAGAGTTCTCATTTCGGCCTTTTCCACCTCGCCCGACCGAGGAGGTGAGTGTGCCGTTGGTTGGCATGTGGCGTCACGTATGGGCAGGTATCACGACGTTACGGTTTTGTACGGCACAAACGATCACAAGCTGCCTTTTCAGCAGGAAGTGGAGGCTTATCTTGCCGAGCATGGACCTATCCACGGAGTCACCTTTCATGCTGTTCCGCATCCACCGCTCTCCCTCTGGTGCCAGAAGCTGCACGACGCAGGATTCTGGGCAACCTATTATATTGGCTATGCCGCATGGCAGCGTGAAGCGCTGAAGGTTGCCCGCAAGCTGCATAGTGCGCATCCGTTCGATCTTGTGCACCACCTGAATATGATCGGCTACCGCGAACCGGGCTACCTGTGGCGCCTGCCGGTGCCGTTTGTGTGGGGCCCGGTCGGCGGAGCAGCCAATATGCCATGGGCTTACTTCGGCCAGATGAGCCTTCGTGGTCAGCTGTTTTATGGTGCCCGCAATATTGTCAACGATCTGCAGAAGCGCTGGATGGGACGCTGCCGTAGCGCCGCTGAGACCGCAAGGCACATCTGGGTGGTGGATGTGGCGGCAAGGCAGCTGGTTGAGCAGGTGTGGCACAGGTCCAGTTCGTTTGCGCTTGAAGTGGGTACCACGGGGCGTGCGCAAGCAAGCATCAAAAAGAGGCTGGCGGGCCAGTCTCTGCATCTATGCTGGAGCGGGGAGCATATTGATCGTAAGTATCTGCCGATTCTGCTGCATGCACTGAAGCGCATCGCCCCCGAGCGGCGCCCCAGTGTCACCATTCTGGGCGATGGACCGGAGACGGAGCGGTGGAAGAATCTGGCTGAGCAACTGGGAATCTCTGCTTTGCTACAATGGACGGGAAAGATTCCCTACCGGCAGGCGCTGGACACGATGGCAGGCTGCGACCTGTTCGTCTCCACGAGCCTTATGGAGGCAACCTCGAATGTTGTATTGGAAGCACTATCTTTCGGTATGCCAGTGATCTGTCACGACACATGCGGCATGAGCGTGGCGGTGACTGCGGAATGCGGAATCAAGATTGAAATGCACTCATTTCAGCGGAGCGTGGAACGTTATGCGGGGGCGGTTCTTCGGGTCGATGGCAGTCCGTCGCTATTGGAAGAAATGTCCCGGGGAGCAATTAGACGGCATGAGCAATTGGGCTGGGACCAAAAAGTCGAGTCTTTTGCCAGAACCTATGATGAGATCGCGGAGAAGTTTGGTCCGCGTGCTCCTCTCAAGGAGAAAGTGTGAAAATTGCGTTGGTATCGAAGGAGTTCCCACCCTCACGCATCTCCTATGGAATTGGCACATATGTAGCAGAAACCGCCTCGTATCTAGCCAGTGCCGGGCATTCGGTTACGGTGATCTGTGCTTCGGACGATACGGGGAGAAGTGATGTAAGCACCGGGCTGTTAAGGGTAATCCGGCTGCCGGACGATGAAAGTTTCGCTGCTGGTGGCAAGCTGAAGCGACTCCTTTCCTTTTCTGAAGCTGCCGCAATTCGGTATCGCACCCGTGTTGCCGACGCACTGGACGCAGTGATCGATCAGGGCGAAGTGGAGATCGTGGAGTTTCCTGGCTATCGCGGAGAGTCCTACGTGTGGGCGAAGCGCCGGCGGCGTATTCCGATGGTAGCCCGAATGCATGGCTACACCGGCTGGGTCCAGAAATTCTGGAAGGATCATGTGTTGCCGGCGAGGCGCTTTCAAATGAGATTCGAGACGGAAGAGCTTTTGTCCGCAGATTTGGTAACAAGTGTATCCCGCCAGTTACGAAGGGAGTTGCTGCGCCGGTTACCGGATGACCGGGTTGAGACCCTGCATAATGGCATCGATTCGGCGTTGTGGGCGCATCGCGGCGAGCAACCTACGACGATAGCAGTCGGCCAGGATATCGTATTTGTCGGCTCATTGACGGGACTCAAGGGCGTTCCGGATCTGATCAACGCTGCCGACTGGCTGCATCGGGAACATGGCTGGACTGGACGCCTGCTGCTGATAGGCCGGAGTAGCAGCGGCTTCGAAGCACTCATGAAAGGGCGTTGGAAGCATCTGGCGGGTAACAATTCATGGCTCAAGGTGCTAGGCCACCAGAATAGGGAGCTACTTGGATCTATCTACGCTGCTGCAGGTGTCTGCTGTTTTCCTTCCCGCGAGGAGCCGTTCGGCTTCACAGCGCTGGAAGCCTTGGCTAGTGGGGGCGTTGTCGTCGGAACCGAAGGAACAGGTATGGCGGAGATGATCGTAGATGGGGTCACCGGTTATCTCGCTCCACGGGAACGGCCGGAGACGCTCGCCAGTATTCTGAAAATAGCTTTGAATGCTAGTACTGCTAACCGCAAGCAGATGCGAATGGCGGCGCAATCCAGTATCCTTTCTCAGTTTGATATATCTGTCATTGGAACCAATATGCTAGCGATTTTTGGTGCTCTTATACAGAAGCGTCAAGCAGAAAGCCCAGTCTAACTATGCTCCTTGCTATCACACTTGTACTAGCGTTTTACCTCCTGTGGAAGATTGTACGCGCTCCTGAAGAGGAAGATGCGCTCGGCTATCTCCTTGTCTCCCCGCTACTTACTATCCCGATCGTGATGGTGGGACATTCGGCTTCTAGCGCAATCTACACATTCGATTTTGCCTTGCTGCTCTATGCGTATCGGTTCGTAGACCTGTCACATCTCAATGTGTCCGCTATCTTCAAGACTCTTCCTGGATATATCTACATATCTGTAATCTGCCTGCTTGCTATCGTCTCGTCGCTGATCAACTGGGCATTCATCGAGCCGAATGTATGGAAATTCTACGCCTATTGCTCGATCAAGTACTTTGAGTTTGCAATCATGGCATTTCTCGCCGGAACATCCTGCCTTCGGTGGAGATCCATCCCTAAATTGGCGAAGCCTCTAATCTGGGGCGCAAGTCTGTACGGAGTGTTTCTGCTGTTGGATCTTCTGAGTGTTGTGCCAATGGGTGGCGTGGAGTACTTCACAGAAGGAGACACTTCTGCTGTATGGGCCGCAGGCGATATTCAAAACTGGTTTATGGCAGGTTTCAAGGCGCAGATTGCAGGAAACGCATCGGTCTGCCTCTTTGCTATTGTCGCCTTTACGCCATTCATTGCAATCAAGCAAAGACTCTATGTTTGGTTGTTTTCGCTGATTATTTTTGCTGATGTTTTTCTCACCACGTCTCGATCGGACTTGGCTGGCCTATTGGCGGGAATTATTGCGATGCTAGCTGCGATTGGGTTCTCCAAAGGCCAATGGAAGGGGAGACTCTTCCGCGCTACTATCTGTGGCGTAGTACTTATCCTTCTGGGGGGGAGTGTTTTATGGTCGCGTTGGGACAGGAAATCGCAGGAGAGGATCAGCGAGTTGTGGAATTCGGACCTTCGAGCGACGGGATCATATGCTGATCGAATGTACGATGCAAAAGCACTGCCTGCATATATGGTTAAAATGCCCGTGGAGGCACTAATCGGCGCAGGTCCGGGGAATTATTTTCGCTATGCCAACATCAATGTTACCCGCCTTGGGCTTGGCCACAATGCCTATCGTAGCATTCTAGGCGAACTTGGCTGGTTCGGATTGGCCTCTCTGCTGGGTTGGTGCGTTGCTATTGGCCTAGCCTGCTTTCGCTCGCTTGGAGGAGTGGGTGAATCGTCACTGTGGGTTGCAGCCACAGCGGGATTGCTGATTGACCGTATGGTGGCCTCATGGAGTGCCGATAGCCTGTTTGCGCCTATGAATATGGGGGGCAGCAATCTGTTTGCTATCGGAATTGTTTACATGCTCCTTCGCTTTAAGCGGCTCGCGCGGCACACGGCGACACGACGTACAAAATGTGCATAAAGGGGAGACGCAAAGTTTCGCGAGCCGCTATGAAAATAGAAATTGTCTCAGTGCCAGAACGGGCAACCAAAAGCGAACTGCCGATCTACTCATCACATCTCGATGTGATTCGCGGCCTGGCTGCTTTGGTGGTAATGGTTGGCCATTTGAAGTTTCGCGTAGGCGGGATCGCTCTGCATCTCAAGGAAGCCACAGGGTGGACGAATACTGCTCCCGTGCGACCTCCAAACTATATGGTTCCTCCCCATCAGGCTGTTCTGGTCTTCTTTGTGTTGAGTGGCGTTCTCGTTGGTGGAAGTGTTCTCCGAGAACAGGTGTCCGGTTCGTTTAGCTGGACACGGTATGCAATCAAGAGGCTTAGCCGCTTGCTTGTTGTTCTTGTTCCGGCTCTAACCTTCGGATTTGTATTCGATTGGATATCGAGGTACTTGTTATCCTTGGGGGGCGCAGCTACATCTGGCATGGCGGGGGATGTCTCAAATCTGAACTGGGCCACGTTTTGGGGCAATATCTGCTTCCTGCAGACTTTGGATCGGACAAATATTGCATCTTTCGGCAGTAACACTGCTTTGTGGAGTCTCGCTTTTGAGTTCTGGTATTACGTGTTGTTTGCCGTGTTGGCGGCGGTCATCTTTTCACGCGGAGGCTCTCGTCGAGGCGCTTATGGAGTGGCGACGTTATTGCTGGGCTATTTTCTATGGAAGGAGCCGCTACTTGGCTTTTCGGTATGGAGTATGGGCGCCTTGGTTTCGCGGATGCCTCTTGTGATCCCGAGAAGATTTCAGCACGCGGCGGTTATTCCCATGGCATTTCAGTTTGCTGGATGCTCTATCTTTCTTTACAGACACCCTCTTGCCAGCCATCTGCTGAATGACTGGTTACTTGGCCTGTCGTTTACCGCGTTGGTGTTTGCTATTTTGCATCGAAGAGAAAAACGGCCAAAGACTCTGTATGCCGAGTTAGCGGAACATTTAGCTAGACCATCCTACACGCTTTACTTGTTTCATATGCCAATACTAACCCTGCTTGGCGCATGGATAGCCCTGCACGCGCCCACACTGACATCACACAAATGGCCAGCTGTCGTTTTGCTCGGACTGTTGACCTATGCAATATGCTATGCGTTCTATTTGGTTTTCGAGAGGAATACGGACAAGGTTCGACATGCGGTGGAGCGCCAGTTAATGAAGCGTTCCGCATGGTGAATTGCGGGGACAGAGAGGACACACAATGAAGGCTGATGTCTCGGTGATTATTCCTGCTTATAATGCGAGTTCCACAATCGTGGAGACGTTGAAATCCGCCTTGGAGCAGTCGGTTACGCCCCTTGAGGTACTTGTCATTGATGATCTTTCGAAGGATCGTACTGTGAATGTGGTAAGTGACTTTGCATTAAAGCATCCCCTGATACGCTTGATCCGCAAGCCAGCCAACGAGGGGGTATCTGCGGCCAGAAATACCGGTATCCTCGAAGCGAAAGGATCTTGGGTTGCTTTCCTGGACTCCGATGACTTATGGACGCCGGATAAGCTCGAAGAGCAGCTTCGTTTTGCGGCCGAACATCTGAATCTGTCCTGTATTGGCTGCTACTTTCAAGAACTGTTCAGCACCGGGCTGGGCGCGATACGGCAGGAATTGTTCTGGCAGTCGGCGCTGATGATTCAGCGCAGTGCTGCTATCGATTGCCCGCTCAATCCAGAGTGGACCTCCTCGGAGTTGCCTGAATACTGGACGCGTTTCGACCGGAAGTACCAGCGAGGGGGCGTGCCGAGGCCGCTGCTGCAGTACCGGCTTAGCACCTCGGGGCTTGCGCACAAAACGTTCTTCCGCGAACGGATGGCGTGGCGGCTGGTGGATGAAAATGTCAGGCGGCGTGCGGATGGTCGGGAAGAGGTTCGATATCGTGATCTGGAGCGGTGGTACCGATCACACTTTTCACTGCCGAAGCGTATCGCGCACAGCCTTATGTGGCGTGGCGATCTGTTGCTGCGTGAAGCCTTGATTCACGCGCGCGAAGGTGACTTTATGCTGGCGTTGGTGCTCGGCCTCGGTGGCGCAATGTTGAATCCATCCTCACTGTTTACCAAAGCAAAGCGGCTTGGTACCCTGCGCAGGAGCAATGCCAATGACTGATAACATAGTGCCCGTTTCATCTGGGAGGCTGCTGACCGTTACTCTGCCGGTCTTTAACGCGATGCCGTATCTGCCAGCTGCCGTTGGGAGCATACTGACGCAGAGCTATGCGGATTTTGACTTCCTGATTGTGGACGATGGATCGACGGATGGCTCGCTTGACTACCTGCGCTCACTCAGTGATGCGCGCATCCGGCTCTATGCGCAGAAGAACGCGGGGCTTGGAACTACGCTGAATCGTATGCTTGCTCTATGTGAGACGAAATACTTTGCTCGCATGGACAGCGACGACATAGCCAACCGTCGTCGCCTTGAGCTGCAAATGAACTATCTCACCGCGCATCCGGATGTAGTAATGGTAGGCACGCAGTTTGACTTTCTCGTGGGGCACAAGAGGCTCCGGATGGGAGCGGCGCCCCTGGATCACGCATCGATAGAGCGTCGTTTGCTGGAAGGTAAGTCCGGCGTGTGCCATCCCACGATCATCTTCCAAACAGAAGCAGCGCGCTCGTTCGGTGGCTATCGCATCGGAGGCGCGGGGGAGGATATCGACTTCTGCCTGCGCATGATCGACTGTGGTCGTGCGGCTAATCTCCAGGATGTGGTATATTCCTATCGAATTCATGAATCATCAATTGGCATGACACGACGCGCCGATCTGCATCTAGGATATTCCTATGCGATTGAATGCGCGTCTTGCCGAAGGCAAGGACAACCGGAGCCGAGCTTTCAGGGCTTCAAGGCCGATTGGAGCAAACGCTCGCAGGGTAAGCGGCTGCTTGAGAAGCTGGACGATATAGCTGAAATACATTACCGGCGCGGCCTGATCGCTGCCCGTAGCGGTCAGTTTCTCGCTGGTCCTTTGCATTTGTTTCTTGCCACGCTGCTTCGTCCTAGGAGCGCGATTAATCGGTTCGGAACACTGTTGCGCAGGAGCAAGCGGGAGAGTCTGGTATGAAGAGGATACTGTCTTTTTTTCGGCCTCTGTTCCAGTTCATTCAGAGGAAGTATGCCGTCCGCGGCAATGTTCAGATCGGCGCGAATGTTCATCTCGGCATCGGGTCGATTGTTGCCTCCTCTTATGGATTGCAGATTGATAAGGATGTCTACATCGGGAAGTATTGCACGATCGAATGCGATGGTTCGATTGGGCGCGGTACGATGATTGCAAACGGCGTAGGTCTGATCGGCAGGCGCGATCACAACTATCATGTGATTGGCACACGTATTCGCAATTCTCCATGGATCGGCGATGCGGAATCTCGGCCCGAAAGCGGAGTCCTTCAATTGGTCATCGAGCAGGATTGCTGGATTGGCTTTGGCGCAATCGTATTGTCTGGAGTCACTATCGGACGCGGCGCCATCGTTGCGGCCGGGGCTGTTGTGACCTGTGATGTGCCGCCTTACGCAATCGTCGCGGGAAACCCGGTGCGCGTACTGGGTGCGCGTTTCACCCCCGAGCAGATTGTTGAACATGAGCGGATCCTGAATGCGTCCGATAGCGTGAACATCAGATCCAGCACGCAGAATTGATGTCCAATATGTCTATTATCGATGATGCAAGCGGCTAGACGCGGATGGCTGACGTTTCACAGGCTCGTCGACAGACCATTTTGCTAAGGAGTATTCGGCTATGACAACACCTCCCAAATACAGCGTCATCGTTCCCTTGTTCAACAAGGAGCCTTATGTGCTGCGGGCGCTGGCCTCAATACTAAAGCAGACGCAGCCCGACTTTGAGGTTGTTGTTGTGGATGATGGCTCGACGGATGGAAGCGCCTTGTTGGTGAGCAAGGTCGTTGACGGCCGAGTGAGACTGGTACAGCAGGCCAATGCAGGGGTTTCAGCGGCGCGCAACCGGGGCATACGGGAAGCACGCGCTCCATTTATCGCTTTTCTTGATGCTGACGATGAATGGCTTCCTGATTTTCTTGCCACTATCGATCAGCTAATCGACCACTATCCCGACGCCGGAGCCTATGCTACTGCGTGCTGGTTTATCAAAGAAACCGGAGAATTGCGCTTTGCGGGTAACAGAAAGGCGCTTGGCGGACGCAGGGAAGGGATGGTGACGAACTATTTCCGCGGCGGGAACATTTTGTGGGCCTGTACCGCAGTGGTTCGCGCAGATGTGTTGGCGAGGGTGGGTGGATTTAACGAGAGGATGAGTAGCTCGGAGGACCAGCAACTGTGGCTTCGTATTGCGTCGCAGTCCTCTTTTGCTTACACAAACGCTGCGAAGACGCTATACCACGTAGGCGTTCCTGGCAGTCTCTCGAAGAACCAATCGCCATCAGGTATTGATGAAATGTTGAAAACATGCGACACTCTCCTGCTGGCGGGACTCCAGTCCGGCCGCGCAGTCGGGATTCGACTTTTTTTGCAGATATCACTGCGAAATGCAATTCTTGCTTCGGTAAGTGCACACGATCTGGACCATTCGCGACGGCTGGCTGAATTGTATGCTTCACGTTATCCTGCTTCACGCTGGAACGGCCTTTTGCGAAGAATGATTGCTTGTCCAGGTTTGTGCAGACTCTATTTATCAAGAAAACGGCTTGTTGGCGGATGGAGCTACCTGCGTTATACCTATCTATTTCCACCGGTCTGGAATCGCAGCAAAGGCAGCCGCAAGGCTGTCTCACTTTAAGAAATGCGCGACTGACGTGGCCCCGATAGTTTGGACAGCTTTTGAGCCTTGGATAAGTGGAAGCACAGCTCGTAGTCGTCGAGGCGGTGGTAATGTGGAGATCGTTTTTTGATCTCCACATTTCCACCGCCTGTTTCTGATCTTTTCAGGCTGCCAGCGTTTCCGGCAAGCGGTTGAAGTATACCTGATCCGACGTCTGCCGATTCAGGCTGGAGTGTGGGCGTTGCTGGCTGAAGAACTCGATGTAACTGCCGATGCCGCTTCGTGCAGCGGAGACCGATTCCCAGGCATGCAGATACACGTGCTCGTATTTGAGTGAACGCCAGAAGCACTCGACGAAGACGTTGTCAGCCCAGCGTCCCTTGCCATCCATGCTGATCTCGATGCCTTCTTGCTAAAAAATCGTTCTCAAGTGTCAACTCGCCGATCTTGGCCTGCATCCGTGTCACATCGACCTTGACCGATTCAGACTCGCTCTTGTCTTCACCAAATACGCCAGCAGCTTGCTCCTGCAACCGGCCCTTCCACTCCGTGATCTGGTTCGGATGCACATCGAACTGCTGCGCCAACTCGGCCAGTGTCTTGTCGCCCTTCAAGGCAGACAGAGCCACCTTCGCCTTGAAGGACGCTGTGTGATTTCGACGGGGACGTCGCGCCATCACTGCTCCTCTTTCTTGCCATTTTAGTGGCTGGTTCGGGAGCCGCGCTTTCACTTATCACGCTGTCCGATTTTTCCGGGTCCACGTCAAACCCAACTCCCGCCAACCGCTCGGGAACAAGTCCAACAATACCTGCCAATTGTCCAATGTACTCATGCCACCAAGATTATGCACTTACAGATTCGCACGTCAATACTTATCTTAGCGCTTATGCCCTCCCCCCCCTGTCGGCCGTTTTCTAGCGGATAAAAGCGTAACAAATCAAGGTATAATTAAAATAATGAGCGCAACCCTTCACCCTGACCTCTCAGAAAACAGCCCCATTGTTCAACTGCAGCCAAACCGTGACCTCGCAAAGGGCGATATGTCTTTTGTGAATATTTGGAGAGCAATTGTTCGCCAGAGGTGGTTTTTGCTGCTTGGCTTGCTGTTGGGACCAACGATAGCAGGTCTCTACTGCATACGGGCAACCCGTCATTACACGGCTTATGCGCAACTCAAATACGATCCCTCGCGAGGGAGTGCACTCAATCTTTCCGATTTGGGAATGATGGATGCGGCTACGGGATCGGGACAGGATCAGGCACTCCAAACCGAAGTGCTCATTCTGCAGAGCCAGACCTTGGCTCTTGATGTGGTGAAGAGTCTTGGTCTTGCCAAGGACCCACTCTTTACAAATTCCTCTCGCATACTGGATGACTCGAACCCTAGTCAGAGGTCGGTTCTTGCCGATATTTTCCACCATGGACTGACGGTCAAATCTGTCACCAAATCGAATCTCATCCAGATCAGTTTCACCAGTCGTTCCCCTGAGCTTTCAAGCCGCATCGTCAATGCGCTAATGGATCGATATGTAGAACGCGGTTATCGCGTGAAATATGAATCCACGCTGAAGGCCTCAGACTGGCTGAGTGAACAGCTCAACGCCGTGAAGCAGAAGGCTCAGGATACTGAGAGCCAGTTGGCGCACTACCAGCAAGATACGGGCATTATTGACGTGGGGAAAGAAGGTAGCAGTGACGACCTTCTTGTAGCGCAGGTCTCAGAAACCATGAAGGGGCTTGCTGCAGCCACATCAGATCGCATTACCAAGGAGGCCAGATATCACGTAGCTGAATCGGGAGATCCGGAACTTCTGGCTGGAATGATGCCTGACACCTCTTTGACTGCCATGCACTCCCAATTGGTTGCAGTGCAAACCGAGTATGCAGCAGAGAAGGTTCACTATGGTGCTCAGTGGCCTCATATTAAAGCTCTTAAGTCGCAAATGGATGAGCTGAACCGCGAGATCCAAGCCGAGGTCAAGAGCGACGCGCTCCGACTAAAGGATGAATACGCTGCTTCTCAGAAAACTGAAGTTGCTTTGCGTGGGGAGATGGACCGTCAGAAGGGGCAGGCGCTCGATTCCAACAAGAAGTACATCGAGTTTGAGATTCTAAAGCGCGAAGCGGAAAACAGCCGCGGATTGTATGAGGGGCTGTTTAGAAAACTTCAGGAGGCGGGCATCACCGCGGGACTGAAGTCGGACAATGTCGAAGTGGTGGATTATGCTTTTCCAACGGCGCAGCCCTCCGATCCGGATGTAAAGCGGATGATGGCGTTCGGCTTGGTTGCAGGAATTCTGTTTGGTGCCTTGATTGCGTTTGTTCGCGAGAGCTTGGCCGACACAATCGAGACAATCGAGGAGGCAGAATTGATCTCTAATCTGCCGTCGATCGGCGTGATTCCTCCTATTCGTCAGACTTCCGGTACTTCAGGTGATAAGCAGGATGTGACCGGCAGATCCTCTCAGGAGGCAGCCATGCATGCACATGCCGATCCGAGGAGCAAGGTGGCCGAAGCATTCCGCTCTCTCCGAACGGCAGTTCTTCTTTCTTCGGGAGGAAAGGGCAAGATCAAGGTAGTCGCGGTTACCAGCGCCTCGCAAGGGGAAGGAAAGAGTACTACCTGTTCCAATCTAGCCATCGTGATGGCGCAGGCTGGCGCCAAAGTGCTACTGATTGATGCCGATATGCGGCTCGGCAAGTTGCGCCAGAAACATGACAACAATAAAGGCAGTGGCCTTAGTGAAGTGCTATCCGGAATAGCTTCCCTCGAAGATTCAATTGCGCCTTCCAATTCAGTGGATAATCTGAGCCTTCTCTTTGCTGGTACCCCTCCTCCATTTCCTTCGGAGTTGCTGGCTTCTGGCATGCAGGATTTGCTGGAGAAGTGCCGCGCAAAGTTCGATTTCGTGCTGGTTGACACACCGCCTATACTGGCTGTCACGGATCCGATCATTGTCTCTACAATAACTGACCGAACTATTTTGGTCGTCCGGCCCACCCGCACAGGAAAACGCGCGCTGCTTCGAGCCAAAACTGTCCTTGAGAGTTCAGGCATTCGTACGCTCGGTGTTGTAGTCAACGCGATGAATATCGAGCGGGACTCCTACTACTCGAATGCATACTACTACGGCGACAACGCGAACGACGTGTATTACAAGGGGGCGTCCAGTGACAAGCGCTAACCGGTTGCGGAATACCATTCATCTCGAACGAGTGTCTGTTTTGCTTCAGCGTCGCCCAACTATAATTTTGGCTACGCTTGCATTCTGCGTTTCAATGTATTTGTCGCCTCAATGCGTTTTGGGACAACAGCAGAGTGGGGGGCACGACCTTCCCACGGCTATGGGTGCATCCAGTCCCGTGGAGTCAACTCTGATAGCCAATACTGCGGGTATCGGAGATCTTGTGAACGTAGTCGTGTTTGAGACGCCCGACCTGACCGGCACCCACCGCGTGAATGATCAAGGGGATATTGATTTCCCGCTCGTCGGCGCTCTTCATGTGGCAGATCTTTCTGCTACGGCTATCGGAGATATGATTCGGTCCAAACTTATCGCCGGTTCCTACATGAACAACCCGCAGGTAGATGTGATGATTTCTGGTTCCGGCGGTCATGGTATCTCCTTGCTCGGCGAGGTTGGCAAGCCTGGACTTTATTCGGCCCTCGGCGACACCAGGCTTTCCACCATTATCTCGATGGCCGGAGGTTTTTCGCAGACTGCGGGAGCCAACGCCCTCGTCTATCGTGCTGGCGACAGCAAGCCGGTTTCAGTATCGATTAGAGACGCAAGTGGACAACCAGCCCGCACTAACTTTGACTTAGCTTCTGGAGACACAGTGGTGGTTGAGCGTGCTCCTATCGTGTATGTGCTGGGAGACGTTGGCAAGCCTGGCGGATTTCCGATGGAGAAAGGAAGCTCATCCGTTCTCAGGGTTATGGCTATGGCCGCAGGACCTACAAGAACATCAAAGCTGCACAATGTTTACCTGATCCACCGTATGCCCAACCCCACATTTGTTCAGCTTGATCTGGAAAAGATCGCTACAGGCAGAGCTCTCGATATTCCGCTTGCTGAGGGAGATGTCCTCTATGTCCCAACAAGTGCAATGCGAATTCTTACTTACGGTGCGCTTCCTGGATTGCTGACTAGCGTTACCAGCGCCACCATATATTCCATCCGCTAAGAGCAAGGCCGGGAGAAGAGTGATCTATGCCGCGTAGTACTCGACGTACTATAGCCGAAAATGCGATTGCACTGTATCTGGTGCAATTCGCAGGGTATATATTCCCGCTGATCCTGATTCCGTACCTCGCTAGAACCCTGCATCCGGCGGCCTTGGGAAAAGTAGCTTTCTCGCAGTCTTTCGCCTGGTGGTCGGGCATGGTCATTGAATTCGGATTCAGTCTCTCGGCGAGCCGCGAAGTTGCGCAGGGCAAAGGCGACCGCGAGCAGTTGTCGAAAATCTTTGCCTCCGTCTTTACGATTAAAGGTACGCTCGCTCTCGTCGTGATCGCTTCTGCGATCATCGCGCGATATTCCATCCCCATCTTCCGTGATTCCCCCACTCTGGTATGGGCTGCACTCTGGATTGCGTTGATGCAAGGCGCCAACGTCGGATGGTTCTTTATGGGCTTGGAACGGATGCGAGTTCTCGCACTGTTCGATCTTGCCGCAAAATGCGCATCTCTCGTCGGGGTGCTCCTCGTCGTGCATGGGCCGCAGGATGCTTGGAAGTTTTTGGTGCTTCAGGGAGTGGCCAACGCAATTCCCAGCTTCGGCGGAATTTTCGTGGCACTGCGATACGTCTCAATACGCCGGCCAAGAATGGCCCATATGCTCCGCTCACTGGGGCAGTCCTGGCCCATATTCCTGGTGAATTCAATCATCTCCTTCTACGGTACTGCTAACACTATGATCTTGGGTACCATGCGGTCCGTGGTGATGGTTGGCTACTATGCAGGCTCAGAAAAATCTGTTCGGCCGTTCTGTAATCTCTTTGGACCTATTTCGCAATCGCTCTATCCCAGGAGTAATGCGCTTGTAGCGACGAGGCCCCGTGAAGCAGCCCGATTGTCTTTTTACGCGCTTCTGCTGATGGTAGGTGCTGGCCTTATTATCGGAGTTGTTGTTTCCCTCTCCGCTCCTCTGATCGTCCACGTGGTTCTCGGGAAGGAATACGCTCCTTCCATCCCGGTTATCCGGGTTCTCGCATTCCTGATCCCTCTCACGGGTGCAGGATTCGCCTTGGGGCAACAATGCATGCTTCCGCTCGGTCTGGAAAAGGCATTCGTTCGAACGGTCATGGTTTCGGCAGTGGTTGATATCACTGCAGCCATCATCCTTGCGCCGCGGTTGGGTGCACTCGGGCAGGCTATCGCTATTCTCTGCGCCGAGTCTACAACGATCGCCGGGAATTATATCTATCTCATGAGGAAGGGGCTCGCACCGCACCAGTGGCGGCAAAGGCCTTTAACTTCCGGGGAGACTACTGCAGCGTGACATAGCTGGACATCGGTAACAGCCGGTGGTGAAAGCCAGGTATTGAAAGGGCACAACTTCACAGGCTGCGGAAAAACTTCGTTTGCCAATGAAAAACTCACGCTCTATAACAGGGCACGACTTCAGAGGCTGCGGAAAACTCCTTGATTTGCCCGTACCAACCCGTCGTGCAACGTTTTTTGCGTCATTTTTCCCGGGCGCAACTTGGTTGATCGTTGTTGATTTGCCTCTGGAGGCCGATTTGATCGGCATTCAGAGACATTGCGGCCCCATTAGGCC
>Ga0255354_1000686_pt1 | contig 20841 bp, 9 predicted proteins | sample HBST50metaG_FD_189942 | JGI IMG/M metagenome (GOLD analysis project Ga0255354, IMG submission 189942) | Peat soil microbial communities from Stordalen Mire, Sweden - H.B.S.T50 | ecosystem: Environmental > Terrestrial > Soil > Wetlands > Peat | place: Sweden: Norrbotten County, Stordalen Mire...
TCATTATGCCAAGCATCCAGAGGATGCGCTTTGTCATATCTATCGCCCTTTGGACCACAGCATGGTGCAATGTCGCCGCGAGGGAATTTACGCCATTGGCCGAATGGCACAGCGGCTGGTTGAAGAAGCTCCAAATGGCCCGGACTTGAGTTCGGACGCCATAGCGAAGATCATTTTCTACAGAATTGTCCAGGTGATGATTGATCGCATTACTGACGACAATGAATTCGTCGAACTTCTAGAATCGTACGTCCGATCATCGGAAATCGAGCACGCAGAAATCTGTCATCACCTGCCGTGTGTGCTCACGCATGAGTTACCTAAGAATCCGATTGGGGGGGGCCTGGCCCCGACCAATTCGATCTCGGTCCTGTCAAGTTTCGTCGGCTTGAGATTTTCCTTGCAGACTTGAATCAAAGCGTAGAGCGAAAGCAAAAGGAGGTTGGTGGCTCGCTGAAGCATTTTGTTGAGGCCGCTAAAAAGCATGGCTGGGTTGCCTCCGTGTCGATCCCACGTTGCGCATCGGACGTTTCACGTGCGAGGGCAGAAACCATCGTTGGTGCTGGCATTAACTTCTTGAAGCTTGTCATCGGGCTTGGCCATGCCAAGTCAATGAGGCTTCCGCATACGAGCGCGGCTAGAAATCGTGAGACGTGCGTCCTTTCTGAGGCGAATGGAAAAATTGAATGGACTTGGTATGGCCGTGAATTGGATGGCGCTCTAGTCGGAGGCAATTGGTTCGATACCATTCCTTAGAACTTTCGGTGCTCTGCCGGCCATCTATTATCAAGCTGTTTGAATGGAAGGCAATCGGAGGCAACCAACAGGCTTGTCGATGCGTTGAAGTGGTTTGGAGATGCATCTTTTGAGGAGTCCAGCGGGGTTCAAATCGCAAAATGGGTTACCGCTCTGGAGCGGCTCACTACAACAAGCGGCTTCAGCACGAATGTCTTCTCTGAGCGTCTCGCCATCTTAACTGGAGAGTGCGAAGCAAGACAGCTCGAACGTGCATACCGCGACGCTCAGAAAGCTTACGATCTTCGCTGCGATGTTATGCATGGCACTCGCTCACAAGATGACAGACATTTTGCCATAAACGCAGGGCTTGTTCACGACCTTACGAGGATGGCGATTCTGGGGGGACTCGGGCTACACGCTTTCCTGGAGGATGTTAAGAAAGACGCTCGAGTTGAAAGCATTGCTGACACCTATGTCGATGCAGCTCGCCCATTCCGAGGTGTTTTTGATCCACTTGGGAAGGAGTTTTCGGGAAAGAGGACGGCCATAAGAAAAGCTCGACGCCCAAGCTTGTCAACTCCTTGAAAGATGGCTCCGACCCCTAAGCGTGGCAAATAGTCTTGATCTCAGCGGCGGAAGGAATAATCCTCGATAAGTCGGCTTCTCGTCCACTTGCAAATGATGAGCCAACTTATAAACAGTAGGGGACGAATATCAGGCTCGCCCGCGCTTGAGACTGGCCCTTATCAGCAGCCACGCCACGATGAGAAGGATGATTGCGATCAAGATGCCGGCGATAACCGATCCCACCGCAATCATGGCGATCAGCATGCCGATAGCCAGAGCGCTCACCGCCAGTCCGCTGAGAATGCTCTTTAAGCGTGCAAACAGACTGCGCGGCAAGCCATCATCCAGTGTTCGCTGGTGGGACGAGGCCGCCCGGTTGCTGATCTCGATGTGGAACTCCCGTTTCATAGGGCGGCCCTCCAAAGCTCTTATTTCGCGGCGGCAAGATCCCTGACCAAGTCGAAACGCAGCCCTGACCAACCCGGACCTTTGCCTCGTTCGGCACTGCGAGCCATCCACACAAAGGTACTCCCATCCGACGACCTCGTACGCCGGAAGTATCGATCGACTTGCAGGCCAGAGCGCGAAATGACGCGGTCAGCTACAAAGAATGGATTTGCAGGGTCGAGAATGAGAGCATGGGCCTTTAGTAGCTCAAACCCGGACGAAGTGGGAATCTCCATCGTGCCTCGCCTGAGAAAGAGCTCTCCTTCGGCGGTTTGAACAGGGACCATCGGAATCCAGTTGTCCGGAGCAAAGTTCTCGAGTGTGTAGTAGACCTGCGGTCCGTCGGCCGATGCTGTTGGTGGGCCGGGCGGGGGATCCGCCTTGATGCGCTGCAAATAAAGGTCATATGCATCGAGCGCGCGATCCAGATCACCCTGAAGTTGATGCTCGACCGCCCAGGCCATCGCGGCCTGGTCGTCGCGAAGGAACAAGACTTCCTCGATAGCGTCGGCATCGTCGGTGATCCCAAGCGTGGATGCTAAAACAATGAAATCCGAACGCTGTTGATTGCTACCCGTAAGCTTGAACATTGACCAGGGGGCTTCCCCGGTATTCATAGTCGTCTGCTCCGCTGGTCGTATGAGCGTTCTGATTCCGAAGGTATCGGTCACGACCAGCGTTGTCACTCGCTCGAGAGAACCTAACGGCGTAGGCACTGGAACGCTGAACCAGTCATTGCCGTACACGAGCGCGAACTCCATAACGAGCAGCTTGGCGAGGTCAACGTGTTCCGCATCGAGTTGCCCAAAGTCTGTGACGGCATCTTCGAAGTTCCACCAGCGTGGGTCGGGCATTCCGCGAAACGTCACATGATTGGGAAGAAAGTTGAAGGTCTGCGCGGTGATCTGTGCGGGAGTCGTGGTGGGCAGTTGCCCATCCTGCACAGTTTGCAGATCGAACGAGTACCAGTCGAGGTGTCCGCCTGGAAAGTCCGGGGCATTGAGCACGAGATTGTTTCCAGCTACCGGCGAGCCGAGAGCGAAATCATAATCGAGCGTCTGCTGTTGCCACGCGGAATCGGCCTCCGGCTCGCTGAATAGCGACTGGCGATAGGCGACAAAGTCCTTGAAGACTTCGGCCATGCCGGGGCTGCCGGCTTCGGGGGGCAAAGGAATGGCCGGGACCTGCCCATTGGATATCGCCTGGAGTGAGCTGTAGAGAGCCCCTCCATCTGTCACGCGGCCGGCGGCGATGGCGCGGAAGCGCAGAGCATCATTGTCAGAATAAGTGGGGTCCGCGGGAGCGGCCGGGATGGGGAAGGCCGTGCGGAAAGCCGCGATGACGGTATTGGCGGAGGCAATTCCCTCTTTCCCGACAAGCGCCTCGAAATAGATTCCCATCTGGATGGAACCGCGCATGCGCAACAGGACCGTCTCCCGCTCCACATGTACTTCGACTGGGAGCGCCGGATCGAGAGCGGCGGTTGCGGAGATATTCGGGCCAGGGCGATAGGTGGTGACCGTGCGCTGCTCCACGCCGAGTGTCGCCTGTACCGGCGAGCCCGCATCGTCGCCGAGGAACTCGCCCATCTGCCACTGCCGGGCTAGAAACCATAAGGGATCGCGCACCTGCGCCTGTAGGCTCCGCTGCATCGAGCCTTCGCGAGGAAGAGGTTCGAGCCTGGTCCATGTTGTGATGGACGGAACCCTGAGGCTTGCCTTAGCGAAGGTCGAGAGTGACATGTCCGTACTCCTTCACTGTTGCAAAATTCGTGCTGACGGTGGCGCCCTGAAGGTTGAGGGCGAAATAGAGCGCGGGAAGAATCTGCCCAACCTGTTGAATGCTGTCCAGATCGACGGTGCGGATCTTTGCCAGTTCCAGAGTCTCCTGCAGAATATCCAACAGCAGCGCGTTGTCCCAGGTCTTGCGATCATCGGGGCAGACGCCCAGCAACAGAGCCTGCGGAGCGCGGGCCTTGGGCTCTTCATAGTGAAAGGTGACCGCTGTGTCCTCCTGCGTTGACGGAATTCTCTCGGGCCATTCGTCAATCAGGAGCCCGGCGTATTGGCTGTCGTTCACCGGATCCCCCTGAGTAAGACATGCGAACGCCACCCGGCCCTTAGCCGGTGGGTTGACGGGATCGATGCCAAGTGCGAGCCATTTATCACCGGCCACCGAGGGCAATTGTCCCAGCAGCAAAGATGGCATGGCGGTTCCAGCCGTACCAAGCAACTGCGACAACGTGAGCGCGGCATCGAGACGTGAAATCGCGGGACGAATATACGTCAGTTGAGTCAACCAACGCTGAGGCGCCAATGGGTCGCTGGCTACCAGGCTTGTCGACTGGCCGAAAGCGGATTTCAGAGAAGCGAAATCTGGCGGAATGAACAATGGCAGTACAACGAAGTCCGCTCCGAAGACAGTCGTGAGAACTCCGGTGAGGTCGGCGGCCGGCGCAGTGGCAAGGTTCACTGCGGAAGCATTGTTGAGCCGCTGCTGAAGAATCCCCGCGACGGATGTAGCCTGGGCAGCGAGTTGTTCATCTGCGCCAGCGCCCGTCAAAGGAGTCGAACCCGGCACTCCGTAGAAACTGCAGGACGACAGCGAACTTCGCACTGCAGCGGCGGTACCGGGCAGCCCTGCGGCTGCCGTGGTAAGGGCCCCTAAGTCGCTGGTCAGCGAATTTATGGCGGCGGTTGCTCTTGCTTTCAGATCAGCAAGATTCACCACACCGCCCAGACTGTCGGCGTTTTTCTCAGGTAGGGTCAAATCCTGCGGAGCAAGCGCGCGGGCCGAACCAATCAGCGCGCGCAGAATCTTTGCGAGGTAGAACGCATCAGGAAACAGGACAGACCCTGGAGGAAGTCCCGCGGGGTCGAAGACGATCTGAATATCCGTTGCATCGGCAGGTAGGGCGGCGGCAAATAGGATTCGATTTTCCAGTTCCCCCCGCTGCGATGTCTGGCCCACGTCGGAGATGGCAAGCACGTCGAGAGGCTGAACCTGAAGCTGGCTAAGAGTAATAGTCGCGACCTGAGCGCCACCTTGTTGATAGGTTACGTTGCAGCGAACGGTTGCAGGATCTGGCAGCAGACCACCGAGCCAACTATTGAGCCATGGCTCGGCCTTGGATCGTGGAGTGGCAGGTATCGCGCTCCAGGCCGCCGGTGCCGCTGGAGTTCCCGCAAAGAGCAAATTGACGCGATGAGTCATGTCGAGTCCACCGCGCGGAGTATCCACAATCTCGGGATTCGGTGGACGCGCGCCCTTCGAGACCGCGTCCATCAAGGTTCCGGCCTGGCCGAAATTGCCGCGAATGATCTGGAAGACCGCTTCGGAGATGGAGAGATCGGCAAGCGCATCGGCGTAGTCGTCGAGCGCCTGCAAGACGCCGATCACGCTGGCTTGATCGGGATTGCCCGGCCCGGGGAGGTTCATGCCCCAGTTCTGTCCGGACGCGAACTTTCCGCCGTCCCATGCTGTCCGCAGTGCCAGACCATCGACGACGTTGGAGGCGGCAACCGATTCGCTGGGGTCACTGGATGGGGTCAGCTTGCCGGCTACCACCGGAAAGAGATCGCGGAAGGGCTGCGCATATTTATCCAATTGCACGGCATGCAACCCCTCTTCAAATAGATATCCCAGCAGCGCATTCAAGCTCTGCCCCTGTTGCACGCCTTCCAGCAGCAGCAATGCATTGCGCACACGTTGCGATGAGAGGTCGATTGAGAGCTGACCTTCCTCGGTCGTTCCCTTGTGCGTCATGTAACCGTTGCGAAGTACCGCAGCGACCGCTGCCTGCGCCTGCGACGGCGCGAGGATGAAGCCGCCGTTATCGTCAAAGGGCTGCACCGGCATAGGCAAAGTGATCGCCTGCTGTTTGAGAGTCGCGGCACGGCGTTGATCCATGAGCCGAACTGCCTCCAGTTCCGTACCCTGCACAAATGCGCGCTGGGCTGCAGGCCGCACTTCCTCTATCCATCCATAGGCGCCGAGATGAACGCCGCCGACCTGTGCGTTGCGACGTCGGTTCAAAATCGAGGATGCGATCCCGGTCGCCCACACGTCCAGGCGATGGCTGCACGCGTCCAGGGTTTCGGTGAAGAGGCGATCCAGTTCGGCTGTCGGAACAGAAGCAAGATGATCCAGACTGGTGCGGAGATCAGCCAGTTGCGCGAATGGAGACTCTGGCGCGGGGTCGACCTGCACCAGGTAATCCGCCCAGCTCAATGCCGGATCAGGGATGGAGGGCCGGGCCAATATCTCCCAGACGCTGTAAGTTGGCAAAGGACCCGCAGGCGTGGGCGCGGGACTTGCAGCGGCCGGAATGACGCCGATGATTTCCTGCTCCTTGACTTGCGAGAATTGCAGGCGCGAAGCAGTTACTTCAGCGAGCGTGGCCAGCTTCGCATAGTCGAGCAGCAGCGACTGGCGCAGGATCTTATACAGCAGGGCCGTTGGCTTTGGACCGGGATAGTTTTCCGACTGCAAGTCGTTGACCGAGGCCTGGCGGAGCCACTGGATGTAGTTCCCTTGAGCGCCACCGCCGAGCGCGGCGTCCGGCTTGAGGGGATCGGTCTCGGAGAGGGGTCCGCTTTGCACGGTTGGGAAAGGAACAAGAGGGGCGTTCTCCGCCATTCCAAGGTGGATCACCCGTGGGTCCCACGCCTGGTAACCGTACGTGTCGAGCAACTGACGGCCACGCTGCAGGTGGTCGCTCCACCACGCGTTCAACACGGGCAACTCGATCTTTTGAAACAGTGCATAATTCCAGAGGAAACCGTCCCCCAGCACTTCACGTCCGCGGAAGGTCATCGAGCTCGCATCCATGCCGAGTACCTGGACTAATTGTGCATCCGGATCGCCGGTGTTCTGCATGTGCGGCGCGGAAGCCGAACTGGCTAGCCAGCTTGGCCACATGCGCAGCAGAAAATTCACAAGCGCGGGTTCGATGGTGCCGGCTTCCCGATTTCCCTGCTGCGGATAGTTGCGGAGCGATGTAACGGGAACGACACCGTAAGGCACGCGCCCCACGCGAAAAGCAGGGACAGGGCCGCGCGGCAGAACGTTCGCCACAGCGTATTGTCTGGCCGTCTCGATCTGCGCTGGAGTGAAGACTTCCGTCATCATCTGCGAGAGGAAATATCCGAGCGTCGCTGGCCACAGGGCGCCCAGCATGTCCTTTCCATTTCGTTCGCAGCTTCCATCCGACTTAGCGACGTGCGCCATCGTGGCAGAATCGATTCCGATGATCGTCGCGAATGCATTGCCATCCGCATCATCATTAACGTTGAGCGGTGCCTGGCGCTCCACTGCAAAGCTAAGTTTGAAATCGAGGTCTTTGCGTGAATAAGCGGAGTCGACGTCGGATGTGTTGTTGGTGGGTGCTCCCTGGGCTAGCAGTGCGAAACCGTCGGAGTAATGATGAGCGTTCAGAAGCGAAGCGAATGTTTGCGATCCGTCGTTGTCGCTCGCGCGCAATCCGTACACGAAGATGCGGTCGAAGCCACCGGCCCGTTGTTCGGCAGTGAGTGTAATTTTCAGCGCCATGCCCGCCTGCATTGCCAGGTCGAAATCGACCAGCCACTGCATGGAAGCGTCGACTGGCGAGCCCGGTGGAAATGCGCCGGCAGGCGGAGTGAGCCCGACCGCCAGATCGGGTGTGATGGCGCTCCCGGTGAATGACGCGGTCGTTGTCCCGGAGACGGTAACGACGGTCCAGGCATCGGGTAGCGCGCTTGCGATAGCGGGCGAGCTCCAGGAAGTGGCGTGCGTGGGAGGCGAGGGATACGCGGGCGCGGGGCTGGGGTCGCTTCCATCCGCAGTGGGCGCAGCGGGTTGCGCGGCCACATTGGTCGGAGTCATCTGCAGGGCGATCCACGCCGCTCGAGGAGCGCCGTAACGTGAGGCGAGGCCCCGCCAGGGAGCTTCAACCGCATCGGCAGACGCGGGCGGATTTCCGGCACGCCACACCGTATCCCAGTAGCTCGTGCCATCAAGAATCTCCTGCGCGGTGAGCTCGGGTTCGTGATTGTTGATCGCGATCTGGTCGGGATAAATTCGCACCCATAGTTCACTCTGCTGGTTTGCCCCGGTCATAAAGCGCGTTTCGATGTTGACCGGAAGCAACAGAATGGGCGTTGCCGCATCGAGCTGCGATGGGCGCGGCGGGACAACTACGGGACCCTGCGCGGGTGCTCCTGGTAAATTCGGGTTTGCGTTTGCGTTCATGATGTGGGCAACATGAGATCTGCGTGAATGAGAATGCGGAACGGCTCGCGCAGCAGTATATGAGCAGACTGCGCACTGTTAACGCCCCAGTTGTTTTTGGCGTCATCCGGGCTGTAATCAGGGTCGGCGGGATTTCCGCCGTCGGCAGGAATCGCGACACGCACCGTCGATAGGTTCGCAGTCAGGAAATCGGGAATGGTGTTGCCGGCAAGCACCAGAGAGAAGACCTGGGAAGCCAGTCGCCACGGGCTCTTCGCAATCGTGAGCCCACGCGTCGTACGGCCGGGATCGGGCAGCGTGTACACACCGCCTCCGCCACCTTTTGCGGCGCCAAAGTTGGTCCATGCCAAATCCGCCCAGTGCGTAACCGGTGTCGCCAACGGATCTTCCTTCGGTTCAAGGCCGAAGCGTGGCTCCGAGGGCTGCTGCTGAAAGATGAAGAAAAATCCTTCAGGAGAGGAAGCGGTGCCTCCACGCGCATCGTCGAGATCCAGGTTGAATCCCAGGAAGGTGATGTCTGTCGGCAGCACGCCGCGGAAGATCGGGTAGCGCTCGTCCGTCTCGTCCAGAATGCGCGTTCCCTTCGGCCCCATCGTCGCCTTGCCCGCGTATACGACCGCGTTGGGATAGCGCTTGAATAACTCGCCACGCACGAGCAGCACCACGTTATTCAGCGGAACATCGGTCCTGTTTGGATGATCTCCGAGCGGGACCGGTTTGGGCCAGGTATGAATCAATGGAATATCCTTGAGCAGTTCGGTGAGCTTTACCGGATCGGTAGGATCACCCGCCTGCGGGACATAGGCGCTCACATCCCAGAACTGCCGGAAATAGCTGCCGCGCTGATCGGTAGGGTAGTCGTTCCATAGCAACTGCCGCGCCATCTCGTAATTCAGCCCAACCATGTAACCTTCGATGAAGCCATGGTTGGCCAGCAGCAAACCGACCGTGTCAGGCTTGATCAGTTCGACGCCGGGCAGGACATACTCCGCGGAAAGATCGCGTAGCGGCGCATACATCGGCTGAGGAAAGTCAGGAGCCGCCATGATCGGCTCGAGCAGGTCGGGTGCCTGCCAGCTAAGCCGCGAAGAATAGTTGATGAAGTATTGCATGCGCCGCGCGACTGTTGTCACCGGATCCAGCCGTGTCATCAGGGTGGTCTTCAGTTCCGCGAAATCCAGGGCAGGTGCCGGGGCCGGCTCCGCAGGAAAATCCTGAAACGCGGTGAACAGATCTTCCGCCGCGCTGCGGAAGGCGGTTGCCTGCACTGAATCGGCACCGGTGGCACTGCTGGCGCCCGGCGAAACGCCCGGGGCAACCACGGCAAATGCCGCATTGGGTGCTGCCTGCGAGGCAGCCTGCGGCGTAAAGCCTGCCATGGTCAGATCGGCAGCTTCCTGCTTCTGGTGTAAAGCGTCTTGTATCTTCTTCCAGAGTGCGACGCCCGCAGCGACCACTGCGACAATCGCGACGACCGCAGCCGCCACGCCGGCCGCCGCGGCCGCCACGATCACTGCGATTGCCGCCAGCACAATGAACAGGATCAGAACCCATCGCCAGTTCTTTGCCAGCCATTGCTGTTCCGGGGGCGTCGCCGTGCTCGATACCTGCTCGATGGAGACCAGGCCACCCGGCGGTTTGGCCGGAGGCACTACCGGCACCTCTCCCGAGTTCACGCGCGTGATCAGGGATGTACGCTTGACCGGCGAGGTTCCTAGCCGTCGCCTTGGCCGCGTGGCCCGACGGAATGTGCCGGACACCATCCGCTCAGGCAAACGGCTGGCGCGAATCTTGGCAAGAATTGTGATCGGGCTGGCCAGCAGCTTGGCATGCAAGGGAGCGGTGAGCGTCAACACGGTTTCGGGTTGAGCGATTACGAGTTGATGGCGATAAATCTGCTGCAGAACGGAACGCGCAAGCTGCGCCTGATGCAGAACCTCGTTTGCCTTGCGCACGCCATCCACCTGCTGCCAGGCAGATGCCATCAGCTGCGTCCGCTCTTTCTGAACCACCTGCGTTCCCATACCCGCGGCGGAACGGTTGCGAGGGTCGAGGTTCAGATCATTGACCCAGCCCGCCGCCGTTCTGTCGACGCTCTGCACTGCGGCATGCCAGCGTCCATAGATTGGAGCAGTGATCACCGGGTCGGGCCCAGGATTGTTGACATCCAGGGTCACCGCCAAAGGTTGGTTGATAAACTCCTGCAGCTTGGTCTGAAAGTTCGTCTTGTCCGGATCGCTCCATGGCGTCGGAACCGTCAGCACGCTGTGCAGTGCGCCTTCCAGTTCCAGCGGAGTCCCCGCGGACGGAAAGTCCGCCGCAGGTTGACTGACATCCATGAGCCGCTGGCCCACGCCTGCGGGCAGCACAGTAGGAGTCAACGCTCTTACCAGCGATTCAAAATCACCCTGGTCGCTCGTGTTGAATTCAAATGTGTAATAGAACGGAAGCCGCAGTGGGACCGCAGTCGCCGAGGTCCAGGCAACATTCGTCGTTGTCACGGCTGAAACATCCTGCCCCAGGCCGACTTGTCTCCCAATCTCAAAGGCGGGAACCAGGAACACTGTGTAATGTGTTTCGGGATCAAGCCTTCGCGGGCAAAGCAGACGGGAGATGACATTGCCCGGCGCGCTGGCCATGGAGTCGGTGAGCGAAGCATCGCCGCTCACCTGGGTGTGGGCCCAGTTCCACGAGTCGTCGAGGCTCTGCAGAGCTGATATCTTCAAAACGTCCACACACGCCAACGGGTTGGGAGCGACCGAAGGCAGATTGAACTCATCCGCCTTCAGGGCAATCAATGCAAGCCAGGGCCGGAGCTTGTCCCCATTCGGCTCCGCCGGTGTAAACAGCCAGGGCATATCTGGCGTGTCGAACTCGATGCCGCACAGATAGTTCGGTTCAAAGTTTACGGTCAGGTTGCGAGGTTCGGTCCGGATGATGTGGCGAGGGTCGATGCCGATCACGTCGCCGGGCCCGAAGAGCTGGACGTTGTTGGGAGGTGGCTGCGTTGGCGCCGGCGCATTGTCTACCGTAAGCGCCAGTTGCACATCAAGAACGGCGCGGCTTGGCAATGCACCGCCGCCATCCTTTCCCTTGATGCTCGCGCCGATGCCCCGACGGGCCCACGACAAGAAGTGGTAACGACCAATGACAGGTTCACTCATGCGGCCACCTCGTGGACGGCAAGGATCTGCAGATTGTCCGACTCTTCGGGATGAAGCGCAAGATAAGCGTTGAGCGTGGACTGCGCACTGTAGAAAGTCTTTCCTTCTGCCGTGAGAATGTCGGAGCGGACTGCGAGATCGGCAACCTGCGCAATGACGAAACTCGGCTCCTGGGTCTTGACTGCCTGCCCTTGTACGCCCGTTGCGTACTTGAAGAGCCCCGTGTTCTTCAATGTTGAACTGAATCCCGCTCCCTGCCGGGTAAGAGCGAGATGAACATCGGCAGACATCGCGTAGCGCCGCGAGAAACGAGAGAACGATTTGGGTTCGTCGATGTACCGCTCCTCATAGAAAACATTGCGCGGTGAATCCGCTCCCGAGGTGAAGCCGGAGCCGCCAATGATGGTTCCGGCATCAAGCTTTTCGAAACTCGGGTTGCTGATCTTGTCTGCGTCGCTCAGTGTCAGAAACTGACCTGCGGCAAAGTAATCCTTAAAACTCTGCCTCGCCTCTTCGTCCCCATTGATCGTCACATCGCTCACCGCGAAGTTGTTTCCATCCGATGGCGTAGCGTTGCCGTATCTGGTGATGGGCAGGTCAAGCGGAACGACATTCTCGCGAACCGTCAGCGTTCCCATTGGATGAACCCGCAGAGTCTTGTCGTCCGGCTTTGGAGCGGAGAGGGTGACGGCCTGGGTCGTGTTGTCGGGTAACGCAGCGCTCCAGTTGCGCGGATCGGCGAGCGCAGCAAGCAGGTCGGGAAGAACCGGCTTTGCCGGCAGCGTCACCGGCGTCTTGTCTCCCCACGAGATATCGAGGGAGACACTGACTGAGAAAAAGAGGATGTCGATGCTGGCATCGCCGTGCAAGTGCCAGGGGCGAGGTCCGGAGAACAGGCCATCCACATTCAGTGAGAGCAGCGTAACTCCCTCATAGGAGGCGCTGAAGCCCGCCGAGAAATCGAACTCGAAGGAGAACGGCGAGAAAATAATCAGGACATCGAACCCGAGATAGCCCCTGATGGTGAAGCCGGCTGCAGAAGCATAAGCTTCAACGTTCGATCCGAACTGGAGCGAATTCGATGTAATGGCAAAATAACTGTTCGCGCTGATGCGCGGGTTGTCTCCATCGCCGATGCTCACCGTGCACCGGTGCATATCTGGCACATTGAGTCCGGTGGTATTGAAGTGGGGATTGAATCCACCGAGCGAGTAGAGGAAGTTCGGATCGCTTCCCCAGGAAAGGCGCAGCGCCAGGTCGCCTGCAATCGAGAAGATAAGGACGTGCGAGTCGTAGAGCGAACCGTCGATCGAAAGCGTCTTGGCGCCAAAGTCAAGGATACCCAGCACATCGATGTGCAGTTCGATCAGCGCGGCGTCTGTGGTTGGCAGCCCGGCATCTATGAGACCGAGCAGAGCCAGGCGAATAGGATCGGGAACCTCGAGAATCACCCCGACCGCCATCGTGATCAACGTCGGCGTACCCCAGCCAATCTCAAGCATGGGTCCAAAAAGATAGCGCCCTTCCGCAGGCGGGAAGAAGTTCTCGATGTTGCTGATGATCTGCGGTGCGTTCGCAACCGGATCGGGAGGAAACAGAACCGAGTCCAAAGTGTGAGCACGGAAGCCCGCATGCAGCGCATCCGTATTCATCGTTCGATTCACACCACCCAAGCCGCCAACGCCGTTGAGCGTGAAACCAAAGCCAAGCTGGATCGGCGGGAAATCAAATGTGATGATCAGCAGGAAGGAATATCCGTGGGAACCATCGGGCAGGATGGTATCGAGCACACCGATGACCTTGACCTGCACGATCTCCGCGAGAGAGACATCGAGCACGCCCGCATACTGGCCCTTCACCGGATCGAAGCTGATGTAGCCGCCGCCGGCCACCACGCCTGCATCGATGGAGATTCCAAGGCCGCTGGGTGGCTTGAACGAGATTGCCATGTTGGCCGGCCCCAGGTTTCCACCATGGTCGGGAAAAGTAAGCAGGGCTTTGACGCCGACGCGATCTACCGAAGCCTCAATCGGCCCGAGCGTCAACCCCAGAGCCGCTGAAATCTCCAGCGGAATTCCCGCGTCACTAGCTCCTGCGACCAGGTAGAGGGTGGGCAGAGTGACTGGACCGAGGCTGAGGTGCAGCGGAAGATCGATCTCGAGTTGAGCTCCGCCGGTGATGTGAATTCCAGTGTCGGGCGCCCAGGTCGCCTTTAGATCAAACCCCGCCTCGACGTGAATTCCCGACAACACCGTGGCCAGGAAGCCATCGGCATTTGATGTGTCGATGACGACTTTGCCTCCGGTCACTGCCAGCGATACTTCCGGGTCGGCAACGGCCTGGTTGATATCCGATTGCCAGTTAATGGTCAGCCCGGCGCCGAAGCTGAAGGAATCCGTTTGCAGACGGCTGCTGCCTGTTTGCCCGATGAGGATGATGGGATGGTCCGCATCTGCACCTTTGGCCACCAGGTCGAATTCCAGCAACCCATTCAACGCTCCGCTCGGCGGTTGCAGCGACAGTTTTGCGGGCGGTGTAAGCGTAGCGCTTAGCCCAGCGACAATTGCTGCCTGAGCTTGCACACGCACTGACCAGATTTCGCTAATGGGAAGCGTCAGGTCGAGGCCGGTGGAGATGGGATACTGCAGCGACGCCAACGACCCCGGCGGATTGGTGGCGGGATTTGCCTTGACGGTGAGCAACGAGCAACTCAGGATGCTCGCAGGACCACTGCCCTCAATCTCCGACGGAAGTCCGAGCAAGTCGAGCGAGGAACTCAAAACCGGCAAAAGCTTCTGTCCATCAAAGGCCGGGCTGCCCCAATCGTAGAGAGTCTTGAGCAAATCGGCCGGCGAAGTGAGAAGCTTGCCCAGATTGCCGAGCTGAAGCTGTTGCAGGGTAAACGGCGGGTGCGTCGGGTCTCCAGATATTCCCGGATTCGGAAGATATTGAACAACACCCAGCGCATTTAAAACGCCGACCGAACCCGACCAGAGCTGCCGCAGATACGAAATCAGCAAAAGGCTGATCAGGTTTCTGGCAAGATTCGTCGCGAAGTTGGAAACTTCAGCCGGGTTCAATCCCAAGCTGCCGGAGATCGTATTCAGCTCAGTGCCGATCTGTTCCAGGGCGGTAACAACGGCGCCGATCTGCTGGATAAGCTGCAGGCCGTCGGACAATATCCCGGCCTCCTGGTCGTTCTCGATATCGTTCGCTAACTGCGTGAGCAGGGCTGGCAACTTACCGGCTGAGGTCGCGCCCGCCTGCACGGCGTTCATGAAACTGGCGTTTGCAGTGAGCGAGGCTGGGAACTGCAAGCCTAGCCGACCAAGAAACGGAATGATGTTCTCAGCCGTTAGCTGGTTCTCAAGCGGTTGCAGCGCGCGGCCAAGCTGCTGCGCCAACACCTCCAGAGTTCCAGCTTTGCCTGCCATGGTTAGTTTCCACTCTCCGATCGCAGTTCTGACAGCATCTGGGTGTAGCTCAGGCCAGCTAAACTCTGCAGCCGCGGAGCGAAACGTGCAAGATCGGCTGCTAGCGCCGGACTCGCGTAGCGAACAATCCCCTGTTTGATACGCTCCAGGCAATCCGCGAGGGGCTGGCCATTGATCTCCTTCGGCAAGAGCGCATCGCGCCTCTGCAGCATGTTAAGAAAAGCCTGCAGGATCAGCGGACCGCGGTTACGGTGCCAAATCGTTGCAACGCGGCGGTTCGAGTTCACCAGACGCTGCGTCTCCGCGAAATGGCGCTTCACCATCTCCGCATACTCCGATCCTTCCGGTGTAACCGAGATCTCCTGCTCCACTTGCTGAATGCGCTTATGCAGAAACGGCCTGGGTGCCGCGATCGCTGCCTCATCCTCTGGGGTTAGAGCCGCCATCGCCGATTTCGGTACCGTACGGATGTCGCCGGGCGCGTGACCCGCCTCCGGTGCAGGAGCAGGATCAAGCTGCAATTCGGGAAAAGCGTCAGACGTGATTTGATCAATCGAAGTGGCCCATCCCCACGTCCCTCCGCCGCCAAAGAGAATCCCCGTGGCGGCGCCCGAAAAGTCTACGATGCCAGCACCGGAATCTCCCGGCAGACTGAACGGACCATTGTTGGGCGCCAGCGAGCTAATCAGCATGGCATTTACGTAGTGGCGATTGAACGCGGATGGCTTTCCGATGTCCCCACTCACTTTCAGCGATATGACTGATCCCAAGGTCGACTTCGTTAGCGTTCGCCCGCGCTTTAGAACATTCAGCGGCAGCTCGGCGGGAGTAATCGCATGCGTCCCAATTACAAGGCCCAGACCCTCTATCTCGGGAACCCATTTCTGTCCAGCGTCTATCTGGATGACCGCGACATCCACATCAATCTTTGAAGCGATCACCCGGCCGATGCGATGACTGCAGCAGCGGGAACACGGGGACCCGAAGCTATTGTCAGGTTGCCCGACCTGCATATCGCTCTTGACCACTGAGGTTACCGTCTCAGCTTTGTCAAAGGTGACCGTGTTCGCTGTCGCCGTCGCAGTGATGTTTCCCTTGAGCGTGGCGGGAAGTTTCCCGAAGGCATCTGCGATTGCGCTGGCAATGGAACTCAGAGTGTCACCCTTCTTGGGCTGAGTGAATACACCGGCGCTGGCCTTCAAACCGCCGGCGTCCGCGCTCGTGAAGATGCCGTAATCGTCTCCACTCACCGCACCCGTAAACGTGACCTTATTGCTTGTAACGGCTGCTTTTAGATCGGAGTCGTGATCGATCTGAGGGGGCCCATATGTCTTGCAGATGATCGTCGTTCCCGCCGGCACGGTAAGCGAAACAATTCCCGGCCCTCCGCCAATTGCGCTCACCCCTGCGACGGCCGCTTGCGTCACCGCTGCTACGATCCCGGTCGCGATGCCAGTGGGAGCATCCCCCGCCACAGTGTTGTAGAAGAAACTTGCACCTAGTAAGTTGAGCTTGATCTCAACCAGCGATTGGAGAGGAATTGGGCTGGCAGAGTTGGTGGAAAACGTAATCTGGCTGCCGGCAACTGTCCCCACCAGATTCGTGGTCTGGCCCCGTGGAGGACAGACCACGTGCTGACAGGTGAGTGCCACAACCTTGCCCTGTGGATCTTCCGCCGTGACAGCCGTGGTGGCCAGAAAGCCGATGGTGCCGTGCCCCGATCCAGGAGTTCCCGTTTGAATCTGAATGCCTCCGCGGAGGTGGTCTGGAAAATATTGGGTGTCATCGATAGCGCTGATCTCGCAATGGGTGATCGCACAGGTCGTTCCAGCCGCCGCTGCGAGTGTCATCTGCGCGCCGGTCGCAGTCGCCGTAATACCTGTTATCGCTTTTCCATTAATTTCCCTCGCCAGATCGGCCGCGATACCGTTAAGAGTTTTCCACGACGCAGGCTGAGTGGCAGCAACCTCGTTGTCGGGAGTTGACGCGCCTTGCGTCACCGTGAAGTCCATCACGACGAGCAGGCCCCCCTCCTCCGGATTCTTCCCAGTGAAGTTCACAGACAGTTGGTTTGCGCTGATCGTCGCGATCAAGGCACTCGGGTCGCCAGCCATCATGAGCTGCGGCTCTGGCAGCTCCACGACATCCGTCTTCACTCCACCTATCTGTGCGGGAATGATTTCAGCGGCACTCAACTGGTCAAGCGGCTTCTTCCGAGTTACGAAGACCATGATCGACAGGTCATCCGTAGGGCTCCCCTTGACCAATTTCTTTCCGATGCCCACGGCATGCACGCCGGCAATCTTGCGCAGGTTGGCCTCTGCGTCCTCCTTGACCTTCAAGATCGAATCAAATTCGGGCATGAGTTATCGTCGCCTCCGAACGATAGGCCAATGAGACTAGGATGCACGCCTGCCAAGACTGCAGAACTGAAGATTCAAAACTTCCAACGATTACGTAGACTTGAAACGGGGGGAAGCTCCGTGGATAAAACATTACCGAAATCCCAGTGGACCACCAAAGTCCACTGACTTCAGACATCGTTTCCGCGAATTTTCCTATGATTCCTTCGGCATGTCAAGTCAAATGTGAATCGAGTGCGCCCATCGCGCTGAAGTTCCCGCAATCGACTGTACTCACCCCTATACTTGATACTTGAATTCGCCACTTCAATTGCTCGGCCAGCTGATCACGACGATTCACTTGACTGTATATTCGCCTTTCCGGAAAGGTGAACGGGGGGTGCCCTTTTTGAGTTCCAGCCTTAGATGAGTGCTGAACTGTCGCCATGGACACGGGAATCCTCGGCGATCTGCCTGGGAGGAAGGGTTCCAAGGCTCCCTGATCCTGGGGCGTTTCCCGTTGCTTAAATTACACAAACTCCGCCCCGTTCTGAGTTCACCTCTCGTGAGGTCTTCTCGGTTTCACTTAGCGGTATTGAGAACAGCAGCGCGTTATGTCACGAAAGACAATCCGCGATATTCCAGAAAGGTCATTGGATTCAACGGGGCATGCACATTGAGCAAAAAGAGCGGTTCATGGACAAAATAGTTTGAACATTATCCTTACCTTTTTCCCTGAAGGGAGTATTCATCAACCGAACTGATGGATCCTCCCGGACGCGGGCTCGAAAGTAACAAATATTTCCCAACGACCGCCTGTTTGATGCCCTGGCGAGTTTCTCGCGCAGTTTTCCGCAGGTGAGGCCAAAGCTCCGGCAGGGCACCTTTCTCTCCGCAGACTCGGAATTCTCGCTCTACAATGCTCAACTCTGCGTCACCGGCTTGATGTCGCGCGAGTTGTTTGTCAAGACGGTCCTGGTGATCGAGATGATCGCCGTTGCGCAGCACGATCATCCTCTGCTCTCGATCCGGCGCAGGCTCTCACGCTCGGACCTGATGCAGCACATGCTGGTGACCATCGAAGGCGCGGCATCCAGAGGTCTGAAGCAGCAGCCGCAGCTTCCCGCGCAGCGCTTTCTTCCCGTTGGAACAATACAATCGGCGATCGCAGCGATTCGAAGCGGGCTTTGTTTCGGCTGGCTGCCGAAGTGTCACATCCAGTCCGAGCTCGAAAGGGGTGATTTTGTTGTGCTTCCGCTGCCTGCCGGCAACTCGCGCGATGTCCGGCTGAAACTCGTGTGCAGGGACTTGAGCGCCAGCAGCATCGAGGTCAGCGCCTTGGCGGAGTTGTTGGGGATGAATCCCGAGGCGGAAACGGTTTGACCATGCGCTCTTTCCGGTGCGCTACCGGAGGGGATTTCGGGCCGGCTTCGCCTCGGCGGGAATCCATCGGCAGAATCGATTGTAATAAAGCGATTTAATCCACTTGCCCGGGGCCTTCGTGACTCTGTATAGTTCTACTCCCAGAGAACGTTTACGCGAATTGTGGGTCCGGCCGTTCACTCCTGGACCTTAGGCCCATCGCATTCAAGTCGGCGAAGGCTGAGACGCTGACTGCAAATGCCGTGGATAGCGTGAACACATTTGCAGCGCCCAACACCGTGGTGCCGGAGCCTGTTTCCGTAACGGTGAAAGGCGGCAGGCTATCGATGACAGTAGGGCCAAAGTCGGTGAGGGTCATCTCGCTGGAGCCATAACCGGAACTGCGCGCCGCACCTCTCGAATCGGCGAATCGGGAAGTTGGATTCAAAACGCGCAAGACCTCAACCCTGTGCCGCGGGCCATTCGAGCGAAGGGTTCTGCAACGGAGCTATCCATCGAGGAGCATGAGCTCGGAGCCGTGCCTGACACGATTGAGGCGTCTCCGTTCAGCGTCAGCAACTATTCGTATCCACTGCAGTAACCACTTGGTTTGAGAGGGGCTTTCGATGAAGTCGATTCAACTGTTTTGCAAAGTAATACTCACACTGGCTGCTGCAATCGCGCCAGGACTCGCGGCGCAGGTACAGACCATCGTTCCTCCGGTTGTCGCAGGCGCAAAGCCGGACACGGTCGAGACAATCAAGATTCACGGCGCAGCGCTGGAAGGCAACCTCGAAGGCGACGCCGTCGACCGGGACGTGATCGTCTTCCTGCCGCCCAGCTACAGGAGCGACAAGCATCGGCACTATCCAGTTGTCTACGCGCTGCACGGCTTCTTCATTGGCGCCGCGCAGTGGAGCAATGAGATTCACGTACCGCAGACGATCGAGGGTGCATTCGCGCAGGGCGCAAGAGAGATGATTGTCGTCCTGCCGGATTCGAAGACCATCTACAACGGCTCAATGTACTCCAGTTCGGTGACCACCGGCGATTTTGAAAACTACATCGCCCACGACGTGGTCACTTACATCGACGCGCATTACCGCACGATCCCCAATCGCGAGAGCCGTGGCCTGGTTGGCCACTCGATGGGCGGTTACGGCGCCTCGCGCATCGGCATGAAGCACTCCGATGTCTTCGGAGCCCTTTACATCATGAGCCCCTGCTGCATGTCGCCCATGGGCAGTGGTGGGCCCGGTCCCGCCGACCGGATGAGAGAGATGGCCATCGCGAACGAAAAGAAGATTGCCGAATTGAAATCGCCATCCGACGCTGCAGCCGCACTGCCCGGCTTCGGCATCGCACAACTTGCTACGGCGGCAGCCTGGGCCCCCAACCCGAAGAACCCGCCGCTTTATCTCGACCTGCCGACGAAAGATGGGGTCCCGGTGCCCGAGGTACAGGCAAAATTCGCGGCCAATGCACCCTTGGTCTTCGTCGATCAGTACATTGGAAATCTCAAGCAATATCGCGCGATCTCCATGGACGTAGGCGACCAGGACGGCCTGCGCATCGATGCCGGCAAGTTGCACGCTATCTTGGACAACTACGGCATCGCGAACAGCTTCGAAATCTATGCCGGAACGCATACAAGTGCGGTGGCAGATCGATTCCAGAATCACGTGATACCGTTCTTCAGCAAGAACCTTTGCTTTAATGCAGGCTGTAAGTAGTCAATTCGAGCAGGAGTGAAACCATGATGAACCGCTCGCGTCGTAACTTTCTCAAGACATCGTCTGGAGCTGCCAGTTTCTGCCTCTTCGGCAAATCGGCAGTGGCGCAGGCTTTGTCACACGCCGGGTCCGAGCATCCTTCGGGCAAACTTGAACCCTTCCCGCTTACCTCAATTCGTCTTGGCCCAGGCATCTTCAAGGAGCAAGAAGAAATCAACGCGCGCTACCTTGACTCACTTGCGGTCGATCGCCTCCTGCATTCCTTCCGCATGACAGCCGGCCTTTCCTCCAGTGCCACGCCGTACAAAGGTTGGGAAGACCCTGCGTGCGAGTTGCGCGGCCATTTCGCCGGAGGCCATTTTCTGTCCGCCGTCGCTCTGGCCTCAGCCGCTTCCGGCAACGCCACCCTCAAGGGCCGCGGTGATGAGTTAGTCGCCGGCCTGGCCGCGTGCCAGAAGAAGATCGGAACGGGTTACTTGAGTGCTTACCCGACCGAACTGTTCGAACATCTGGCGCAGGGCAAACCCGTCTGGGCGCCTTTCTACACCTACCACAAGATCATGGCTGGATTACTCGACATGTATCTCCTCGCCGGCAACACCGACGCGTTGCAAATCGCGGAAGGCATGGGCCAGTGGGCGCAGGAGTATTTCGTCGGTATCAGCATCGATCAGCGGATGCGGATGCTGCGCACGGAGTATGGCGGCATGAACGAGGTTCTCGTCAACCTCGCCGCAGTTACAAAAAAGGAACGCTACCTCGACGCTGCCCACCTCTTCGAGCAGCCCGGCTTCCTCGATCCGCTCGCCGAGCGCCGCGACGA
>Ga0255354_1000688_pt1 | contig 20837 bp, 17 predicted proteins | sample HBST50metaG_FD_189942 | JGI IMG/M metagenome (GOLD analysis project Ga0255354, IMG submission 189942) | Peat soil microbial communities from Stordalen Mire, Sweden - H.B.S.T50 | ecosystem: Environmental > Terrestrial > Soil > Wetlands > Peat | place: Sweden: Norrbotten County, Stordalen Mire...
ACAGACCAGATAAACCACCCAGGTTGCCGAATTTCGACTGGTTTTCGACTTGATTCTGATCGAAAACGACGAGATATTTCTATGTCTTCGTGATCACTACGGAATCAGGCACCTGTGCAGAGGTTCCCTAGCAGATGTGCTTCAGGGTTAGCACAACATTTGTAGTACGTTTCCAAATCGATGCAAATGCCTAATCGATATATATATCGCGCAGTCGATTGATGCCCGATAGATGTTGCCTGTCGATCATGCATGGCCTTTCGACGAAATCTGATTTCCTCAAGTAATCGTAGTTTCGGCCGGGTTTTGGACAAGGGGACGGGGACGCCAGCACGGCTAGAATCAGGGTAGCCATGACCGAATTCACGCATCTGCATTTGCATTCCGAATACTCGCTGCTGGACGGGGCGAACGACCTGAAAAAGCTGACCAGCCGGGTGGCGGCGATGGGGCAAACGTCCGTCGCGATGACCGACCACGGGAATATTTATGGGGCAGTGCATCTTTTCGACGCGGCCAAGGCGACGGGGGTCAAGCCGATTCTGGGCTGCGAGCTTTACGTGTGCAAGGCGGAGGATCACCGCGCCGAGGCGCAGAACGACCACTACAACCATCTGATTGTGCTGGCGGAGAACGAGGAGGGCTACCGGAACCTGATACGGATCACTTCGGAGGCCTCGCTGCACGGCTTCTACCGCAAGCCGCGCATCTGCAAGCAGTACCTGGCGGAGCACGCCACAGGCCTGGTGGGGATGTCGGCGTGCCTGTCGGGCGAGGTGGCCGAGAACCTGACGGCGGGAAACTACGACGCGGCCAAGGCGACGGCGCTGCAGTATCAGGACATCTTCGGCAAGGGCAATTACTACCTGGAGATTCAGGACCAGGGACTGGAACAGGAGCGGAGGATTCAGAACGACCTGTTCCAGCTGGAAAAGGAACTGGAAATTCCGCTGGTGGCGACCAACGACTCGCACTACCTGTGCGGCGAGGACTCTCACGCGCACGAGGTGATGCTGTGCGTGCAGACGGGCTCAAAGGTTCACGACGCGAATCGCTTCCGCTTTGACTCAGACCAGTTTTTTGTGAAGAGCGGCGACGAGATGGCGCGGCTGTTTCCGGATTCGCCGGGAGTTCTGGCGCGGACGATGGAGATTGCCGAGCGGTGCAACTTCAAGCTGCACAAGGTGGCCAATCCCTGGCCTCAGTTCGCGGTGCCCGAGGGGTACACGATCGACAGCTATTTCGAGAAGATCTGCCGCGATGGCTTCAAGAAGCGGATGGAGACGGCGGTGCGGCAACTGGAGGAGCGCGGACAACTGCGCTCGACGCTGGAGCAGTACCAGACGCGGCTGGATTACGAAATCGGCATCATCAAGCAGATGAAGTACTCGGGCTACTTCCTGATTGTGTGGGACTACATCCAGTACGCGCGGGATCACGGGATTCCGGTGGGACCGGGACGCGGCTCGGGAGCCGGGTCGCTGGCGACCTACTCGATGGGAATCACGAACATCGATCCGCTGCAAAACGTGCTGCTGTTCGAGCGATTTCTGAATCCGGAACGCGTGTCGATGCCTGATATCGACGTCGACTTCTGCATGAACCGGCGGGGCGAGGTGATCGACTATGTGACTCGCAAGTATGGGCGCGAGCAAGTGGCGCAGATCATCACCTTCAACACCATGGCGGCCAAGGGGGCAATCAAGGATTGCGGGCGGGCTCTGGACATGCCATACGGGGAGGTGGACCGCATCGCAAAGCTGATTCCGGGGACGGTTGGAATCACCATCGACGAGGCGCTCAACCAGGTTCCGGAACTGAAGAAGGCATACGCCAGCGAAGCGCCGGTCAAGGAACTGATTGACACGGCAAAGAAGTTGGAAGGGCTGACGCGCGGGTCGGGGGTTCACGCTTCGGCGGTGGTGATTGCGCCGCGGGCGCTGACCGAGTTGGTGCCGCTGGCCAAGACGAAGAACGACGAAATCGTGACCGCCTACGACATGAAGTCGATCGACAAGATGGGCCTGCTGAAGATGGACTTCCTGGGGCTGACGACGCTGACGGTGATCGACGATTGCCTGAAGCTGATCGAGCAGAGCCGGGGAGAAAAGCCGGACATCGAGGCGATTCCGCTGGACGACCAGGAGACATTCGAGAAGGTGTTTCAAAATGCGCTGACCTCGGGCGTCTTCCAGTTCGAGTCGAACGGAATGCGGGACATGCTGCGGCGCTACAAGCCGGACAAGATCGAGGATCTGACGGCGCTGACGGCGCTGTTCCGTCCGGGGCCAATCCAGGGCGGGATGACGGACGACTTCATCGAGCGCAAGTGGGGACGGCGCAAGGTGGAATATGCGCTGCCGGAGATGGAGAAGGTGCTCAAGGAGACGCTGGGGGTGATCGTCTACCAGGAGCAGGTCATGCAGATTGCGAACGTGCTGGCCAGCTACAGCCTGGGCGAGGCCGACCTGCTGCGCCGGGCGATGGGCAAGAAGAAGCCCGAGGAAATGGCCAAGCAGCGGGACCGCTTCATGAGCGGCGCGGCGGCGCTGGGACATCCGAAAGACGTTGCCGGGGAAGTCTTCGACCAGATGGAGAAGTTTGCCGGGTACGGCTTCAACAAGTCGCACTCGGCGGCCTATGGGCTGGTTTCGTACCAGACGGGCTACCTGAAAACGCATTACCCGGTGGAGTTCATGGCGGCGCTGCTGACCTCGGAGACTTCGAAGCCGGAAAACGTGGTGAAGTATATCGGCGAGTGCAAGGAGATGGGGATCAACGTCGAGCCGCCGGACGTGCAGGTCTCAGGCGCGCAGTTTACGCCGCATGGAGAGGCGATCCGCTTTGGGCTGGCGGCGGTGAAGAACGTGGGCGGGAACGCGATCGAGTCGATTCTGAAGGCGCGCGAGGAGGCGGGCGGGCGCTTCAAGAGCTTCTGGGAGTTCTGCGAGAAGGTTGACCTGCGTTTGATGAACAAGCGGGTGATCGAGTCGCTGATCAAGGCCGGCGCGATGGACTCGCTGGGCAAGCGGGGGCCGCTGATGGCCGCCGTGGACAAGGCGATGGAGCGCGCGCAGAAGGCGCAGAGAGACGCGGATCAGGGACAGGCCGGGCTGTTTGGGCTCTTCGATGAAGCTCCCAAGGCGGGACGCGGAGGCGCGGAGGTGGGCGACGACCTGCCGAAGGCGCCCGACTGGGAAGAGGGCGAGCGGCTGGCCAAGGAGAAAGAGGTTCTGGGATTCTTTGTGTCAGGGCATCCGCTGGACAAGTACGCCGAGAAGCTGCGCAACCTGACGGGCGTGATTCCAGTTGCCGATGCGCTGGAGCGCACGCCTCCGGAAAGGCGCTGGGGCGCGCCGGCCGACCCGGCTGACGACATTCTGGTGGCGGGAATGATTCTGGGACTGCGGGTGCAGAAGAGCAAGCGGGATCAGAAGCAGTATGCGCAGGCGTCGCTGGAAGACGCGACAGGAAAGATCGACGTGATCTGCTTTTCGCGGGAGTACGACCGGCTGGCGGGATCGCTGAAGATTGAAGCGCCGGTGCTGGTCAGGGGCGTGCTGATGGGCGACGGGGATGCGGCGCCGAAGATTTCCATCAGTTCGATTCAGGCGCTGGAAGATGTGCAGGTGAAGTTGCCGACAGGAGTGCGCATCCGCATCAATCTGGACCACGCGACAGAAGAGATGCTGGCCGGGCTGAAAAGCGCGGCGGAGGCGGCGCCGGGACCCGGCAAGGTGATGCTGCAGATGGAAAAGAAGGACGAGTACGCAGTCATCCTGGAACCGGAAGGCATGAGCGTGGCGGCGGATCGAGGCTGGGTGGAACGGGTCGAAGCGCTGGTGGGCAAGGGAACTGTGCAGGCGCTGGGATAGCGCCGTGGTGTGTCGAAGTTTCATCGTGCTATGGCAGCATGAATTGGCAATCCGCCATGAACGGGCGTGGACCGGGAGGTCCGCGCTACATTTCGGAGTGAAGGACTACGCCTGGGGAGAACGCAACAGAGCGCGGCAACGTTCGCCCAAGGTCGGCAGTTCCGGACATTCGAAATAGACCTGGCGATTGAGGGCCATCAGCAACTGCACGGCCTGCATCTGCGGATCGGATGGGGAATAGTCGATGCCCTGATGCAGAAATTCGTCGGTCAGGTATTCGATGGCGTGGCCGAGAACGCCCAGCGCGCGGCCGGCCTCGGGCGTGATGCGGCGGCGGCGGTTGGAGAGCACGCGGGCACTGGGAAAGGCCGATACTGAGGCCGGCATCGCGAAACCGGTTGTGATTGAGGCTGCCATGTTTTCTATCCTCTCTCTCTTCTTCGACACAAAGAGCGAATTCGTTCAATTACGAAAGTAATGTGTCCCAAAAGTGAACAGAGTGCTCTCGATATATGTCACTTTGGGAGATGAAGATTAGCAGTCCTGGGTTGCCTCAGTTCTGTCACGACTCGGCCCGCGGCGAGTTGAAAGAGGGAATCCAGCAGGAATTGCCGCGGACGGAAGCTCCAATTCTCGCGAGATGGATTTTGGCCGGGGAATTCCTAGAGAGCATCTCATAGGACGAAGGAATGATCTGCAAACGGAGGCTTGACGGAACGACGCTGAAAACCTAACCTCAATCCAGCATTCTGTTGCGGCCGAGCCGCCTGCGGCTTGGCTGGGTCAGGTGCAATTCCCCGGTAATCCCGGTATCTGTGGACTGGGCAAAGATGATTCCGTATCACTGGCAATATCTTCCTCTGTTGCTGCAAATCCTGGCGACCTTCGGGCTGGGAGCGGGAATGGTGTCGGCCTCGTGGTTTGTCGGACGGCATCGCAATAACCCGACGAAGCTGTCCGCATACGAATGCGGAGTCGATCCCGTGGGCAATGCAAGGGGACGGCTCAGCGTGCGATTCTACATGGTTGGCATGCTGTTTATTTTGTTCGACGTGGAAGTTGTTTTCCTGATGCCCTGGGCGGTGATTTACCGAAAGCTGCCGGCAATCACCGGCTCCCGGTTCTTCGGCTTCTGGGAGATGGTGATCTACCTGGGCTTTGTGGCCGTGGGGCTTTACTACATCTTGCGCAAGGGCATTCTGAACTGGAGCCATGACAAGGCGGACCTCTAGCATGAGCGAAGGGCTGAACAACACACTGACGGGCAGGGCCGCTGTTCTGGAGGGCCTTCCGGGGCATCCGGCGGTCAAAGCCATCCTGGCCTGGAAGCCCGAGGCTCTGGTGGACGCGAAATTTGACCGGGGTGAGCTGACCTTGACCATCCTCGCCGAAGAGATTCACTCGGCTGCCGCCACGGTGCGGGCGGCGGGCTACAACTTCTTCGAGGATTTGACCGCGGTCGACTGGTTCCCTTCCTCGCCGCGCTTCCAACTGAGCTATCAGATCCTGTCGCATTCCTATAAGGAGTACATACGGCTTTGCGTTCTGCTGGACGGAGAGAGTCCGGCGGTTGACTCGATCACGCCAGTGTGGCCGGGCGCCAATTTCTATGAGCGCGAGGTCTTCGATCTATTCGGGGTGCGCTTTGAGGGACATCCCAACCTGCGGCGCATCATGATGCCGGACGACTGGCTGGGGTACCCAATGCGCAAGGACTATCCGGTGGAGGGATATCGCTAAATGCCCGAACCGATTGGCACCCCACTTCTCGAAGTTCCCGTGGCCGAAGGCGCGCGCGATCAGCACATGGTGCTGAATATGGGGCCGCAGCACCCGTCGACGCACGGAGTTCTGCGCTTGGTGGTCGAACTGGACGGCGAGATTGTGGTGCGGCTCTACCCGGAGATTGGCTACCTGCACACCGGCATCGAGAAGACCTGCGAGGCGAAGTTTTATCAGCAGGTGGTGCCGCTGACCGACCGCATCGATTACCTCAGCCCGATGGCCAATAACCTCTGTTATTGCCTGGCCGTGGAGAAATTGCTGGCTCTGGAAATCCCCGAAAAGGCCCAGTGGCTGCGGGTGCTGCTGTCGGAGTTCACGCGGCTGAATTCGCATCTGGTATGGCTGGGCACGCACGCCATGGATGTTGGAGCGTTGACCGTCTTTCTTTACACCTTCCGCGAGCGCGAAGAGATTCTGAGGATTATAGAGGGCTTGTCCGGTCAGCGAATGATGACCAGCTACATCCGCATTGGCGGCCTGGCGCTGGAACCGCCACTGGACTTTTTCGACCGCGTGCAGGGATTCATCCGCACATTTCCGGAGAAGATCGATGAATACGAGAATCTTTTGACAGGCAACCCGATCTTCAGGAATCGCTTGAAGGGCGTGGGCTATCTATCGGCAGCGGATGCCGTTGCGCTGGGCGTGACCGGCCCGTCGATGCGCGCTTCGGGCGTGGACTTCGATCTGCGCCGCGACATGCCCTACTCCAGCTATGAGAAGTTTCCGTTCAAGGTGCCTATCTCGACGGATGGCGACTGCTGGGCGAGGTACGAGGTCAGGCTGGTCGAGATGCGCGAGAGCGTGAAGATGGTTCAGCAGGCGCTGGATGGGATGCCGGAGGGCGAGATCAAGGCCGACGCGCCGAAGATTGTGCTGCCGGATCGGGAAAAGATGAAGACGCAAATGGAGGCGCTGATCCATCACTTCAAAATCGTGACGGAGGGGTTCACGGTTCCAGCCGGCGAGGTATATCAGTGCATCGAATCGCCCCGCGGGCAGATGGGTTACTATGTGGTCTCGGACGGTACAGCCAAGCCCTACCGCGTCCACATGCGCAATCCGACCTTCGCCACGTTGCAGGCGCTGGAAACGATGTGCAAGGGCCGGATGCTGGCCGATGTGGTGGCTGTGATTGGTTCCATTGACATTGTGCTGGGGGAAATCGACAGGTGAAAGAGAAGGGGGACTCTTTTGATTGACTACGCGAAGCTTGCTGACAGAGCAAGAGCCAAGCAGGACGCCGACAATCTGGCCACACAAAGGCATAAGGAATTGAGAGCGGACCGGTGCTCTTTTTTTGAACGAGTGAAAGTTCATCTCCTCGAGGAAATGAACAAGGCGAATGTGGAACTGCGCAAGAGGAAAGCCGCCATTTTTGATCAGTATCAGTTGCCAGGTTTCGCAGACGAGGTTTTCATCACTTATGGAACCGATTCGCTCTGCAGAGTGGGCCTTGGAATTCTGGGAGGAGGATGCCGAATCACGGCTATTATCAGCGGCCCGCCGAACGGGTACGAAATCTCGCGGAAGGAGTATGTCTGCAATGAGCAGCCGGTGGAATGCAAGGAGGTACCGCCTGCCGGCGAAGACCCGTCACCGGCAATTCCATCATGTCCGGACGCAATTGCAGCGGATGTCATTGAGGGCATTCTTATTGGCAAATTCGCATAAGTTTGTTTTGATTCTATGTAGCGGCGCGAAGATCGACGGAGTGTAGTGCTGGAGTTGATGCAATGAGCGATGAAACGATGACCATTTTTTCGCCTCATCTGGCGGCGCGGCTGGACGCGCTGGCGGCAAGGTACCCGGTCCGCCGCTCGGCGCTGGTTCCGATGCTGCTTTATGCGCAGGATGAGATCGGCTACGTTTCCCAGGCGGTCATTGCCGAGGTGGCCGAGCGCATCGGGATCACTGAGCTGGAGGTGCGCAATGTGGCCAGCTATTACTCCATGCTGCATTTCAAGCCGGTGGGCAGGTACAAGGTGCAGGTGTGCACCAGCATCAGTTGCGCGTTGCGAGGGGCCGACGAGCTCTACGAACGGTTTCAGAAGGAGTTGGAGCTTGGCGCGGAGGGCGTAACGGCTGACGGGATCTTTTCTCTGGAGAAGGTCGAGTGCATCGGAGAGTGCTCCTGGGCGCCGGCCATTCAGGTCAACTACGACTTCCACGAAGAGCTGAGTCCCGCGCACGTTCCCGGCATTCTGGCCAGTTATCGCGGGAAAGCCGGGGTCCCCGGTGGCGGGTCTTTGCCACCGGGGTGGGAAGCGCTGGTAGGAGAAAAGACACCCCATGCCTAGGCTGGTCTCCCATCCCGATGAAGTGAAGATTGTCTCGCGGCGCTTTGGAAAGGGCGCGGCGAGCATCGACCGCTATCTGGAACTGGGCGGCTACGAATCGGCCCGGAAATGCCTGAAGCAGGGACCGGAGTGGATTATCTCCGAGATAAAGGCCAGCAACCTGCGCGGACGCGGGGGGGCAGGCTTCCCGACGGGGCTGAAGTGGTCGTTTGTGCCCAAGCAGAGCGAAAAGCCCAAGTACGTGCTGGTCAACGGCGACGAGAGCGAGCCGGGAACCTGCAAGGACCATCTGATTTTCTTGCACGACCCCCACGCGGTCATCGAGGGCACGATCATTGCGGGTCTCGCTATCGGAGCGAAGCTGGGCTTCATCTATCTGCGCGGCGAGTACCGCTATCTGCTCGAAATTATGGAGAAGGCCGTCGCCGACGCTTACGCGCGCGGCTTCCTCGGCAAGAACATCTTCGGTAGCGAAACCGAATTCCAGATCATCACGCAGACCGGCGCTGGCGCTTATGAAGTGGGCGAGGAGTCGGCGCTGATGGAGTCGCTGGAAGGCAAGCGGGGCGTGCCGCGCATCAAGCCGCCCTTCCCTGCTGTCGTCGGCCTCTACGGCGGGCCGACGGTCATCAATAACGCGGAAACCATCGCTGCGGTGCCGCATATCATCGCTATGGGCGGGGCGGCTTTTGCGGCTGCTGGCTCGCCGGGCAACGGCGGGACGCGGTTGTTCTCGATCAGCGGCCATGTGGAGCGGCCCGGCGTTTACGAACTGCCGATGGGCTACAACCTGAAGAAAATGATTTACGAAGTGGCGGGGGGAGTGAGGGGCGGGCGCTCGCTGAAGGCCGTCGTTCCCGGAGGGTCTTCGACGCCGGTGCTGCTGCCCGAGGAAATCGACATCGGCATGGATTTTGACCAGGTGGGCAAGGCAGGCTCGATGCTGGGCTCAGCCGCCGTCATTGTGATTGACGACGCGACCTGCATGGTCGAGTTCGCGCTTAGGACGATCAGCTTTTATCAGCACGAAAGCTGCGGATGGTGCATTCCCTGCCGCGAAGGAACAGACTGGCTGAAGAAGACGCTGACGCGCTTCCACGCGGGATTTGGTGAGGCCAAGGACATCGACAATATGCTGTATCTGGCCGAGAACATGATGGGGCGGACCTTCTGCCCGCTGGGCGACGCGGCGGCGATGCCGATGGTGGCGTTCGTGAAGAAATTCCGCGGGGAGTTCGAGGAGCATCTGGGCGGGAAGGGGTGCCCGTTCGCCAAGCCGGCGGAGTTGGTGGTGGTGTGATGGGCTTTAGCCCGTACATCGAGGTCAGAAGTAGTTGTGGGCTTTAGCCCCTGAGGGAAGTCTCTCGGTGCAGTTATCGCCCCCCTCAGCGGCTAAAGCTGAAAATCAAACTCGGCTCTGGATGTAGCGTAACAAGGAAGCTATGGCAGACTCAACAACCACAGTAGAGGGAAAGACGCTGACGTATCCCGCTGAAGCTGAGAACACTGTAGGAGACAGACCGTGACGCCGCCAGAATTGGTTCGCATTCTTGAAACCGGTGGCTGGTATTGCACGGGCCAGACGGGAAGTCACCGGCACTATCGTCATCCAATCAAACAGGGATTGTTGGTTGTGCCGATGCACGCGGGGAAGGAAATCGGGAAAGGGCTACTGCACAGTATCCTTAAGAAAGCAGGGTTGAAATGACGCGAGAATACCTGGTGGTATACGAAAAAGGCGCGCAGAACTGGAGCGCATTTTCTCCAGACCTGCCTGGATGCGGCTCGCTCGGCGATGCGCTGGATGACACCCGCGCGAATATGCGCGATGCGGTAGAGTTATTTCTGCAGGAAACCGCCAAGGCTGGCGAACCAATCCCGGAAGCAACGGCGACCACAGTCAATATTGACGAATTCGATCCGAGCCACGAGACCAAGGAGTATTTCATCGAGTGGCTCCCGGTAAGCCTTCCCCATTCGGTTGAATTCACGGAAGAAAACCAGGCCGCGTAGGAACAAATGGCAGACGTAACAATCACTGTCGATAACAAGAAGATTACGGCGCCCGCGGGGACGCTGCTGATAGACGTTTGCCGTAAAGCCGGCATCGAGATTCCGGCCTTCTGTTCCTATCCTGGACTGAGCCCGCAGGCGGCCTGCCGGATGTGCCTGGTGCGTCAGGAGAAGGTGGGCAAGCTGCAAACAGCCTGCACGACGGCGGTCGCCGAAGGCCAGGTTTTCATTACCGATTCGCCGGAGATCACGCAGGCGCGCAAGGCGATGCTGGAACTCCTCTTGGGCAATCACCCGCTGGACTGCCCGGTCTGTGATGCGGGGGGCGAGTGCGAACTGCAGGACATGGTCTTCAAGTACGGCGCGGGCGAAAGCCTGTACGCAGAGGCCAAGGAGCATCGCGAAGAGCAGCAGTGGTCGCCGGCGGTTTTTTATGACCGGCCGCGCTGCATTCTCTGCTACCGCTGCATCCGCGCCTGCGGCGAGGGGATGGACGTGTGGGCGCTGGGAGTGCAGAAGCGCGGCGTCAACTCGACGATTGCGCCCAACGGCGGAGACCGGCTGGACTGCGAGCAGTGCGGCATGTGCATCGACATTTGCCCGGTGGGCGCGCTGACCAGCGGGTCTTATCGATACAAAACCAGGCCGTGGGAGATGAACCACGTGTCGACCGTCTGCACGCATTGCGCGGACGGCTGCAAGGTGACGCTGGGCGTGCGGCAGGTGAACCAGGGCTCCGAGATTGTGCGCGCCGACAACCGCGACAGGAGCGGAATCAACGGAGAGTTTCTCTGCGCCAAGGGGCGCTTCGGATTCGACTTCTTGGCGAGCCCGGAACGGCTGACCACGCCTCTCGTGCGCAACGGTGAGGGCAAGCTGGAGCCGGCCACATGGGAGCAGGCGCTGCGGCTGGCGGCGGACAAATTGAAGGCGGTGCGCGACGCAAGGGGCGGCGAAGCGATTGGCGTCATTGGCTCGAACCAGACGACGAACGAAGAGAATTACCTGCTGCAAAAATTCGCGCGGACCGTGCTCGCGACGAACAATATCGACCACGAGCGGACGACCGATTACGCGGCTTTTGCGCGGGCGCTGGCCGGGCACAAAGGGGCGGCGGCGAGCCTGCGCAAGATCGCGACGGCGCCGGCGATTCTGCTGCTGGGCGGAAACCCGACCGAAGAGCATCCGCTGCTGGCCTGGATGCTGCGCACCAACGTGCGGCTGAACCACGCCCGGCTCTACGTGGCGAATGCCAAGGCCATCAAGCTGGAGCGGCAGGCCAGGGTAACGCTGCGGCTCACCGCGGACGGCCACGCTTCGCCCTTTGTTTATGCGGACGGCAGCTATGTGACGCAGGACAACACAGCCTTCCGCGACGCGCTGCTGGCCGAGGAGTCGCTGCTGGTGATTTTTGGCGCTGAATACAGCGGCCAGGAGCTGGTTGATTTCGTGGCCTGGGGTTTGAAGCAGGGCAATGTGCGTTTTGCCTATCTGGGCGATAGAGCGAACTCACGGGGCGCGGCGGATATGGGATTGCTGCCGGAACTGCTGCCGGGCTATGTGCCGGTCACGGCTCCGGGCGCCTTTGCCGCGGAGTATCCGGGACTGCCAACCGCGCCGGGCAAGACGCTGCCGGAGATTTTCGACGCGGTCGGCAAGGGAGAGATGGGCGCATTACTGGTGGTTGGCGCCGATCCGGTCAAGAAACACGAAGTGGACCCGGCGGCACTGAAGAATGCTTTTGTCATTGTCCAGGACCTCTTCCTCAGCGAAACAGCGGCGCTGGCCGATGTGGTGCTGCCAGCGGCGAGTCTCTACGAAAAGACCGGCACGGTGACGAACACCTACGGCGACGTGCAACTGGCGCAGAAGGTCTCGGACCGGGCAGGCGTCAAGCCGGATTTCGAGATTTTGGTGAGTCTGGCAGGCGCTATGGGCGCGGATGTGAAGGCGCTAGTGCCCTTTGGCAAGGGCGGCGTCACGGCTGACCTGGGCCAGTCGCGCGGCGCGCAAGCCGGCGAAGCCGACAGACATGCGGTATGGCTGGCGGCCAACGGGCTGGAGCTGAAGACGAGCCCCTTTGATCCGCTGGCGGTGCTGGACGAAATTGAACGGCTGGTTCCGGGTTACGCGCTGGATCGCATGGAGCTTCTTGGAGGAAACGATGTGCCGACCGAGCCGGGCTTTGCGCCGGTTGCGGAGCTGACCGGGCAAGGACAGATCACACCGGCTCACGATGGATTGTTTACCTCCGGGACACTGGGCGAACACAGCGCTGCGTTGAATGAATTGGAACAGCATCAGGCGCCGAAGCTGGTGAAGATACGGGTTGGGAAGTGAGAGGCGCGGTTGAGGTTTGAGGTTTCCCACCCTTTTCGCAAAGGGCGCGAAAAGGATGGGGCACCCAGAGATTACGCGCCGATGAGCGAAGAGCATCCGTGGTTCCTTCGACTCGCGTTGCTCGCTCAGGATGACAAGCATGAATAGGAGAACTCGTAAAGCACAGCAGTTGGGCTCACCCAATATGAATGAACCTCTCACATCCGACCGAATCAGCAAGAGATTGCAAATCTGCGCACGAAGTGTAGGAATTGCTTTCATAAGTCTACTCGTATTAGTTAGACTATGCCTTGCGCAGGATGGAGTTACGAGTTCGTTTGCTTATCTCGCGAACGGAGAGATTCACGCCTCCTGTGAAACCGGCGACAAAATGGTGACAGATGTTAAATTCATCGAGAGTTTCGCAATTGACGGAACTACACTCGCCATAGTTCGCCGTATGGAAAACAACACGGGTAGGCCCGATAGGCTATTTGTGATTGATTTGAAGTCGCGCCGTATCATTTCCAGTAAGATAACAGTTGGTGCAGCAACTGTTCGGGATACCTGTGGCTCACTCGTGCTTGAGCACTTCCCCGAAGCTGGTGATATCACACCGGCCGCCACAATTGACATCAAAACCGGTCGGAGACTCGAAAGTTCACTCAAGGATGTGGGTTTATCGTGCAGTAGAGATCGCAATGTAATTGCGTATCTCACGCTAAATAAGCAGGACAGGGCCGAGTTAGTCGTGCGAGATGTTGCTGCGCATAAATCGGCGACAATCGCGGAACGTGCTAATGCGGTGAGTGTCTCTCCGCTGGGGCAAGTCGTTGCCTACCGAGATGGTGCCAAGATCTGCCGATGGAACCGGTACGACCAGAGCACGACGTGCGTTAATATCGGTGCGGAAGGCTCGTGGATCGAAGCAGCGGATGATGGACAAGTCTGGTTTGGCACCATAGATTATGAGATGTGCGTTTATCATCTTCCGAATATGAAGCCTTCCGTAGATACGTGCTTCGATCTTTATTCGTGGCATACGAATGGGGCTCCAACACTCTTGAGGAAGAAGACAGAGATGATCCAACGCCTAGCGCCCGAGCCTGCGAAATTGCTTTGCAAGCCGGGACTTAATCCAATTCTGATTTCAGCGCAGAAAGAGGCTAGGAACCAGTGACGATCTGGCAGTTCATATTGTGGAGCGTGCTGAAAGTGGCCGTGGTGACAACGGTGTTTCTTACCGCTGTGGCCTACACCGTGCTGCTGGAACGCAGGCTGCTGGGCCACATTCAGAATCGCTGGGGACCCACGCGCGTGGGCCCGTTCGGACTGTTGCAGCCGCTGGTGGACGGGGCCAAGTCCTTCCTCAAAGAGGACATCATTCCCACCGGCGTTTACAAGCCGCTCTATATCCTCGCTCCGATTCTCTCTCAGGCCTGCGCGCTGACGGCGATTGCCGTGATTCCCTTCGGAGAACCGATTTCGATTGCGGGCAGCCCGTACCTGTTCCAGCTTGCGGACGTGAACATCGGCCTGCTGGTGATTCTGGGCCTGACCTCGATGGGCGTCTATGGAGTTGCGCTGGCCGGATGGTCGTCGAACAGCAAGTATTCGCTGTTCGGCTCGCTGCGCTGCTCGGCACAGTTGATCAGCTATGAACTGGCGCTGGGGCTTTCGGTGGTGGGCGTCGTGATGCGCGCCGGAACGCTCAATCTGCGATTGATTGTGGAGCAGCAGGCAACCGAAGGAATGCTGACATGGAACATCTTCGGCGGATTGCAGTTCGTGGCTTTCTGCATCTATGTAATGGCAGCCTTTGCGGAGACCAACCGAGCGCCTTTCGACCTGCCCGAGGCGGAAAGCGAACTGACCGGCGGCTATCACACCGAATACAGTTCGATGAAGTTCGCCATGTTTTTCATGTCCGAATACGGCAACATGATCAACGTGGGCTGTGTGGCGACGCTTTTGTTTCTGGGCGGCTGGACGAGTCCCTTCGGCGACCTGATTCCTCCGCCGCAAAACCTGGTGATCCATGCGCTGTTTCCCATTTTCTGGTTTGTGCTCAAGGTTTTCTGCTTTCTGTTTCTGTATATCTGGGTGCGGGGCACGCTGCCGCGCTTCCGTTATGACCAATTCATGAACCTCGGCTGGCGATACCTGGTGCCGCTGGCGATGCTGAACATTGTGGCGACAAGCCTGTGGCTTGCATTTCGCTGACAGTGTGTTTCAAAGAGTTCGATTTCGCCGGATTTGCCTCATGTGGAATCCGGCAACAAGACGGATTCCATGCAGTTGGGGGTTCGAGAATGTTGATTTTGAAACACGCTCATTTACAATCGGGCTTGCTTAGTGGGATGAAACGATGCACCTAATCCTGTTTTTCGTGTTTGCCGGATTCTGCCTGGCGGGAGCGATCAACCTACTCGTCCAGAGCCATCCCATCGCCAGCGCTCTTTCGCTGATTGTGGTGATGACCTCGCTGGCAGTGCTTTACCTGATGCTGGGCGCGGAGTTTCTGGCGGCGGCGCAGGTGATCGTTTACGCCGGAGCGATCATGGTGCTGTTCACCTTCGTCGTGATGCTGCTGAATGCGGGGCGCGAGGCGCGCACGCGAAGCAGCCACGCGGCGTGGGTGGTGGGATTCCCGGCGGCGGTCACCATTCTGGCCGTGATTGCCACAGTGATTCTGCATTTGCAGAAAATGGGCGTGGCGAGGCTGAGCGACGGCATCACCTCCACCGCTGAGTTGGGCACGGTGCTTTTCACCAAGCTGCTGCTGCCGTTTGAGGTCACCTCTGTGCTGATTTTGATTGCGATCCTGGGCGCGGTGGCGCTGGCGCGGCCCGGCAACGGAGATTCGGAAAGCGATGGAGAAAGGACGGCGGGCAAATGAATTCCTTTTTCTCGCAGGAAGTTCCGCTCTCCTGGTATCTGATGCTGAGCGCGATTCTGTTTTCGCTGGGCGTGGTGGGATTCCTCATCAAGCGCAACCTGATCACCATGTTCATGTCGATTGAGCTGATGCTCAACGCCGTGAATCTTTCGTTTGTGACCTTCGCCCATCAGTGGAGCGCGGTGAAGGGGCAGATCTTCGTCTTCTTCGTGATGGTGGTGGCCGCGGCGGAAGCTGCCGTGGGACTGGCCATCATCATTGCCGTCTTCCGCGCGCGCGCAACTTTGGCCGTCGACAGAATCGACCTGATGAAACTATGAACGTGTATCTTTGGCTGATTCCGCTTTTGCCCTTCGCGGGATTCCTGATCAATGGAATCCTGGGACGGCGGCTGCCTAAGTGGCTGGTAACGACGGTAGCGCTGCTGGCGCCGCTCGGCTCTTTCTTGGTCGTATTTGTCACTTTCAAATTCAGCATTCCTCAACCGAAAAATCTACATATTCCATACAATTGGCCCTATTTCGGTCTCCCATGCACCGAATCACTCGGCCAATGGATTAGTGCTGGCCTGCTGCACGTGGACTTCAGCTTCGTGCTCGACCAGCTTTCGCTGGTGATGCTGCTGGTGGTCACCGGCGTCGGCTTTCTGATCCATGTTTACTCGGTCGGCTACATGAGCGACGACGAGGGGTACGCGCGCTACTTTTCTTACTTAAATCTGTTTCTCTTTTTCATGAGTGTATTAGTTCTGGCCGGCAACGCGCTGGTGATGTTCATCGGCTGGGAGGGAGTTGGCCTGGCGTCGTATCTGCTGATCGGCTTCTACTTCCAGAAAAAGTCGGCGACGGACGCGGGCAAGAAGGCCTTCATCGTTAACCGCATTGGCGACGTTGGATTTCTGATCGCGATGTTTCTGCTGGTTGCCAACTTCGGCACGCTGACCTTTAGCGAGATTGCCACCAAGCTCGGCCAAGACCCCGGCTGGCAGGGCGGCGTGGTCACCGTCATTGGCCTTTGTCTCCTGTTAGGCGCGGCGGGCAAGAGCGCGCAGCTTCCGCTCTATATCTGGCTGCCGGACGCGATGGAAGGCCCGACGCCGGTTTCGGCACTGATTCACGCGGCAACGATGGTCACGGCGGGCGTCTACATGATCGCCCGGATGCATGTGTTGTTCAACCATTCGCCTTTCGCGCTGGGCGTGGTGGCGACGGTGGGCGCGGCGACGGCCATTTTTGCCGCCACCATCGCTCTGACGCAGAACGACATCAAGCGGGTGCTGGCCTACTCGACGATTTCGCAGCTTGCCTACATGTTCATGGCCTGCGGCGTGGCGGCATATTCCGCGGCGATCTTCCACCTGGTAACGCACGCTTTCTTCAAGGCGCTGCTCTTTTTGGCCGCGGGCGCGGTGATTCACTCGCTAGGTGGCGAGCAGGATTTGCGCAGGATGGGCGGGCTCTGGAAGAAGCTGCCTGTCACTTTTGCTGTTACGACGATAGGCGTTCTGGCTATCGCCGGATTTCCTCCCTTCGCCGGATTCTTCTCAAAGGACGCGATTCTTTACGCGGCTTTTTTGCAGGGACCGAACGGGCGCTTGCTGTGGGCCGTGGGCGTCGTGACAGCGCTGCTGACTTCGTTCTACATGTTTCGGCTGTGGACCATGGCCTTCCTGGGCAAGCCGCGCGGCGAGGAGGCACATCTGCATGAGAGCCCTTGGTCGATGCGCGGGCCGCTGCTGATTCTGGCATTGCTCTCGATTGGCGGCGGATGGATCGGGATTGAGCGCGCGAGCGGCTGGTTCAACATGGAGCGCTTCACTGGTTTTCTGGCTCCGGTCATTGGAGCGAAGAGCGCGGAGGGCGGCAGCGCGCAACTGGAATTGACGCTGAGCGCGGTGGCCGTCGGCGTGGCGCTGGTGGGGTGGCTGTTGGCTTATCTCTTCTACCGCGAAAGGTCCATCGTTCCGGCGCGACTGACTGGCGCTTTGCCCCATGGCTACAAACTGTTGTCCAACAAATACTACGTGGACGAAATCTATGGGGCCACAGTGGTCAAGCCGCTGCTGGGCGTTTCGAGATACTTCCTGGGATGGGTGGTTGAGGCTGGCGTGCTGGGCGGACTCGCCACGCTGCTTGCGGGCGGCGTAAGGTTTGCTGGGGCGATTGTGCAGTACTGGCAATCGGGGAATCTGCGCTCGTATGCGGCATGGCTGGCCGCGGGAGCCGCTGCGCTGCTGCTCTTCCTGCTGGTTCCGTGGGGCGTGGTCTGGCCGGCTTCAATGGAGTTTGTCTGGAAAGCGACGGGGCATTGAGAGAATGAACGCTATCAATAACTCGATTCTCACGATGATCCTGCTCGTTCCGCTGGCTGGGGCGGTGGTGGTGGCGCTCTTACCCGACCGCGGCAAGCTGGCGAACTGGATCGCGCTAGCGACGTCGCTCGTAACCTTCGGACTGACGCTGCATCTGCCGGCGCACTTCATCCCGGGCCAGAGCGGCTTCCAGTTTGAAGTGAATTGGCAATGGATCGAGAGTCCCGCGATTTTCTACCACATGGGCGTGGACGGATTGAGCCTGTGGCTGGTCGTGCTGGTGGGCTTGCTGGCTCCGATAGGCGTGGTGGCCAGTTGGAAGGCGATCAAGGAGCGGCGCAAGGTTTTCTATGCGCTCTTCCTCGTGCAGCAGACGGCCATGTTCGGCGTTTTCCTCTCGCTGGATTTGCTGCTGTACTACTGCTTCTGGGAGCTGTCTCTCGTGCCGATGGCGATTCTGATCGCCATGTACGGCCGCAAGAACGGACCCAGGGCCGCGCTGAAGTTTTTCCTTTTCACCTTCATTCCTTCGGCGCCGCTGCTGGCGGCGATTCTGTGGCTTTACGCGCAGACGGGCAGCTTCAACTTCACGACGCTGCAAGCGCAGATTGCCCACGGGAACTTCGGGACATGGCCGCTTTTCTGGGTGGCGCTGGCGTTTCTCTTGGCCTTTGCGGTCAAGGTTCCGGTCTTTCCGCTGCATGGGTGGGTGGCGGATACGTATTGTGAAGCGCCAGTCGCGCTGGCTATGGTGGTGGCCGGTAAGCTGGGGCTTTACTCGCTGCTGCGCTTCCACATCGGGCTCTTCCCCGTTCAGGCGCAGGATGTGGCTCCGGTGATGGTGGGACTGGCGGTGGTGGGCATTCTGTATGGCGCGTGCCTGGCTCTCGTGCAGCGCGACTTCTGGCGGCTGATGGCCTTTGCGGCGCTGAGCCATCTGAGCCTGATCACTCTGGGCCTTTACGGCCTGACGCTGACGGGCTGGGAGGGCGCGGTCTACCAGATTCTGAACAATGGCGTGGTTGAGGGCGCGCTGTTCCTGCTGCTGGGCGTTCTTTACGATAACTATGCATCGAGCGACATCGCGGCCTACGGCGGGCTAGCCCGCAAGCTGCCGCGCACGGCCACGTTCTTCGTGATTGCCTCGCTGGGGATGATCGGGCTGCCGATGCTGGGCAACTTCGTGGGAGAATTTCTGATTCTGCTGGGCACTTTTACAGGCGTGAGCAAAGGCTGGGCGATTGCGGCCACGCTGGGCGTGATTCTGGGCGCGGCCTACATGCTGTGGCTGATTCAGCGGCTTTTCTTCGGTCCGGAGAGCGAGTTGATTTTGTCAAGGTCCGCCGAGGATCTACGCGCCAGCCAACTGGGCGTTGTGTGGCCGCTGGCGGCGCTGATGCTGGTGATGGGAGTGGCGCCGGTGCTTTGGCTGCCGGCCATCGAGAAGGGCGCGCACCTTCCACAATCGGCGGGGCAATGGAAGGCACTGAGTGTCGCGCCGAAGCCCGTTCTGCCACCACCCGCATTGCCGACTTCGCCGGATGAGGAGGGACAGCGATGAATTCTGTTCCCGACATCCTTCGCATCCTTCCCGAAGTTATTCTCACACTGACAGGCGTGGCCGTGATGCTGCTCGAAGCCTCGTGGCCCGACGGACAGTCGCGGCGTCCGCTGGGCTGGGTGGCGGCTGCGGGCGCCATGCTTGCCCTATGGGCCAGCCTGGGAGAGCTTGCTCTGCCCATGGGCGCCGGCTTTTCTGGCACGGTCGAAACCAGCGCATTCACAATCTTCTTCCACACGCTCATCTGCGGGCTGGTGCTGGTGGTGCTGCTGCTCTCGCTGGACACACTCCCCGAAGCTAGCCACCATCAGGGCGAGTTCTATGCGCTGATTGTCTTTGGCGCGGTGGGCATGTGCCTGCTGACCGGGGCGGTTGAACTGCTGCTGGTTTTCATTGCTCTGGAAATCTCCTCGATCAGCACGTACATTCTGACTGGCTACCGCAAAGAGACGGCGCGCGGACCGGAAGCGGCGATCAAGTATTTTCTGCTGGGTTCTTTTGCCACGGCATTTCTGCTTTACGGCATCGCGATGATCTTCGGCGCGACCGGCACGACGCAGATTTACGAGATTGCCCGCCTTGCGCCGACCGCTCAGAATCAGTCGCTGATTTTGGCGGGCATGGGCCTCATGCTGGTGGGGATTCTGTTCAAAGTTTCGGCCGCGCCCTTCCATGTGTGGACGCCGGATGTGTACGAGGGCGCACCCACGCCAGTGGTGGCGCTGCTTTCGACCGCGCCTAAGGCCGCCGCTTTCGCGCTGCTTTTGCGCGTGATCTACGAGATGCTGCCGACGCTGCGCCCTGTCTGGTCGCCGCTGCTATGGGTAGTGGCCGCGCTCTCGATGACCGTGGGCAACCTGGCCGCGCTGCGCCAGCAGAACGTGAAGCGGATGCTGGCCTACTCGTCGATTGCCCATGCCGGCTACCTGCTGGCGGCTTTCGCGGGACTCGGAAACAGCGGCATTGCCGCCGCCAGCTTCTACACAGCAGCGTATGTGGCTATGAACGTGGGCATCTTTGCCGTGATTAGCGTGGTCAGCGGATACGATGAAAAGCTGCCATTGGTCGCAGACTATCGCGGACTCATCCATCGCTCGCCGCTTGTGGGCAGCCTGCTGATTTTTTTCCTGGCGTCGCTGGTCGGCATTCCCTTCTTGGGTGGATTCCTGGGCAAGCTAACCTCATTTTCCGTGGCCATGAATGGCGGCGCTGTATGGCTCGTGATTATCGGCCTGCTGAACTCGGGGCTGGCTGCCGCGTATTATCTGCGCCTGGCGCTAGTCGCCGCGGAACGCCCTGAGAACAGGAACTCCGCCCTTCCAGCACCGCAGGTGGGCGTTTGGGTGGGCGCAGCCTTGCTGTTCGCGGTTGCGGCGACGCTGGCGCTGGGCATTGTTCCCGGCAATGTGCTGCGCGCGGCTGAGGCGAACGCAAAGTCGTTGCAAGCGCCTCCCGCGCAAAGCAGCGCACCCGGCAATACAGCTGTGCCGCACTAGAGCGGTTTCAGGTTGACTGTTTACAGTCGAGATTGAGACCTGTGCTCTCCCACCCTTTCCGCGAATGGAAAACGCAGATCCTTCGACTGCGCTCAGGAGCGGAAAGGATCGGGCACCCAACGTTTCGTTAACACTTGAATCGAGCAATGCACTAGAGCATTTTCACCGATAGTGTAATCTGTGTATGGCGAAACTCCGGCGACGCGAGAGCTATGGCGCGAGCCTATGAGGATGATTTGCGGCGGAAGTTATTGGCGGCCCGAGCGCGAGGCGATGCG
>Ga0255354_1000689_pt1 | contig 20819 bp, 13 predicted proteins | sample HBST50metaG_FD_189942 | JGI IMG/M metagenome (GOLD analysis project Ga0255354, IMG submission 189942) | Peat soil microbial communities from Stordalen Mire, Sweden - H.B.S.T50 | ecosystem: Environmental > Terrestrial > Soil > Wetlands > Peat | place: Sweden: Norrbotten County, Stordalen Mire...
TCAATCTGAAGCCGGTTCCCTCTGCCCATACCTTCAGATATACCGCAGCAAAAGCCTCACCACAAGTATCTACTATGGTTACCTATACATGCGGTCACGTCACTAGTGCAAAATACACGACCTTGATGACGCTCCGCATTAACATCGACCGAGCACACCGCTGGTCACCGATGCGGCTATGAATAGAACAAACGGACCTATAAATAAAGGCCGCGCCCTGCTTGGATCAGCAGGAGCGCGGCAGTGATACGAAGCGATGCGTCCAGGTTTGTCAGCGAATGTTTCCATGTTTTTCCATCCATGCGGCGTATCCTCTTGCCGCATGGATGGAAACAGGTACCAAGCGTTCAGAAACCTATGAGTCACTCATCAGAAGCTGAACTTACTGGATATCTGGATCTGGCGCGATGTACCTTGTCCGACAAGGTTGCCGATGGTCGAATAGCTCGATCCAAAGGAGAAGGCATTCGGCCCGCCAACCTGACCTCCCGGGTTAGAGAAGTTGGGGTGATTGGGGAGATTGAATACCTCGCCACGCAATTCCCAGTTGAGATGCTCCGTGAGCTTGGTGTTTTTTACCAGGCCCATATCCGCTTGGAGGTAGTTTGTGCCGCGACCGTAGTTGCGCGGGCAGTTTCCGAAGGCATACTTCGGCGCAGTGAACGCCGCGGTATTGAACTGATTGCTCCGCGTCCAGTGCTCCGCGCGCGGAGACACGCCGGCAACACAATCCGGCCGCCAGCTTGGCGAAGTCGGGTTATACCCGCCCCAGCTGAAGTTGACAACGGTCGGAGTTCTTGCCTGAACGATGGTGGTAAGTTGCCAACCGGTGCCGAGACGCGCTGACCGGATAGGAAGTCTGGGAGCGTTGTACACGGCGCCGGCGGTAAATGCACCGCGAATGTCGATATCGCCCTGCGACCAGTCGGCCTTGATGTTGTATGGGTTCTGGTAAGCCTCAAACAGGCCCAGGACATCGTCTAATTCGTGGGCCCAGTTGTAATTGGCATTGAGATTGAGCCCGTGCGTTTGGGAGCGGATACTCACATTGAAGTCGTTGTAGTTGGACGAGGCAAACTGACCGGAGTAGTTGATACTGCCCCATTGCTGGCTTAGAGCGTATTTGACTGGGTCAGATTGCCCAAGTGGTATTGCGCCGGGAGTGTTGGGCGCAACGTAAGTGTACACACCATTTGGGTCCCCAATGATCGGGTCGGCAACATTGAGGTTGTAACCGCTGGGCAAGCGCAGACCGCGGTTGCCGCGATAAGCGAGGGTCAACACAGTGTTCTTGGCAAGCTGCTGATCGATAGCCAGGCTCCACTGTTCCGAGTAGGAGTCCCGTTGCTTGGGGTCGAAAGCGGTTACGTTTGTAGGGGCTTGGGGCTGGCAGTTAGGCACGCTGACAGGCAGTGGAAACTGAACAGTCGTAATATTCGGAGTGCAGGTGACCCCCTGGAATGCGATCGCCAACAGGTTGATGGAGACGTTCTCTTCAGTGTTGGTAGCAATGTTCAGCGGGCTGCCCGCAGCGATCGGCAGGAAGAACAGGCCGAAACCGCCTTTGACAGCCGTCAGCCCTTTGCCGTAGGGGTCCCAGTTGAATCCGAAGCGCGGTGCAAAGTCCACATAGGACGGATGGTAAAGCTGCGCGCCCGCTTTATCGAGCGAAACCGTGGCGGCGTTGAAGTTCTCAAGCGCTCCCTTGGAGTCGTGAAGCACCGAGTTGAATTCGTAACGGACTCCCATGTTCAGCACGAGGTTATGGCGAATCTTCATGTCGTCATTGAAGAAATATGCCGTCATGACATTCTTCATGTGCGTCATGGGATAGCCGAGAACGGACCACCCTTCACCGTTGTTGGCCAGGAACCCTTCAGGGCCGTTGGACGGGTCTACGCAGCCGTTGGTGCCTTGAGGTTGGCCGTTGCAGGGCAGGTCAGTGGCCGCTTCCACGGTCGGTCCCCCGTAGTACGTAATCGAGTCCTGTGAATAGAGTGCGCGCCCGACGTCGTTCCAGCGAATGTCGGCGCCGAAACGGAACTGATTCCTTCCCTTGATCTTCGTTGCGGTGTCGATCAACTGGTAGGAGATGGACGGCTCGTCTGAAGGAAAGAGATTCGGAGAAGGCATGAGCCCCATACCGATGGTGCAGAAAAAGCAGCCCCACTGCGGGAATTCCTTTTCTCCGGCGGTTTGGTAAGAGTGCGGGTGGTTGATGTTGAATCCGAGTTCGTTGAGGAAACTCTCTGAACCGATGTAGTTCCAGGTTGCTTTACCGAGCCTCGACAGTTGCGGCGCCTGTTCGCTCTGGCCGATGGCCAGGCCATAGCTGTCGTAAGTGCTGCTCTGGTTGTAGTTGTAGCGCGCCGCAAAGTTGTTCTTGGGCGACAACACATAATCCAACTTCAGAGCATAAGTGTTCTCGTTGATGTCGCTATAGGTGGTGCCGTTCAGGACATCGAACCAGTAGCTATAGACGATGTGATTGACCGTCGGCGCGGGGCCAGTTCCATGCGGAAGCTTCGCAAGCACAGGCGCCAGCGCAGGCACGGCCATGGCGCGCATGGCATCATTCAGCACCAGGGTCTCGCCGGTCACCACATTGGTCACCCGCTGCCGCTCGCCTTCATAGTTGCCGAAGTAGAAGAGCTTGTCGCGGAGGACCTTTCCGCCCAGGTTGCCGCCAAATTGATTCAACCTCAGAGGCACGGCCTTTCCGGAGTTGAAGTAGTTCTTGGCGTCCAATGCATCATTGCGGACAAACTCGAATACCTCGCCATGCAGATCGTTGCTTCCCGATTTGGTGATGAAGTTGACAATGTCGCCGATCGCACGGCCATATTCCGCGGAATAGTCTGAGGAAAGGATCTTCACTTCCTGAATGTTGTCGACGCTGGAGCGGGTGATGCGCGCCTGACCACGGCCAAACGTGCTGAAGGATACGTTGCCGTCAACGCGCGTTGAATCGCCGCCGTCAAGCAGCATGTTGGCGCCGAATTGGCCGCTGGCGAAACCGCCCATCGAATCGTTGTTGACGCTGCTGCCTGTATTCTGAATTGCACCGGGGACTAGCGCAAGCAGGTCTGTGATGTCCCGGCCGTTGATGGGCAACTGGCTCACCTGATCGGCGGTAATCGTAGTACCAAGGTTGCTGGTTTCCGTGTCCGTTTGTATCTGGCTGGCCTGGATCGTAACCGTCTCGCTCACCGCGCCGACATCAAGAACTGCGTTTCCCGAGAAGCTGTCATTGGCGTGCAGAACGACACTGTCGAGGGTGGTGGTTCGAAACCCCTGCTTTGAGAATTTGAGCCGGTAGACGCTCACCGTGAGCGATGGGGCGGAGTACTCGCCTCGGGCATTTGTTGTGGTGGTGAACGACCGGTTTGTCTTCGTGTCGGTGATGACTACCGACGCGCCGGAAATGACAGCTCCGCTGCGGTCGGACACTGTTCCAGAGATGGTGCTGGTATCGAGCTGTGCATGCGCCGGCGCGCTGGAGATAGCGAAGGCGGCAAGCATGAGCAGCAGCGCGAATACCTTCAGCGTGACGGAGCGGGCTGCAGCCTGCGCGGGGAAATGCAGCTTTCCCCATCGGGCGTTTGACCTCAAAAAGAAATCAATTGACATAGTGACGTGTGGTCCTTTCCCGGTACCGTTTCGTCTTCCAAATATGGTACCGATTCCATACGAATGTTCATTTAACTCTCGTCGCGAAATGGTTGTCAAGAAGATTCTCCAAGAGGCCTCGGGCTCTACGTCATTAGTCCCGGAGTGAATGATATTTATCTTTATTTTTTACAATAATTTACCCCTCCATTTTATCCGCAATTTTCTAGGCATTTTCCCGAAGCTCCGGTCCTCAAGTGCCTCCCTTGGAGGCTCGCGGCCTTAGCCCCTCTTAAGCGCTCCATGCACGACTCTGTGGAATCAATATCATGCTCAACGGCACAATTGGGGTTGCGTCCGGCAGTGATGCAGGAGCTGCCCTATTTACAAGAGATGTGTGGAGGGCGCGCCCCCGCAACGGCCACACCCGCAGGAATGCAAGGTCTATGTAATCTTGCTCCGCCCGAGCCGACAGGCTTTCAACTCGCCTGAAAGACAATCAACGATTGTTCCTTCATAAGCTCCGCGTGCGAAATCGAATCACTGGGATGTGGGTTTCCGTTCAACGAAACACTTCGATAGAACTCCCCTCCCCTGTCGCCCTTGGCTTCGATGTGGATCCGGCGCCCATCGGGGAATTCAATATCCGCACCTTTGAAGTAGGGCGCGCCCAGAGTCCACTCCGGCTTGCCGGGACAGAGAGGAAAGATTCCGAGCGAACTGAGAATGTACCAGGCGCTCATGGAGCCCGTATCTTCATCGCCTGGAAAGTTATCCGGCGAGTAGAGTTCCTTAAGGACCCGATGCGCCCAATACTGCGTGCGGTCCCGACGGCCAGCGGCCGTGAACATGTAAAGCAGATTGTGCACCGGCTGGTTGGAATGCGCATATTGTCCAAAATCGACAGCAGCCATCTCGGACATCTCATGGATCTCTGCGCCATATGCCCCGGCATGAAAAATCGGAGGCTGGGAGAGCATCTCCTCAAGGTGCGCCAGAAATTGTGCCTTGCCGCCCATGCATTCCATCAGGCCCTCAGGATCATGAAGCACGTCGAAGCGGTACTGCCAGGCCGAACCCTCGACATAGGCGCCTCCCCACGCATATGGGTCGAAAGGTTCGAGCCATTCCCCGTTCGACTGCTTTCCTCGAAAGAATCGTGTCTTCGGGTCGAAGATGTTCCGCCAATTGCGTGATCTCTCCTCAAACATGCGCGCATCCTGCTGTATGCCCAGGGCGCGTGCCACCTGCGCGATGCAGAAATCTCCATAGGCAAAATCGAGCGTCTGGACCGCGGCCCCTCCGACTTGATCGCACGGGACATAGCCCAGCTTCAGATACGCTTCAAGGCCCTGCCGTCCATAGCCTCTGGCGGGATCGCCAAGCTGGGTTGCATGTTTTTTCAGGCCACGGTACGCAGTTTCCAGATCGAACCCTTTGATTCCCTTTGCGGCCGCGTCACCAAACACCGAATCGATCAGGCTACCGGTCATTCCACCGCGGTATCCAGGGCATGGGAATTGGGGAAACCATCCGCCCTCAGTGAATGCGTTCACCCAGCCCTGCAGAATCTCGCTGTGCCGTTCCGGATAGAGCAGCAACAGCATCGGGTACCAAACATGGTAATCGTCCCAAAAGCCATGATCCGCATAAAGCACGCCCGGCTCCACGAGGCCCGTGTAGGGGCTGCGGTGCTTCAGATTTCCCGACGCATCCGGTTCGTGCCACATGCGCGGAAACAGGAGTGTCCTGTAAAGGCAGGAATAGAACGTCCTGCGCGCTGCCTCAGTCCCGCCTTGAATGCGGACTCTTCCCAGCGCATGTTCCCATACTGCAGCGGCCTCTTCCCGTACCGTTTCAAAGGGCTTTTCGCCAATCTCGCGCGCAAGGTTAAGCGCCGCTTGTTCGAGGGAGATGAAAGATGTGCCCACTCGTAAATTGACAGGCTTCTTCATTTCTGCGGCAAAACGCAGGACCGCAACCCGGCGGCCATTCAACTCCTTCACCTCAAAACTGCCAATCCGCTGGTCCAGTTTCACAAAGTAATATGCTGCGAAATTGGATTGAACTCCGCCGTTGTTCGCTCTGGTGAATGCGGTCACGGTGCCGCTGGAAAGGTCACAATGTGCTTCCGCATTCTCGCCGGGAAGGTCAATGAAAATCCCGGCGGGGCCGCTATCCTGATAAGTGAAGCGCATGATCGAGCATCGTTCGGTCGGCGCCAGTTCCAGAAGGCAGCCATATCGGGCGAGACGCATCTTGAGCAGATAAAGCGCAATCTGCAACTCAGCGGCGCGATAAGACGACGCGCGGGCGGATGGTTCGGGAGAAGGATCGCCCGTGAAGGGAAGAAATGTTGCATGGCCGTAGTCGCCTAACCACGGACTCAACTGATGTGTGCAGCGCACTCCCTCAAAGCGCATATCGTGCGGTAGAAAAAACCAGTTACTCGCGCTCGTCGATTGCGGCGCCCAGTGGGCCATCGCAAATGGAAGGGCGATAATCGGAAGCGTGTTTCCTCGAGAAAGGAGCGGGGTTGAATCAGTGCCTTGAAGAGGATTCACGAGGTCAGCAAGATGTGCTGGCGCCCCTGCCTCGCTCTTGCCGTTTCCCGGAGCCTCAGGGGCGCTGAGCGGAGACGCCAGTCGCGCGAAAGATTCTTCCGACGAGGCAATGGCCAGCGCTGAGCCAAGTTTTAGAAAGACACGTCTGCTGGTTCCATTGCCAAGCGTCATTTCAATCTCCGCGAGTACAACTACTTTGCCGTGACCGGCGCGAGTTCAAACTGGTGAGGCACAGGCAGTGCGGTTTCACGCATCTTCCTGGCGAGAGCATCGTCAAGATGATCGAGCGCATCGACCGCCGACTTGGACTCGGGCAGCGCGTAATCGGCAAGCGGAATCCCGATGTTCCTCCACCCTTCGTTGTGGACTTCTTCCCGCGAATTGGCCAACTGATAGACCTTCATCGCCTGGTCAGTAGCCGGAGTCTTCAGCAGCGCAAGATTGATGCCCGTCGCAAGCTGGTCATTATTGAATGCTCCCACAGAGGTTCCATCGATCTTGAGCGAGTAGGTTCCGCTTGCCAGACCCTTCACCTTGAGCATTTGCTGGTTCAGCGCATCCGCAATGTCGGAACTCCTGCGCACAAGATCCACCGGCCCGCCGCCCCACATGCCATCCCACTGCTTGAATGGAAGCGGTAACGCTTCATCCAGCTCTGTCCATGAGATCGTCGGCGCGAACGAACTATGCGACACCTCTGCAAACTGAGTCGAGTCCACTTTCAATGTGCCATGAGAAACCTCGAGTGTCACCGCAGAGACAACCGCTCTTGCCTGCCATGCCTTCAGCAGCCCTTCGGCAAGAAGCAGATGGCCCGCAAACGAGGGATGAACATGTCCGGGAATAATCTGTTTCGCACCCTCGGGATCCAATTCCTGCGCTCGACGAAGAGCTTGGACCACTCCTGTATTGAGGTCGGCGACATCCAGACCCGATTGGGTAGCATAGTTCGCAATCCACTTGCCGAAGCTGCGCAGGACTTCGTTGTACTGCACGTCACCTCCCACGGGAAACGCCGGCGGACCTGTCACGTCGTCATAAGGAGAAGGCTCGATGGCCAGAATCCGAGCCTGCGGCAGGTTCGTTCGTATCGATTCGACAATGTGCTTGTATCCGCTGAAATATTTCTCGTCGTTGGCATCTGTCTCCGCTTTGTATCCGCCATCGTTCATGCCGAGCATGATGGTGACAACCGTTGGCCGGTAGGCAAAGATGTCCCGTTGCAAACGCGTGTCGATGGGCCCTCCACCGCCGCCGCTGACGCTGTCGCCGCCCCAGCCTGAATTGACAAAATCAATTTGGAGATGGGGATAGCGGGTGGCCACAAATGTTTCGGCAATCACCGTGTACAGGCGCTGGTCTGTAATGCTGTCGCCGTAGAAGACAACCTTGTCTCCATTCTTCAACTTGAACACATTGTCAGCTGCCCATACGGTGTGCGCTGCGATGAAGACGGCACAAATCATAGTCACAATCTTGTTCATTTGAACTCCCTGCACGATGTTTTTGTGAAACTACTTTTCCAATTGCTGCTGCAGTTGTTCCAGCGTGAGCTGTTTTGTTTCGGGGTAGACCGTCAGCACGACTACGAACTGAACGGCCATCATCACCGCAAAGAAGATGAAGGGGTAGGCGCTGCTTCTTGCCGCTACCGCCGGAAACACCCCGGCAATGAGGGCGTTCATGATCCAGTGCGCCGATGTGCCCAGACTCTGTCCCTTCGATCGAACCAGGTTTGGAAACACCTCGCTGATAAACACCCAGATCACCGCGCCCTGAGACATTGCAAACGAGAAGGTATACGCGGTCAGCAACGGGAAGAGCAAATGCTGAGGCATCTTGTGAGACATGATCGCTGCAATACTGGAAAGGGAGATCACCATCCCGACCGATCCGATAAGCAACAGTTTCTTTCGCCCCACCTTGTCAATCACGGTGATGGCGACCGCGGTCGCAATCAGGTTCATCAGTCCCACCGCAACTGCCTGCAGGCCTGAAGACATTCCTCCGTAACCGCCGGCGGCAAAAATATCATTCATGTAGTAGAGAATCGCGTTGATTCCGGAGAGCTGATTGAAAGCGCCCATCGACATTGCCAAAAAAATGGGGAATGCGTATTTGCGCTGGAACAGCCGCTCGACGCTATTCATCTTCTCCGCTCCAATAGAAGCGTAGATCTGGTCGACCTCGAACGCGGGGTTGTCGACCTCCATCGATTGGAGCACCGCCAGCGCCTCTGCGCGCCTGTTCTGTGCGACCAGCCAACGCGCACTCTCGGGAATGTTCAGCAGCAGGAAGAAGAAAATCAACGCAGGTACGCAGGCAATCCCAAGTGCAAATCGCCATTCTGAAGGGCCCGAGTCGACACTTGCGATGAGAAAATTCGAAAAATACGCCAGCAGCACGCCCAGCACGACGTTGATCTGGAAAAGACCCACCAGCCTGCCTCTCCACTTTGCAGGGGCAAGCTCCGTCATATAGACGGGACCGAGCACTGACGAGCCTCCGATCCCCAGACCGCCGATAAAGCGGAAGGCCATCAGGGCTGGCCAGTTCCAGGCAAACGCGCAGCCTGTCGCCGAGACGACATAGAGAATGGCCATTACGCGTAGGGCTCGCTTGCTGCCGAGCCGCTGGCCCGCATACCCAGCGCCGATAGAGCCGACGACCGTCCCCCACAAGGCGATGGAAACGGTCAGGCCCAACGCTTCCGGTGAGAGATGGAATTGGCTGGAAAGTCCCCGGGTGGTCCCGGCGATCACGGCCGTGTCGAATCCGAAGAGAAGTCCGCCGATCGCTCCGACGGCAATTCCCTTCAACAACACCGGATTGAGTTTCAGCCCCTCGCGAATCATATTGGACAGGTCCATCGTGCTGAAATACGCCGCACTGGAATCGGTACCATGTGCGACCACCCATCATATCCCATGGCTGGCGTAGGCGGCAAAGCCCCTCTCTTTTGGCCTCCAGACCTCTGCGGCACGCTTGTTCTTCGCACCTCCCACGCTCATAATGAACCGCCGCTTAACGATCGACTCCCCATGATGAAAAGCAGATCAGGACCGAAACCGGCTCTCTCGCACCGCGCCCTCCCGTCTGCAGGAACAAAAGGAGCAAGCGCGCAGTGCCGCTAGAGCAGCGCAGTGAATTTCATCGCCATTTTGTATTTAAGCTGTCGCCTGTGACAGAATGGAACCGGTACCATCTAGGCTGTGAAATCGGTCTGCTCATTCCACTCGATGCACGGGAAGAATCGAAACATAGGAACCGCCTCTGTTCCAGGATTTCATGTTTCTGACCACGCTGTAAGGGGTTCCACGAAGTGCAGTTTGGCGCGAAGGTGCTTGTCCGCAACGGCCCCTCGAGTGCAATGTGGCGCGTGGATCGTGAGCGGTGCTACTGTCACAGACATCTTGGAGATGCTTTACCAGGCATCAATCTTGGGGATAAACATGCTTTCTATTCAAACGGTCGTGTCGCGCGCGTTCAGGAATTCCGGACCAGTCGCAGTTAGCCTCTTGTCATTGGTTTTCTTGGCGCCAACGGTTGTGAAGTCTCAAGGGATTCCAACTGACGCCAAGTGGATTACTGCACTCGGCGCAAAGGAACACTCTCCCCAGGTAGCCTCGTTCCGGAAGGTGATTTCGCTTGAGGCCTTGCCAGCGAGCTATCCCGTCCATGTCAGCGCGGACAATCGTTTTCAGTTATACGTCAATGGCCAGCGTGTCGGCGAGGGACCGGCCCGTGGAGACCGGACTCACTGGCGCTATGAGACCTTCGACCTCCGGCCGTTTCTTCAGCAAGGCGAAAATGTGATCGCGGCGCGAGTTTGGAACTTCGGTGATCAATCTGGGGGGGCTCAGATCAGCGTGCGCACCGCTTTCCTGCTATGGACAGACAGCACGGCCCGGCCAACAGTGGACACAAACGCGAGTTGGTTCGCTCGTCTCGAACCTGGATGGCAAGCCCACCTTCAGGGCTCTCCTGCCGCTCCGGGCGAGAGTGTCGACGCGAAGACGCTCGATCCCAACTGGAACGTTCTGCCTATGGACGGCAACTGGCCTCCTGCGTTGCCGATCGTCGATCCGGTTCTCGCGAAAAATGCAGACCAATCCGCTCTCGACTACAACTGGCATCTCGTCCCGGATATGCTTCCTCCGATGGAGTACACCCCGACCAGCGCGGGCCACGTCATTCGCAGTACCGGTGCACAGGCAGATGGCTTTCCCGGCAAGCCGATTCAAATCGCCGCTCATACTCATGCCTCGATTCTGCTTGACCGCGACACGCTCACGACAGCATACCCTGAGTTGATCGTCGGAGCAGGCGCCGATGCAAAGATCCGTCTGACCTACGCAGAAGCGCTCGTGGATGAAAAGGGAACGAAGGGAAACCGGAGCGACGTTGCAGGCAAGCACATGGACATGGCAATGCTGCACGATGACTTTCTTCCCGATGGCAGCCCCAGGTGCAGTTTCTCGCCACTCTGGTGGCGGGCATGGAGGTTTCTGCAGATTGACATCGACACCGGCGACCAGCCTCTGTCTTTACAAGGATTCGTCGCTCACTTCTCGGCCTATCCGTTCCAGGAAAAGGCCACCTTCCACAGCGACAATCTGGAACTGGAGAAGGTCTGGGATGTGGGCTGGCGCACCCAGCGCGTCAATGCTCACGAAACCCATATGGACTGCCCTTATTGGGAGCAGCTTCAATATGCCGGAGACACCCGAATCGAGTCGCTCATCGATTACGTCGTGAGCGGAGATGACCGCCTCGCCAGACAGGCGATCGAAGCCTTGGCCAATTCTGCGCTGCCAGACGGGCTAACACAAAGCAGTTACCCCAGCAATGGACTTCAGGTCATTCCTCCTTTTTCACTCCTTTGGATCGGGATGGTGCACGATTACTGGATGTATCGACCTGATACTGAGCTGCCCCGCAAGGTCTTGCCTGTCACTCGTTCTGTAATCGATTGGTTTGTGACCCACCAGCGTCCCGATGGCATGTTGGGCAAGATGCCGCAAAACGGCTTTTCCTTCTGGCATTTTGTTGACTGGTCTTTCGGCTATATCGGTGCGCCTCCCGTAGATGAGGATGGAGGCTCTGTCCCGGAGACGCTGCAATTCGTGGCTGCCCTGCGCGATGCGGCCGATCTGGAAAATGCGCTCGGCGACCCAGCCCGTGCCAGGAGTTATCGTGAAAACGCCCTGCGCACTGCCGCGACAGTTTATCGCCTTAGTTGGGACGAGAAGCGGCAGTTGCTGGCCGATACTCCGGCGCACCGCGACTTCAGCCAACAGGCAAACATCCTTGGAGTTATGCTCGATGTCATTCCTGCCGAAAAGCAGGAACGAGTTCTCAAGACGATACTTGCCGACGAACTTGCCGGCAAGCCCGCTTATCCTGCCCCACAGAATCTGACCGCTGCAAGTTATTACTTTCGCTTTTATCTTGCTCGCGCCATCGATCATGCAGGCATGGGTGATGTCTACTTGAAGCTGCTGGGCCCATGGAAGGAGATGCTGCACCTTGGTCTGACGACTTGGGCGGAGACCCCCGAGCCGACCCGCTCCGACGCTCATGCCTGGTCGGCGCATCCCACCTACGATCTGCTGACCATTGTTGCGGGCATCCGTCCGGATGCACCAGGATTCAAGCGCGTCCGTATCGCTCCGCATCTGGATGGCTTGACAACATTGAACGCGTCCATGCCTCACCCTGCGGGAAAAATCGACGTGTCTTACCGGCGAACACGTGATGGGATTGATGCGAATGTCACTCTTCCCACCGATCTCAGTGGAGTATTGGAGTGGAGAGGACGTCAACTCCCTCTTCATTCCGGATTTCAAACCATCTCGCTACGGTAAGAGTCGATGTAGCAGGCATCGATTGAAGAGCGGGGACTCTGGCAGGGGATACTGAAGGGCAACCCCGCGCACGACGAAATGGGATCCAAGGCCAATGGAGGGAATTCGAGCTCTCCGGGTCCCGGGAGCTCCGGCAGAACGCGATGGAAAGGTGCACGCCGACGACGTGGAAGATATCCCCGGAGCCGGAAACAAATTAGCCACACCATATTTTTCCAACGCAGACGGCGCGAGTTCCACAGGATCGGGATTGTCTTCGGCCAGCAGGGACTCGCCTCATTTAGCATCCTTTCGAATCTTTCGCCCGTCAGATGCCTACGCTCATTTCCGCCAGGCTGTCGCGAGCGGGATTTTGCCGCGGCAGAATAACACGCTGTCACACATGCATAAAAGTCCCGGAGACGATCGACCTCAGGGCCTTCATGTTTGGCGGTGACTACTTCGTCAGAATCATATGGAGCGAACAGCCAACGCCCGCGCGAGTCAATGACAGCCGTTCGACTACTGGATGGCTCCGCGGATCGCCGCCTGGTTGGATGCACTTGCCATTGATGGCGTCCGCTCGAACAGGGTGAACAGCCCTCGATTGGCCTGTTCACGATATCTCTCTTGCACTGTTTGGTTCTTACGGCCTATACTTGCACAGCTCGGCGGCTGAGCTTCCCAAACAATACGCCGACCGGACGCAAATCATGAGTCGACGATCAGTGCTGCCAATAACTTCGTTGACACAGGTAAAGTAGATTTACGGTTCGTTTCCTGTGGTCGCCGCTCACAACGCACACCAAAGGCAGCACACGGAATGGACGCTGCCTTTGGAGGCTGCCCCACTTCAGGAAGTGTAGATTCTTCAAATTCCCCCTGGAGGACGCTATGCGCTACGCACATTTTGTTCAGCACCTTTCTTGTTGCCTTCTCGCAGTTCTTATCAGTGTGTTTTCATTGGTCCAGGCCGGCCACGCCCAGTTTGTGACTCAGCCGAACCATTTTGGGTTTTCCTCTCCCCGCTTTCCGCTGAAACTACCGGCTCAACCAGGCAGGGCGACAAGGCTCAACGCTGCGGCGTCTGGAAACGCCATCTCCGACGTATCACAACCAAACTTTGAACCCGCTGCGTCCTACGATTCCGGCGGATATGAAACCCAGGCGGCGGCTTTGGCGGATGTGAACGCCGATGGGAAGCCCGACCTTGTGGTCGTGAATTCATGTTCGAGTTTGAGCGACTGCGTGGAAGACGGTTCCGTGGCGGTAATGCTTGGCAATGGAGATGGAACATTCCAGCCTGCGGTCACCTACGGGGCAGGCGGACATGGGGCCTGGGCGGTTGCCGCGGCGGATGTGAATGGCGATGGTCGCCCTGATTTGGTGGTGGCCACCGGTTCCAGTTCGGTAGCGGTGCTGCTGAATGACGGAGACGGGACATTCCAGCCCGCGGTCATCTACGGCTCCGGCGGATTCGGCGTCAATTCTGTCGCCGTGGCGGATGTGAATGGCGATGGCAAACCCGATCTGCTGACGGCGAACGAGTGCTTAAGGGAAGTCGACAACGGATGCAGCGGTAATGGCACGGTGGGTGTCCTTTTGGGTAACGGGAATGGAACCTTCAAGAGTGCGGTCACATACGATGCGGGGGCGCTCGATTCCGGAGCGATAGCCGTGGCGGATGTGAACGGAGATGGCAAGCCCGATCTCGTGGCGGCCAACTTGAGTTTCAGCAACAATGCCGGCGGTTGCGTCAGTGTGCTGTTGAACAAGGGCAAAGGTAAATTCGAGCCGGCTGTGGTCTACGCTTCGGGCGGCTTTGAGGCCCTTGCGGTGGTCGTAAAGGACGTGAACAGCGACGGCAAGCCCGATATTGTGGTCGCCAACCAGTTTGCCAGTGACAACTTTGATATCGGCACCGTAGGCGTTCTCTTGGGCAACGCCAACGGAACCTTCCATGAGGTCGTGGCTTACGATTCAGGCGGATATGATGCTCGCGGCGTGGACGTGGCGGACTTGAACGGCGACGGCAAGCCTGACCTTGTGGTAGCAAATGGCTGCGCTGACTCAAGCTGCGGGGGCAATGGTACTTGGGGCATTCTGCTGAATAACGGGGACGGAACTTTTCAGCAGACAGTCAGCTACGCGTCCGGTGGAGATTATGACATAAAGGTGGTGGCGGGCGACCTGAACGGAGACGGCAAACCCGATGTGGTGGCAGCGAACGGGTGCGCCGCAAGCTTTGATTGTAACAATGGGGCAGCCGGCGTAATGATCAATTCCAGTACGACGACCTATTCCTTCCTTATCAACGCAGTAAAAGAAGACGAACGCAATCCGAATGCCGAGAACATCATGGTGTTGACGCTCAATGAAGCCCAGCAGGAAGCGACCGCCGGCCGTGCGGTCATCGCAGATATCCTGCTGTGTGGTTTCATCGATGAGGTAAACGCGGCTCAATCCCTCAAACTGCTGACGAATGCCAATGCGGCCACCCTCATTCAAGAGGCGAAATCGTTGAAGAAACTCTGATTTGGCAGATAACCTTCTACGGATCGACACTGGAAGAGGGCGGCAGTCAACGTGCGGCGAGACCATGCTGAGGTCAAAGGATCTGCCCTGAGAATTCCTGGCCACACCACACTCCGATCCCACAACAAGTGTCATTCCGGGGTTGCTTTTCTCATGACCTCGGGCGGAACACCGTTCCATGAAGGACTGCGGTTGAACGGCCATGAGAATTACCGTTTCCTCTTTGCGTAGAACCGCGCGAAGCCTGTCTCGATCCCGCTTGGTTTGGGAAAGCTCTTGCCGATTTCAACGTCGGACTGGCCTGCGTCTGGAGCAAAAGCCGCAAGATAGACCAGGCCGACGGCTTTGGGGTCGTTGCCAGCTTCCGTAATCGCCACGCCGCCGTAGGAGTGGCCACCCAGGATGACGGGGCCATCCTGGGTGGCAAGCACGCGCCTGGTTGGCGATGCCTTTGCGGTTCACTCCTCCCGCAGCAGAATGATCGGATCGACTGCCAGCGCTTTCTGAGCGGGCATCCACGCAGCCATGAGCCCCAGCGCCAGCATGGTCAGCACGACTCCGCTCAACACCAGCGGGTCCTTCGGGCCCGCCTGGTACACGATGTACGACAGCACTTTCGTAGCCAGAATCCCAAGCGCCAATCCGGCCGCCGAGCCAACCGACAGCAATAGAAATGCACGCCCCAACGCCGCCCGCAGCACTTGCTTGCGGCGCGCTCCCAGCGCCATGCGAATCCCCAGTTCCCGCAGTCGTTTGCTCACGGTATAGGAGGCCATGCCGAAGATCCCGGTAATCGCCAGCATCACGCCCAGCAGCCCCAACACGCCCAGCGCCACCGTGGCCACCCGTGCAGCAAACAGCGCCGAACTCATTTCCTGGTTCCAGGTGCGCACGACAAAAGGCAGGCCCGCGTCCATCCCATGCAGCGTGCGGTCCAGAGCCTTGGCAATCTCTTCCGGATCGCGGCTCGAACGCACCAGCAACCAGGTATCGCTCGACTGTTGCTGCTGAAACGAGAAGAACATCGCCGGCTTCTGCTCTTCGGTCAGAGTCCGGTATTTGCCGTCTTCGACAACACCCACCACTTCAGCCCGCGTTCCGCCCCAAAACTTGAAGTGCCCGCCAATGGCCTTGTCTACCGATCCGAAGACCTTGACCGCAAACTCGCGGTTCACCAGAGCCACCTTCGGCGCCTTGCTGTCATCGTTCAGCGTCAGGTTTCTTCCTGCCAACAGCTTGGTGCCCGCGGCTTCGAGGTAGCCCGGCGAAACGTTGTAGTTCATGGCGTCCGCTGCCATATTGGTCGGCCGGAAATCGGTCGCGCTGTCGGTGTAAACAAACGAGTCGCCGCCGCCCAGGCTCAGAGGTAGATTGCTGATGTAGCCCGCAGCCGTCACGCCGGGAATTCCCGCTGCCGCGTCGAGCATGCGCCTCTGCATCTGCGGCCTGCGGTCGTCCGTATAGCCCGCCATATGCAGGTCCGTTTCCACCAGCATCACGTTCTGCGGCACAAAACCGAAGCTGCTGCGCATGGATCGAGCCAGTCCGCGCACGGCGACCAGCGAAGACGTCACCAACACGGCGCAAATAGCGATCTGGACCACGAGGAGAACATCGCGCATTGTGAGTCGCCGCACGCCGCCCACGCCGGTCGCGCCAGTGCGAATCACCTGCCATGGATCGGAACGCAGCACTTGCCGCACCGGCACCAAGCCGAAGAGCAGACCGCTGGCCAGCGCCAGAACCAGAGCCACGAAGTAAGTGCTTGCATCCGGATTCACCGGCACGTTGATGGGAATATTGGGAATCGGCTGCCAGGCGCTCATCAAGTGCAGCAGCACCACGCCTCCAGCCAGACCGAGAGTTCCGCCGGCCAGCGAAACCAGCACCGCTTCCGTCAACATCTGGCGCAGAATCGTTCCGCGCCGTGAACCCAGGGCCAGGCGCAGCGCCGTCTCCTTGGCGCGATCCGCAGCGCGGGCCGCAAACAGGCTGCCCAGGTTGGCGCATGCCGCCAGCAGAATCAGCCCCGCCAGCAGCATGAGACCTGCCAGGAAAGCCCGCGCCGGACCGCCCAGCATGTCCCCCATCAACCCGGGACGGGCCAGCGTGAACTTCACGCCATCGTCGTCTCCCGGATAGGTCTTGGACAGCCATGCGCCGATCGTATTCATGTCCGTGGTGGCCTGAGCCGGCGTCACGCCGGGTTTCAGCCGGCCCACCACCAACGCGGAGTGATCGCCGCGATACAGCAGCGAACTCACTCCCTGGACAGTGGGTTGCTCAACCATCGGAATCCACATGGCCGGAGCAAAGAACAGTTCTGTGCCTCGAAACGCCGGCGGCGCGACACCAATAATCGTCAGCGGATGCTTGTTGATCTGGGCCACACGGCCCACGATGCCGGGGTCGCCATGAAAGTGACCATGCCAGTACGCATAGCTCAGCACCACATAGGGAGCGCTGTTTGGCCCGTGCTCATCGGATGCGTGAAAAAACCGCCCCAGGTACGGCTGAATGTCCAGCGCATCGAAGTAGTTTCCACTAGCCAGGTAGGGCCATGCAGTCGACGGGTTTCCGCCCGTATCGACGCCGACCGGACCCATGATGTTGAACGTGGCCAGGCTTTCGAACGTCCGATTCCGGTCGCGCAGATCGACATAATCGAGATAGGACTGCGATGCGTACTGAAAGCGCTGCACGAGGTAGAGGTTCTGCGCTCGTGGCACGTTAACTGGCCGCAGCACCACGGCGTTCAGCACGCTGAACACCACCGCGTTCGCCCCAATCCCCAATGCCAGCGTCAGGATTGCTGTCACAGCAAATCCCGGCGACTTCCTCAATTGCCGCAACGCAATTCTCAAATCGCTTGTCATTTTTGCCGCCCTTGCAGGGAATTACGGCGGCACAGGGCGGATGGTTCCCTTGACTTGCGATGTTGCGGAGCGAGCCCTCAAACACTACAGTTGTAAAGCGCGATTCCCGGAGGGAGCAGGGGGATTCATCCCCCTGAAAAAGCGGTACAAATTTCGAGGCCTTCAGGCCCGGAGTTATGCGATCGGAGGCAAGTGCAACTGCCGTATTAAGCCAGCAGTTGTTTCGCCACCCGGATATAGATCTCGACAGCTTCCAACAGTTCTTTCTTGGCCAGCTTCTCAAAGGGCGTGTGCGCCACATGAATGGAGCCGGGGCCTAGGAGCAGCGGTTCGCCCCAGTTGGTCAACTGCGGAATGTCGGTGGAGAACTTGGCGACCATGATGGGAAGGCCTTCAATGGCCCTCATGCGAACAAAAGGAACGTCGAGAGTGAAATCGACCTCAGCCAGGCCTGCTGCGGCTTCCCGCAGTGCGGCTTTCATCGGGGCCGAGTCTCCCACCAGCCGCACCAGCACCTGAGCTTCGGCCTTGTCGGCCACCACGTTGGGGGCATGGCCGCCATTAATCTGTCCGACGTTCAGTGTGCTGGGACCGATGCCCTCAAGCTCGGGCATGGGGAGAGCCAGCACCTTCGCCAACACCTCGATCAATTTGTGAACCGCACTTTCGCCCAGTTCCGGATAGGCGGAATGCGCCATTTTGCCGGTGGCCCTGAACGATGCGCGGAGGGCCCCCTTGGAGGCCAGCGCCAGGCGGTTGTCGGTAGGTTCACCGTTAATGAGGAAACGGCTGCCCTTGGGCGCGAGGTTGGCAACGCCGGCGCCGGCCGAATCGCGCTCCTCACCGCTCACAATCAAAATGCCAATGCGGAAACCGGCTGCGCGCAAAGCTTCGGCGGCGGCTACCTGGGCGGCGATGATGCCCTTGGCGTCGGAAACTCCGCGGCCGTAGAGGAAGTCGGCGTCTTCACTGAAGGGAATGTAAGGCGGCACGGTGTCCATGTGTGTGGAAAACACAAGGTCCGGCGTCTGACCAGCAATGCCTGCATAGACGTTCCAGCGCGGCCCGCCGTCGGCATTTTCACTCGGCTGGGGCACGGGGGTCTTCTCGACCGCCCATCCACGGCTGGCAAGATAATCGGCGAGAAAATCGCCCACCGCACCCTCGTGATAGGTGGTGGACTCGATTTCGCATAGCTGGCGGGTAAACTGGATGGGATCAATGGGAGAATCGACGCGGGAATCGGCAGCCTGAGGATCGGACATGATGCAGCCAGAATACGCTATAGGGGGCATTATCCCATTTGATGGCACAGTCTATCGCGCATTGGGCCAGCGCGCAGGCATTCGCACTCCGGCCCAGAAACAGCAAAAGATCAGAAGTAGAAAAATCCAGCAGCGCGTAGAATGGTGGGTGGGATGATCACGCAAGTCTCACCAGCCCGAACGAATTCGAGTCCCTCGCCTGCCATACTGCGCAGCGTGAGCCTGACCGGTCCGGCTGGGCGCCTGGAGGCGCTGGTGAATGAGGGCGCGCCGGATGCGCCATTTGCCGCGCTGGTCTGTCATCCCCATCCGCTGGGCGGCGGTTCAATGCACAACAAGGTCGTTTACCACGCCATGAAGGCCCTCAATGATCCGGAGTGGGGATTGGGCTGGCCGGTTCTTCGCTTCAACTTCCGCGGCACGGGATTGAGCCAGGGGGAGCACGACGGCGAGGCGGAAGCCGGAGATGTGGAAGCCGCGCTGGATTGGCTTGAAAACGAATACAAACGGCCGTTGGTTGTGGTCGGTTTCAGCTTCGGCGCGGCCATGGCGCTGAGTGCTTGTTGTCGACCGTCCCCCATTCAGGAAAAACTCCGCGCCCTGGCCGCGCTTGGGCTGCCCACCCAGGCTGAGGGCCGCGACTATAGCTATCCCTTCCTGCACGATTGCACCATTCCCAAGCTCTTTTTAAGCGGTGACAGCGACCAATATGCGCCAGCCAAGCAGTTGAAGCAAGTGGTCGCCTCCGCAGCCGAACCGAAACAACTGGTGCTCCTTCCCCGCGCCGATCACTTCTTTACAGGTCAACTCGAGCCGCTGCAGTCGGCGCTCTCCGGTTGGCTGAAGGAGCAACTACGATGACCCCGGTCGGCGAATCCGCCCTTGACACTCTGCACACCACGGCCAACGAGATCTTTACCGGCGCCGTGGCGGCCTGTAGCATCGCCTCCGCCTTCGACCGTCGCATTCGCTTTGACGGCAATACGATGCATCGCCTTCTGCCCGACGGCAGCGGGCCGTCGACCATCGATCTTTCCACCTACAAGAAGATCTTTGTGATCGCGCTCGGCAAGGTAGCCGGCCCCATGCTCGACACTCTGATGGCCCGCATGAGCCGCCGCCAGGGCCTGCGCGGCATCTGCTGCTCCAACCAGTTGCCCAAGAGCCGCGACTGGCGTTTCCGCTATTTTGAAGGTGGGCACCCGCTGCCCAACGAGGAGTCCTTCGACGCGGCGCGCGCCACGCTGGCTTTGTTGAAAAAGGCCAACAAAAGCACGCTCATCTTCTTCCTCATCTCCGGCGGCGGATCGGCCATGTTCGACCTGCCGCTGGACACGCATATTTCGCTCGACGACACCATCGCCTTTCACCAGTTGCTGCTGGCCTCGGGCGCGCCCATTGGCGAAATCAATACCCTGCGCAAACACTTCTCCGCGGTGAAGGGCGGGCGGCTGGCGATCGCAGCGCCGGAGGCTGCCAAGGTTTCCCTGCTGGTGCCGGACGTGCCGCTGCGCTCGCTCGATGCGTTGTCTTCCGGCCCCACATCGCCCGATCACTCGACCGTGGCCGACGTGCGCGCCATCCTGGCCAAATACGATCTGGCGCCCAAGCTGCCGGCTTCGATTCGCGCCTTCTTCGATCGCGTGGATCTGCCCGAATCGCCGGGCAACAAAGGCTGGCGCCCACCTTTCTTTCCCCGTATGCCGTGGACCGGAGCGGCTCTGGCGCGGCGAGTGACCGCGGCGGCGGCCATGTCGGGAGAGGAAGAGTCCTTCAGCGATTCAGTCTTCGAGATTCTGCTCTCAAGCCACGATCTGGCGGAAAACGCGCGCGCGCTGGCGCAGAAGGCCGGCTTCCATGTGGTGGTAGATAACAGTTGCGACGACTGGGATTATGCCGACGCCGCCCGCTACCTGCTGGAGCGTTTCCATGCCCTGCGCGCCGTTCATCCGCGCCTTTGCCTGATCTCGGTGGGCGAGGTGACGGTGAAGCTGGACCGGATCCCCGGCGCGGGCGGGCGCAATCAGCAGTTTGCCATGGCCTGCGCGCTCGAACTGGAGAGTCACGCCGGCGAGCGACTGACCGTGCTCAGCGCCGGCTCCGATGGCATCGACGGCAACACGC